>Ga0302197_10002039_pt1 | contig 18901 bp, 15 predicted proteins | sample II_Bog_N2_1_FD_193526 | JGI IMG/M metagenome (GOLD analysis project Ga0302197, IMG submission 193526) | Peat permafrost microbial communities from Stordalen Mire near Abisko, Sweden - II_Bog_N2_1 | ecosystem: Environmental > Terrestrial > Soil > Wetlands > Peat | place: Sweden: Abisko...
GTCTCCAGCAAGTTAGGACGCTCTTGTTCGGGTCCGACGCTGTTGCAGTAAAGAGAAAGCCTGGGCGTCCAGTTGGGAGCGGTGCAGCTCCTGCGGCGATCCCCGTCACACAGTTGCCGTCTCCCGCAGTTGCTCAGCCTCGCCGGAAGATGTCGGCAGCAGGGCGCGCTAGAATTGCCGCGGCAATGAAGAAGCGTTGGGCGAAGGTTAGAAAAGCGGCAAAGAAAGCCGCGAAACCCACGCAGGCACCCATCGTAGCCGCCGCACTCCCCAAGACGCCGGCCAAAAAGGTGGCTTCAAACAAGAGTGCGCCCAAAAAGACTGCGCCAAAAAAGAGAGCTGCCAAGAAGGCCACTCCGCCCCAAACGACGTCGGTTCCGTCCCCTTCGATCACGTAGGCTGTCAGAGTCATTATTGCCAACAAACCATCGAAGATGGCTAGTGTTGAGTCAACGAGCGCTAGCCATTCTCGTGTGGCTTTAGTAGCCAGAAGTGGGCGACGCTATAAGTTCTCTCATGCCCGTTTTTCACCGCCGAGAAAGACGTTCTGGCCGCAACCTGAGATTTGGTACTGTTCGCCCTTGCGCGCCAGCGCCCGTGAGGTGGCGGCTCAGGACACATTCCACTACCTGAGGGCGTTTGCGGTCGCGATCGAGTGCCTCAGGTAGAAGAAAGAATGTAGACGATCACAGCAACTTGATCTTGGCTGCGACATCTTTGGTTGATTTTCGCGAAACTTCTGCCAACTCGGCATAGCGGGGCCAATTGGCCACGGCTCTTTCTACCTTTGCCAGAATCTCCGGCGCGTTTTTTATCCCATGCTGTTTGCCCAATGCTTGAAGTTGGGCTGTACCGGGATTCCTTCCCTCGCCCATGACGAGCATGCTTTGCTCGCCCCCCGGGCCATAGGAAAAGACCAGGTCGTAGGCGGGCGCGAAAATCCACTCGTTTCTCGCATTGAGAAGGAACGAAAAATTCTTCACGTGATCGTCGCGGTTATGGGCAAGGACGTTGAAGCAGGCCAGCGTATAGGCCTTTTCGGCATCCTGGATATTCCTGGTGAGTGCCAGGGTAACGCGCAGAACCGTGTCGTAGTCGAGGCTAGGACTGCGATGATCGGCATGTATCAGACCGCCAAGGCTATGCATATGGATTCGGGCATTGCCTTCCCGGTCGAAGCGCTTCGTGCCGAAGTATTTGTTCCTTTTCGTGCGGAAAAGATGGGTTTCAGGCATCTCAACACCTGCATCCTTTGCCATCAGGCTATAGGCGTATTCGATAGCCCCCATGTCCCGCGCGTCCTGGGAAGACGGAAACTTGATCATCCAGTGCGCGAAGCCGGATTGCAATTCCTGCTGGCCGTGAATGATTCTTTTCTTGTCGGTGCTCACTTGCGCCACGATTTTAGGCCGGGCACCGGAAGAGGAGCCGTTGAGCCGCAGCAACTCTTCGAATACCTCTTCGTTTTCTCCAGCCAGCACGGCGGCTGATTCCTCAGCAATTCTGTCGAGCGCCAGCGGAACATCATCGGTGTTTTCGAGACCCAGCTCCGGCTCGTAACTCAGAGCGCCCATGCCGTGCCGTCCCACATAGGCAAGCCGGTCGAGCGGATTCAGTTGGCCTCGGTGGATACCATGTTTTTCCACCGTGCGGTCGAGCAGAAGGCGGCCCCATCCGTCCGGCAGGCTGTCATTGAATACGCCGAACAGGCCGTCGAAAATCGCGGTGTCGGCAACGGATACGCCAGGCTTGAGGGGAAGTTTGATCGGCGAAAACTCGATGCCTGAATTGATGAATGAGACGTCATACTCGAAAAAAAGCTGCCTATCCTTGAACGCGAGGCGTCCAACCTTGTGGCGTTGGTTTCGTGCATCCAGATAGACGGTCAGCAACTCTATCGGTCTATATGCCATGTCTGCGTCCTTTCCCGCCCGTTGCTCTGCGCCGCAAGGTTGGCGTGGCCAGCAGGGCGTCGAGCGATTGGGCGGCTGGGATTGGCTGTCTTTCCCCGGCCAGCTTGTCGAAATCGTCAAGGCAATCCAACGCCAAGGCTAGATTCAGAAGCGAACCCAGAGCGATCAATCCTTCGCGCTCAAATCGCTTCAGCGAACTCCAGGTGACGCCCGAGCGCGCTGCCAGTTCTCTCTGCGTCAGATTCATGGCAAGACGCCGGGCCTTGAACCGCCCTGCAATTCCTGCCTGCACCTCTTGCACAGTCCTGAGATATACAGTCAATATATTACCTCGTAGAGCCAATTATACAACTTAACAGCCAAAATATTGGCTAGGTTCTCCTCCATAGCCTTCTTCCATTTGGGCGGCCTATGCCGCCTTTCGCCAAAAATACGACTCATACCACGCAACGCGGGCCTTCCGATGCAACTTGCCCTGGGCTTGCAGCTTTGTGCAGGTTGGGCAGCGAAAGTCACCTGGGCGCCGGAAGCACCAGGTTGCGATCGACACGCCCGGGGGGCATGTCAGTCGCTCAAGCAGCGTCGAGCATCGAGGACACGCCGGATCTACTACTGGAGGCGGTGTCTCCATCATTCCGTTCGAGTGAAATATCACTCCCGTGCATAGCTTTCCCATGGTCATCTCCTGGTCTGACTGTTGTTGGGGCTTGCGAGCTGCGACACGTCGCAGAATCTTGGCCTTGTTGTGACAACGCCGGCAGAGGCTGCGGAGAGCGTCCGGATGGTCGTCCCGTTTTCCGGCCGTTCTACCGCAAATATGGTGCGCGTCCCCGTTGGGGGCGGGTCCGTTGCTGGCTGCACTCCATTCCGGCACCCATTTCACTGTTATGCCGTCACCCTCTGCAAGATTATGCCGTCACCCGGTACAAACGTTATGCCGCCACTGATTGGGCGGGCAAAATATCATCCGCGCCGAAGGCGTGTTCGGGGAAAGCGTAAGTTTTCTCAGTTTCTCAAAACCCCGTTTTGGCGCAGTTGGCTCGCAATTCCATCGCAGGGATATGTGGGGTCGGCGAGGTGTGAGGATGGGCTCCGCTTGACAGCATGAGACTTAGGGTGAATTCTTGTTGTGTCTAATGAAACGAAGGGTGTGAGGGCTGTCTATCCCTGGGATTGGTGGAGACCGCATGCGTTCGTTTACCTATGGACTATCGTTGCTCTTGCTGTGTGGACTGCTAGGCGGCTGTAATCTGAGTTCAACCAGTGCGCCGACGGCCGATGCCGGGGCAGCGATTAGCGGCAAGGTGATGGGTGGGCAGCAAGTCATTGCAGGCGCGCATATTTATTTGTTTGCGGCGAACACTACGGGGTATGGAGGCGCAGGGATTGCGGCGTCGAGCAGCAACGCGTCGGTGTCGCTCCTGACAAGCAGTGGGCCGGGGACGATTCAGGACAACAGCGGAGGGCCGACCAGTGGCGACTACTACGTGACGACGGACTCGAACGGCCTATTCTCTATCACGAGCGACTATAGCTGCACGTCTGGGCAGCAGGTGTATCTCTATGCGCTGGGAGGGAATACCGGGTCGGGTGCGAACTCGGCTGCGGGGCTATTGGAGGTGCTGGGGAACTGTCCGGGGGGGACCTCTGCATTTGCATCCGCTGATCCGAATATCGTGATCAACGAGGTGACTACGATCGCGGCCGCATACGCGTTTGCGGGGTTTGCGACGGATGCGACACATGTTTCAAGTTCTGGGACGGCGCTGGCACAGACTGGGATTGCCAATGCATTTGCAAATGCGGGGAATCTTGCCAACATCGTAACTGGGAACGCCCTGGCGACGACTCCGGCCGGGAACGGTGCGGTGCCGCAGACCGAGATCAACACGCTAGCGAATGTAATAGCGGCGTGCGTGAATTCGACCGGGGCAATCACGGGGCCGACCAGCCCGACGGCTTGCTATACGCTGCTCAACGACGCCGAGAGCGGCGGCAGCAGTGGGACGATGCCGGCAGATACGGCGACAGCAGCGATCAATATGGCGCACAACCCGGGGGCGAACATAACTGCACTGTATGGACTTTCAGTTGCGTCGCCGCCGTTTGGGCCGACATTGAGCGCGACGCCGAATGACTTCACGCTGGGGATCAGCTTCACGGGCGGCGGAGTGAATGTTCCTGCCGCCATGGCGATCGACGCCTCAGGAAATGCCTGGATGACGAACCTGGGAGCGAATAGCTTGTCCGAGTTATCGAGCGCGGGTGTGGCCATCTCGCCCTCCACCGGATACACCGGCGGAGGATTGAACGATCCCAATTGCATCGCGCTCGACAGATCAGGGAACGCCTGGATCACAAACGGATTTAATCCTGGCGCGGTATCGAAGTTCTCAAGTTCGGGTAGTCCTCTATCTCCCGCCGGCGGCTATACCGGCGGATTGTTTAAGCCCCAGCGGATCGAGCTCGACAGCTCTGGAAACGCCTGGATCGCCAACTTCAATGGCAGTGCTGTTTCCAAGTTTTCGACGAGTTCAAACTCGACCCTCTCGAGCTACAGCGGCGGAGGTCTGAGCGACAACCAAGGCATTGCGATCGACGGCTCGGGAAACGTGTGGCTTCCTAACTATGCCAGCAGCAGCGTGTCTAAATTCTCAAGCGCGGGAGCTCCACTCTCGCCTTCCGGTGGCTACACTGGCGGAGGTTTGGATAATCCCTGGGACGTCGCGGTCGACGGCTCGGGAAATATTTGGGTGACAAACAATTCCGACAGCGGCGTGTCGAAGTTCTCGTCGAGTACGGGTAATCCCCTCTCGCCCGCCAGTGGCTACACCGGCGGAGGGTTATCGAGTGGATCATTGTCGGGCGGTGGTGGCACCCAGATTGCCATCGACGGTTCCGGCAACGTCTGGCTTACGAATGTCGTTTCCGTTAGGCTGGCCGAATTCTCCACCGCGGGTGCTCCCCTCTCGCCCGCCAGCGGATATACCGCCGGCGGAGGATTGGAGAACCCCGACTCGCTCGCCATTGACGGTTCTGGTGACGTCTGGATTGCAAACGCCGGGACGAACAGTGTCACGGAGATCATCGGTATAGCGACTCCCGTGGTCACGCCTCTGGTGGCCAACCTGATCTCACCGTACTCCGTCCCCGCTAGCAAACCCTAAGCAGCAATCTCTGGTTTACAGGGACATTCAAGGGGATCATGCATGAGGGGGATTCAAAGATAATGATGAACATCAAGAAGGCCGCTCTCGACGTTGGCTCCATCATGGTATTTGCCCTGCCTCTTCCCTCCTAGGCTCAAGAGGAATGTACATGCTCACCTGAAAGCCTAGCGGTGCCGCTGGCGCAGAGCGTTGAACAAAGACGCATACCGCAGCGACAAGCGGCGAAAGTCGGGTTTTCACCAACTGCCGCTGAATCGGCATTTTGAGAAACTACGAATTTCGCCCTTCTCTGGCTGGCGGGATTAGTGTGAAATGGGTGGCGGGATAAGTTTGCAACACTTCCTCCGCCGGGTGGCGCACAACTTTGCAGGGGTGACGGCATAACATTGCAGCCAGCAGTCCGTGACAGTCTTCACAGCTATCTTTCGATCTGCGCCGAATCGTGGCCTGCGCTCGCGCCCAAGCTGCGTCCGTCACACAAACTTCTCGTTGGCCGCGGGGGTTGAGTGGGTCGGGAATCAACATCACGCCGTTCACCACCGGCCATTTCCCATGGCTGGCGATCGCCAAATCTTTTTTGCGTCTTTCCTTCCGCGCTAACCGTTTAGCTTCGACGACGGCGAAGTCGACAGGTGACTTGATGGGACAGCGCTGAATAGGCGCCGAGCGTTTTGGCGGCTTTGCGGCCCGTATAGGCTTAGTCGCACGCAGTGGCTTGCAGGAGCGCGCGATAGGTGTTCGCCTCGCCTGCTTCGCCGCGGGAGCGCTGGAGCGCCGTAGCGGCTTCCAGTCAGGCTTTCTGACAATGGCCGTCCGCTTGATTACGGTGTGTGCTTTCTTCTCCGTCTTCGGAGGTTTTGGGAATTCCATCTACGGCCTCCGTCATCGATCGGCATAGGGGGGAAGGGTTTCCCCTTCCACCCCTGCCACACCACCGGACAAGCGGGTCCGCATCCGGCGGTTCGAGGATTTGAGGTCATGAGAGACGAGGTATTCCCAGCTTGTCCGCCCAGCTTAGGTCGAGTACTCGGTTGAGAAGCATTCCACTATTGCGCCACCAGCGACGCGTATTACTCGCCACCTGTTGCGCAGTTTCTTTGGAAGCTCCTCGTGCGGTCAGTTCCCGATAGGTAGTCGTGCCACGTTTCCATTGTTTGAGTTGGATCGCCCGCATCCGGTGGCGGATCCATTGGTCCAGCTCCCGCCAGACCTTTGGAGTTTGCGCCAGCCGGAAGTACGCTTTCCATCCCAGTACATAGGTGCGCAGCTTTTCGACCACTGCGGGGAGACTGACCCCGCCACTTCGGCGGGTGAGTTCCCGAACCCTCTGCTTGAACGTACGCTTTGCTTTATCCGCGACCCGGCGGTGGATCCTGCCGCCGGACGCTACCCAGAAGCTGTAGCCGAGGAACTTCCGCTGGAACACGCTGGCCACCGTGCTCTTGGTCGTATTGACCGTGAGCCGGAGACGGCCATAGAGCTTCAGCAGCAGAGTCATCACCCGCTTACCTGCCCGTTGACTGCGAACGTAGACGTTTGCATCATCGGCGTAGCGCACGAAGCAGTGACCTCTTCGTTCCAGCTCCTTGTCCACCTCATCCAGTAACACGTTCGCCAGAAGCGGCGAGAGCGGACCGCCTTGCGGCGTCCCCATCTCCCGCTGCTGCACCTCGCCATCCACCTCGATGCCGCTGTTCAGATAGGCCCGGATCAGCCGGATGACTCCTGCGTCTCCGATCCTCTTCTGCAGCCGGTCGATGAGGATGTCATGGTTGACCCGGTCAAAGAACTTCTCCAGGTCCACGTCCACCACGACCCGTCGGCCCGACTGTACATACGCTTGCGCCGCTAACACGGCCTGATGTGCACTTCGGCCCGGACGGAAGCCGTAGCTGTGCTGGCTGAAGGTGGGTTCAAGCTTCGGCTGCAGCACCTGCAGCAACCCTTGCTGGATCAACCGATCCGTCACCGTCGGGATGCCAAGCTCGCGCTCGCCTCCGTCCGGCTTCGGGATCGTTACCCGTCGTACCGGCTGTGGCCGGTACGTCCCCTGCAGCAGTTGTTCACGGATCAAGGGCCACTCCCACATCAGACGCTCCGCAGTCTCGTCGATCGATAGACCGTCGATGCCCGCAGCACCCTTGTTGGCGCGTACCCGCTTCCATGCCTGCTGCATGTTGTCTCTGGCAAGAACTGCCTTCAGCAGTCCTGCCCCTGTGTCCTCCGCTTCATGTCGCGGACGTTGGGCTTCGTCGCTGGTTGGTCTAAGCAAGGCTTCACCCTGCTCCTTCCCAGCCCGCTCCACTTGCGTGGACATCTGACGCAGTGCCCTTCGTATCGTCATGCCGGATTCCACTTCTCCTCGTTCAGCCCTTCATCGACTCGCATCGACTAATACGGCCTCTGCTGACTTCTCGCTCCGGCTCAACACCGCCGCCCTTTCAGGCGTGAGGCGAGATCTCCCCAGGTAAGAACGCACTCCTTCCTTGCACGACCGCCGGATCTACGCCACCGCCCTTCGGTCACAAGAGCTTCGCGGTCATTGGCCCGCTCGCCATGGTTGGCAACGCCTTCTATCCGGTTCTTATTCATCGGCCCGCAAGTTCGATCCGCGCTTCCTCCCCACACTCGGTCGCCCTCATGCAGTTGCGCTTCTCTTCGCTCACTGTGACCTGCTCGCGACGGGACTTGCACCCGTAAGAGCGCGCCCATGCTGGGCGCACCAAAATCGAGAGGCCGTCCCTTCGGGGGCGGCCTCTTTTTGTTGTATGCGATTTCGATGGATAGACCGGGAGGCTTGATCGCAGTTTTGTGTTTGGTGGGCCAGTGGGCCGATGAAGTCATCGTCGTTCTCCCCTCAAGGAAGACTGCACTCCACCAGCTTGTCCATGTCGCAGTGTCAGGAGAAGGGTGTTGGACAGGTCGAAGAGCAGCCCGCGGGGGATAAAAGCCGGGCAGGTATTACGAGGGGGCGATACTGGTGGTGCCGGCACTAAAGTGTCGGCCATGAGTGCCAGCCTATCCCGATGCTGGCATGTCTTGGCACGCTTCTAGATGGCGCGGGAGGACGCACTCGGTGTCAGCATGTGGTGCTCGCTCGGAGAGGGGAACGGGGTAACCATCTTGAGCGACGCCCGGCGCATCACTTCAAGCTCGGCCGGCGCGAAAAGCTCCGGCGGGACGCCGCCCACGGCCACGAAACCGGGGCTGTCGCCCAGCGCCTGAGAGATCTGGTTCCAGCGCAGGAAGGGCGACGTGGTGGGGAGAACGATGATGCGGAGCTTCGGCTCGGGGATGGCAAAGTAGGCTGTCCAGGTAACCAGGATCAGGCAGATGACCACGCCGTTCACCTTGCTGTAGGTGGTGAGCATGCTGGGATTCAGCACCATCCACGCGGACTGCACCAGGTCGTTGGTCGCCATCATGCCGAGGCCAAGGCTGACGCCGAAGATACGGCTGCTATACGACAGTCCCATCGGCCGGATGGCAAAGCAGACGAACAGCAGAAGGCAAAGGGTCAAGATGCTCTGGGTTCGCTGGAGCTGAGAGACGGCGGCTACCAGATATTTTGTGCCCGTCATATTGGGGGCAAAGGCAGAGCCGAGTGCTACCGCAACCGAGATGCCAGCGGCCCATTTGAAGACCAGCATTCCCAGCGTCTGGAGGCCCTTGAGCGGCGCCATCGCCAGCTTGAAAACACTATAGACGACGATGAGGGTCAGTACCGATTCCAGCGCGAAGCTGATCCAGTAAATATAGAAATACGAGTAGTACAAAGCAACTTGCTGAAGTGGGTGGGTTGCGGCATAGCGATTGATCGATGTCAGGAAGATATTCGAAGCAATCCGAACGGCGAGGAAGTAGCCGAGCCACGAGTAGTCCCCCCACTGCTTCCTGGCGACCATGACGCACAAGGCGACTATGCACAACATGACTTCAAGGTAGGCGAGCGTACCGAGAAATGAGATTGAGGTCACGCGCAATTCCCCCTGGACAAGTTGAGGATACCTTATCCAGGGGGAACGTCAATGAAATTATTTGCAACTATCCGGTTATCAGCCGGTAAGAGCTGACTACCAGCCGCCGAGACCGCAGGAGCCGGATCCCGGCTCACACGTGGGAACCGGCATTGCGCTGGTCTTGGTGGCCGTGACAGTCGTCTTCGCGGTGGAGGCGCTGCTGTAGGTGGTGGCGATTGCTCCGGTGACGGCGAGGGCGATGACGAGGCTGCGGACGATAGTGTTCATGGTTGTTACTCCCTTTTTTGGTTACTCCGAGTGGGCGGTACCGAATCTTTCTCTGGACTCACCAGATGGACCAACAGTAGGATGTATATGCTCACAAGTCCACGAAAATCAGATACATAACTTGGTATTATACTAATTTGGTTACCGAGGTAACTATTTTGGTACAAAGCCCCTCTATTTACTGGGTGTTTTGTGATTTGATTCGATATTCCACGGGCTATTGCACCCCCAAAAACGTCCTGGAGCCCACCGCAGGCGTTAGGCTTTTCGCGAAAGCTACACCCTTTGGGTCATGGGGCTGGAGACCCCGGACGCGGTTCCTCTCTCCCGCCGGTGGATCGCAGCAGCGTTTCCTCTACAACTGTTGGGGGATGCGGCGGAAATGACTGTTTAGGCTTGGGTTAACCCGCCCGCTGCTCACCCCGGACAATCGGGGGTGGTTTGGGCGCCGTGTGTCCGGTTATGACCGACATCTCGGTCAATCTTCCTGAGTCAAGTTCCGGAGAAACAGCCCGACACTGAGCCCGCGTAGCAGCATGTGGCCGGCCCTCGCCGTGGTCTCCGGGGTGACTTTCACCGCCAAGTCCGCCAGAACCCGGCGAAGCAAGGGCAGGTCCAGGAACTCCCCGGCCAGCGGCACCTGGTCGAGTGAGTCGAGGCAGTCTTCGATCGCAGCCCGTTCCTGCAGCACACGGTGGCCGACGTCTGCCGCTTGCAGCCCCTTCCGGCTCCCGTCGAGCACCGCGGCTGGGAGGCGATCCCGGAATGCGCGCCGCATCAGGGAGCTGGTTTGGCCGGCGCGGCGGAACTGGTGGTCCGGAACGCGCAGCAGAAACTCCAGCAGCGGCAGGTGGACGGTGGGGTCGCAGAACGATACCCGGTGTCGGGCGCCCAGCTCCGACCACATCCCCGCCGCAACTCCCCAGGCAGGCAGGAAGAACCGTGGCCAGCAATCCTCCAGGGGGGAAAGGGCGAACGTTGGGTCAAAGCCCGCCGCGAGCATCCGGCCTTCCAGATCCAGTTCCACAGCCATCCGCGGGTTCAGCGCAGAGTAGGCCTGCCACGGACTGCCTTTGCCGGACCTCATCCGTCGCCAGCTGCTGCGGGCGTGGTGCAGCAACGGCTTCAGCACCTGCCGCTTGACGGTGAGCCAGGGGTTCCGTTCCCCGTGCAGCAGCAGTTGCCATGCGACGGATGCGCGTCCTTGCCGCAGGGCCAGCAACGCCGAACCGCTGCCCGCCCAGGAGACGCCTGCGTTTCCCAGCGCGCCGGTGAGCACGACTCCGGCTCCGTCGCGTGCTGCCGTCTCCGCGATGGCCTGGAGCCAGAACTGGTTGGAGGCTGCATGGCTGGGGCCGTCGTGGATCTGCAAGAAGTGCTCGATGCCCTGCAGCACGCCGTAGCCCGCGGCGTCGACCGCGCGATGCCGCACATTGGCGCCCGCCATCCCGGCGGTGGCATGGGCCATGGTCCACTCATCGCCCAGCCTGGCGTGGCCGGCGCCGTCCGGCGGCAGCAGCGGAACCGAAGTGTAGGCCGTCAGATCGCGGCCCTGGCTGGCCAGCAGGGGCGCGGCCAGCGCGGCCACCGAACCCGAATCGCGCCCGCCGGAGAGCGTGGCCGCCACCGGCTGCTGCGAGCGCAGGCAGCTCTTCACCGCTCGGCCGTAGCGCTCCAGAAAGGCCTCTTCGTAGTCCTCGTCGCGGCGATAGGCCAGCAGTTCGCGGCCCAGCGGAGACCAATGCTGCCAGCGCCGCAGCACTCCCTGGCACCCTACGGTCATGGCCTGCGCCCACATCAGGCGGCGGAAGCCCTTGTAGGCTGTCCGCTCCGCATCGTGCTGCCAGGAGACCAGCACCTGGGCGAGCCGCAGCGGATCCGGCTCTCTGGCAACATTCGGCAGCGCCAGCAGCGCCTTCAGGCTAGATGCAAATGCGATCCAACCGTTGCCCTCGATGAAGTACAGCGTCGCGTTCCCACAGGCGTCCCGCGCCAGCAGCAGACGGCGTTCCCGGCGATCCCAGCCTGCGAGTGCCCAGTCACCCTGCAGGTGCGGGCTCACCTCGTCGCCCCAGCGGTCGAACGCAAGGTTGACCAGTTGCCCGTCGGAGGTCGTTGTCGCATCCTCCGAGGAGATGCGGAAGGTTTCCAGCAGCTCTTCCCGGTTGTCGAGCCTTGCGGCACTCACCACCAGCCCGCGCTCTCCTCGCACAGGCTGGCTCTCGCATGCATCGTACGGGTTGGTCTGGAGCAGCAGATGCCCGAGCCCCAGCGGACCCTCGAGGACACTGCCGCCGCCATCGGGACCGTAGTACGCCATGGCGGCTCGCATTGGGTCCAGGCAGTCGCGGTCTACAGGGGCGGCGTCGTATCGGCAGATTCCGTAGATTCCGCTCATTGCGGTCGTCGAGCAAAGGTTGTCAGGGTCTTGAAGCGTTCGCTGCCGGGGCCGCCGGTGACCACGCACGGGCCCAGCTGCAGCCATGCGTGGGCGCTGAACTCCGCCGAGCTTTCCCGTCCTACGCCCCCGTCCCGTCCTGCGCCGAAGGTCACCGTTCCCTCCAGCCCGCGGCGGCGCAGCATGCGGGTGGCGGCCAGGGCCTGCGCCAGGCAGCGGCCATCCCACGGAACGCGCCGAGCCACTCCAGCGACTGCCCAGCCGATCTCCTGCGCGATCCGTATCTGCTCCGGTGTCGGCGAGGCCTCGCTCTCCGTCCCCGGCGTGCCCAGCCATGCGGCTATCCGGCGGAACGGCAGCAGCAGCATTGCGGCGCGAGCCAGCACCAACGCCAGCAACGCCTCTCGCAGCAGGCGCTTTCGCGCGCGGGGGAGCGCCGCATAGCGCCGCATGCTATTCCACACGGAGTAGCCCTTCCCGCTCCATCTCCGCCAGGAATCCCACCAGGTCCACCGCGCAGGTCTCCGGCGCAACGTGGTATTCGGTGACGAGCCGATCGACCAGGTCTGAGAAGGTCAGCGGAGTCTTCAGATTGTCCCAGATGCTCCGGGCGGGTCCTTCCAAACCGTAGTATGCTCCCGCATCGATGCTCATCAAAACGGTCTCGTCGTCGAGCTCGGTCGAGAGCATATCCTGGGCGCGGGACAGCTTGTCTTGCGGGCCAAAGTGGCGCATCTACTTTCCCTCCTCTGCCGGACCGGCGGCAAACCGCTGTGCCCAGTCCTTCTCCAAGAAGCTTACAAGCCCTGCGATGCGGGCAACATCGCGGCGGCGCGTGACGGAGAGCAGGGGTGTCTCGCGCGCAATGCGTCCCGCCAACCGCATCAGGTCCGCCTGGGTCTGCTGGCCTTCCAGAAAATGGGGTCGGTACAGGTTCTCCAGCAGGCGCTGCACGCGGTCGAATCCGCGCAGCTCCACCACCTGCGGGACGTCGCCGTCCTGGTCGGAGAGAACATGAATGGCGCGCAGCGGGACTGGATCTGGGCAGTAGCCCTCGCCCATCGGGACCACGTATTTATCGATGTCGAACCGCGCTCCCGCGGGAGTTCCCAGCCGTTCGTATGCGTCTGCACAGAGCCGGACGTGCGCCAATGCGGGCAGGATCCGCAACCCATCCGCGGTTGCGGTTACGGCGCAGACGTCGTCGCTGAGCAAGCGATAGCCGCTGTGGTGGAACTGCGCGGCGAGCGTGGATTTTCCCGCTCCCTGGGCTCCGACGAAGATCATTGCGCCCCACGGCGTCTCCACCGCGCTGCCATGCAGGGGAAACAGGCCGCGCTGGTAGAGCAGGGCGCCCATGGTGGAGCCAAGCAGAAACAGGCGAACCTTCTCCGGGGAAGCATCGATGACCGGCTCAATGACGATGCTGCTCCCGTCCTGCACGGTGTACTGCGCGACCCCCTCGATGGCCAATCGGAAGAGACCCGGCCGAACCTCAAAATAGCCATGCTCCATCGGGTCGAGCGTGCTGCGAACCGGGGGCGACAGGCAGATGCTCACGTCCGGGCCAGCCGTCGGCTGCGGATGGAGTGGAAGCTCCGGACACGCCAGCTCCGAATGGATGCACAGTCCGTAGGCCCAATACTTGTAGAGCGACATTTTCAACCCCGCACCACACGAGAGAGTCTAAAGGCTGTGCAGGTAGGCGAGCACGTTGTTGATGTCGTCCTCGCTGAGCATGGTGCCCCAGGGCGGCATCTTACCCTTGCCATTCTTGATGATTACGCGGATCTGCGCAGCAGTTTTCTTGTGCGGGGATTTGGTCATCTCGCCCCACAGGCTGGGTCCAAGCAATACCTGGTCCTTATTCACCGAGTGGCATTGCATACACTTCTGGACGAAGATTTGCTGCCCCGCTGAGGCAGACGGCTGCTTGGAGGCGGTTGCGGGCTGGGCGCGGGCGGCAACAACACACAGGACAAGCGGCAAAAGAGCCGCGGCAATCAGTTTTTGTTTCGGCATGTCCTCATCCTAAAAGATAAGGGAGCCGATTCCTAGGGAGGGTGCGGGTTTTCCGGGCTGGGCCAACCTGGCAGGGGGTACGAGTGGTCCGTCCTATTCCCTGGAGCGCCGTGTCCGGGAAGCCCCAAGCACCTGGAAGCTGATGCCGGCAGATATCCCATAGGGATGCAGCGCGCCATAGGTAAACTGCGGCCAATCCTGGTACTCCACGTCCACCAGGCGGAGGCGCAGGCGTTGGCCAATGCGCAGGTCCACTCCGGCTCCGGGCGCAACGACAAAATAGTCGCCGCGGCCATAGCCGTAGGGGAACTCGAAGCGCCCGCCGCCTGCCAGCACCTTGACGTAGGGCACAAGGCCATTGGGGCGAAACGACCAGCGCGGCCCGGCCAGCAGCGTGGACTGGCTCTCGCCCGCATAGGGGTAATTCAAGCGCCGGACCTCCGTCTCGATGCCGCAGCGCCAGAGGAGGTTGGTGTCCACATAGATGCCTGCGCCGGAGATCTTCTGCTGGCCGTAGTCGCCTTCAAAGCCGGAAAAGGTCCCGCCCACGATGACGTACATCCCGGTTCCGGTGCCTGTTGGCAGCGCCTGCGCGTTCGCCGCGCGACTGCTGACCAGCGCGACCAAGAGAAGCAGCGCTACTGCGACTGCCATCGTCCGTACGCCGCCCGTCCCTGCGGAAGCTTTACAGTTCTGGATCACTGCGTCACCGTAAGCGTGATGTCAACCGACTGGGTGGTGCCGGTGCCTAGTCCGGTAGCCGTCATCTGGAAGACGTAGGTTCCGGGCGGCGTGCCGTTCACTTGCAGTCCGGCGCACCCGCTGAGCCCCGTCGCGATTCCCGCCAGCAACAGAAGCATCCACAGACCGGCGAGGCTGTTACGCTTTCGCCGCGGGCCGCTCCAGAAGAGCAATCCAAGCAGCGCGCCGCCGGGAAGCAGGCAGAGCGCAACCGTGGGTGCAGCGCCATGCCGGTCCAGGCTGGCCTGCGGTCCGCTGGTCAGCGGCGATCCCGTATCGACCACCACGTTGACCACCTGTGTGCCGCCTGCGCCGAGCACCACCGAGTCCTTGCTGAAGGTACAGGTCGCCGCAAATGGAAGGCCGAGGCAGCCGAGGTTGAGCGTGTCCGTAAAGCTGTTGACCGAGGTCATGGTCAGCGTGACCGTGCTGTGCTGCTGCGACTGCACCGACACGGACGAAGGATTCATCTGCATGGTGAACTGCGTGGGGCTGGCAACGATGATGCTGGTCTGCGAGGAGACGGACGAGGTATAGACGGAGTCGCCGGAGTAGCTGGCGATCACGGTGGGCGAGCTTGTCAGCAGGTTGACCGTAATCGTCGCCACGCCCGTCTTGTCGACGATGACCGTGCCGAGCACGATTCCGCTGCTGGTGAAGGTAACCGTGCCCGTGGGAGCCACCGGCCCGGTGTAGCGGACCACCGAGATCAGCGTGACCTGCTGGCCGCCGGTCAGCGAGGTGGAAGACGCCGTCAGCGTGTCCGTCGTGGGACGGAGCTGCACCGCTTGCGCCAGGACCGCGGAGACGGCGGCGAGATTGAGTGAGTCGCCGCTATACGCGACGGAGAGGGAGTGTTGACCCGTTGTCAGCGTGCCGGGTGTGAACGTTGCCGAACCGGTCGCATCCAGCGTGGCGCTGCCCAGCATCGTCGTCCCGTCGCTGAACACGACGGTCCCGGTGGGAGGCTTGCTGCTGCCGTTGGAGACCTTGGCGGTAAAGGTGACCGAGTCCAGCGCATACGATGGGTTCTCGCTGGAGACGACCGAGACCGTGGTGGCCTGCACGACAGTTTGCACCAGCGTGGGCGAGGTACTCGGCGAGTTGTTCGCGTCTCCGCTATAGACCGCAATCACGGAATGCACGCCGGGCGACAGACTGGACAGGGCGAACGTCGCCACGCCGGAGGCGTTCAACGTGGCAGCGCCGAGAGTGGTGGTGCCGTCCTGGAATGTAACCGTTCCGGTTACACCACCGCCCTTGCCCACAACCGTGGTCGTGAACGTAAGCGGCGCGCCGGCTACCGATGGGTTCGCGCTGGAGATCAACGTCACGCTGGTCCCGGCGATCTGGACCGTCTGCACCAGAATGCTGGACGTGGCAGCCTGGTTGTTGGCATCTCCGCCATAGGAGGCCGTAATCGAGTGCTGCCCAACGGCGAGCGCGGCTGTACCGAACGTGGCCACTCCGCCGGCACCCACAGTCCCCATATCCAGAATCGTCGCACCGTCGCGGAAGGTTACTGTGCCCGTGACCGCGGCCCCTTGCGGTGCGGCGATGGTCGCCGTGAAGATCACATTGGTCGCCGCAATCGCGGGATTGGCGCTGGTGGCGAGCGTAATTCCTCCAGCCTGCAGCACCTGCTGGTTCAGCACGGGCGACACGCTGGCGCTGTTGTTTGCGTCGCCGCTGTAGGCCGCCGTGATGGAGTGGCTGCCCAGAGCAAGCGACGATGTGGAGAAGATGGCCGCGCCCGCACTGAGCGATGCGCTACCCAGCACCGTGGCTCCGTCGGCAAACGTGACCGTCCCGGTAGGCGCGCCTCCGTTCGTCGTAACACTGGCCGTGAAGGTGATGGAAGCTCCGAAGGCGCTCGGGTTAACGCTGGTTGCGAGCGCTGTACTGGTCGTCGCAATCTGGACGACCTGGGTTACCGGCGCGGAGGTGCTGGCCGTGTCGCCCGGGTCTCCGCCATAGACAGCGGTGAGCGTGTGCGATCCAACCGCGAGGGTCGAGGTGATGAATACCGCGACTCCCTTAGCATTCAACGTTCCTGTGCCCAGCGTTCCACCCGCGGCATCGACAAACGTCACGGTGCCGGCGGGGACGCCCCCGTTGCCGGCCACGACCGCTGTCAGCGTGATCGTGCTGCCCGCAATCGAAGGCGTGCCACTGGAGACGAGCACCGTCGTGGTGGTGGCGGGAACGATGGTCTCCACCAGCGGCGACGACTTGCTGCCGACATAATTGGTATTGCCCGTATAGGTTGCCGTGACGGAGTCGGCACCCACCGTAAGGGTGGAGACGCTCAGGGTTGCGATGCCGGCCGAGGAGACGGTCGCCGTGCCCAGGGTCGCGGTGCCGTTCAGGAAGGTGACTGCGCCTGAGAATGGCCCTCCGGCGCCCGTCGTGCCACTCTGCACCACCGTCGCCGTCAGGATGAACGGAGCACCCGCGACACCTGGATTGGTGCCGGTCGCGAGGGTCGTCGAAGTCGCGATCTGCAGCACCGTCTGGACCACGGCGGTCGATGTCGATATGAGGTTGTTGGTGTCGCCGCTGTAGGCCGCAGTGATGGAGTGGGACCCGGCCATCAGCGAACTGGTGGCAAACGTCGCCTTGCCGGTTCCATCCAACGTCCCGCTACCGAGCGTGGTGGTGCCATCGAGGACTGTGACGGCGCCGGTGGGGATCATCCCGTCGGTGCGGGAGACTACAGCCGTAAAGGTGACGCCGACGCCCGCATAGACGCTCGCGTTCGACGTCGTCAACGCGGTGGATGTCGCGGCCTGCATCACCGTCTGCACCAGCACAACCGACTGGCTGGAAAGGTCCAGCGAATCGCCGCTGTAGTTCGCCGTGATGTTGTGCGTGCCGCCGCCCAGCTTGGACACGGAGAGCGTGGCCACGCCGCTTGCGTTCAGCGTGGCCGTGCCGATGGGAACGCCGCTATCGGTGAGCGTGACCGTGCCGGTTGGGACCGAGGTAATGCCGGCCGGCCCTTTCACCGTCGCGGTAAAGGCGACTGCGGTGCCGGCAACAGACGGGTTCGGGGTGGAGGTGAGCGCAGTCGTGGTGGGCTGCTCCACGTTCTCCGTCACCACAGCCGAGGTCGCCGTCGCATTGTTCACATCGCCGCTGTAGACGGCGGTAATGGGATGCTGTCCCGCCGTGAGCGTGGCAATCGACAGGGTGGCGACGCCGGTGCCGTTCAGTATCCCCGTGCCAATCGACTTGGTTCCGTCCAGAAAGCTGACGGTGCCTGTCGGGGCGGGTGTGGTTCCGTTCGAGACTGCCGCGGTAAACGTCACCAGCGCGCCGACGGCGACAGGGTTTGCGCTCGGCGTCAGCGTGATCCCGGTCGGCTGCACCAGCAGCACCTGGCCGGACAGATTGATGGTGCCGGGATTATCCGCTGCGTTCGACACGACGGTGGCCGAGCCATTCACCACCATTCCGATGACGGTAGGCGCGAACTCCACACCCAGCACGCACGACTGGTTGACCGAAAGCGGCTTGACCAGGGCGCAGGTCGTGCTGGACGCATCGAGCGCAGAATAGCTGACCAGGTTGAATGCGCTGAAGTTGAGGGTGGCGTTGCCGTCGTCCTCAATCGACTCCGGCTGCGGCGGGGAGGTGTTGCCGACACGCATCACCGGATACAGGAGCGAGGCGGTGTTGGAGCTTACCATCCGGATGATCTGATGAAACATGTCGGCGATGTACAGATCACCTGGCCCATCCAGGAAGAGCGCATAGGGTCCATCGAGCTGCGCGCCGTTGGCCGGGCCGCCGTCTCCGCTGGTCGCATTGGAGGTGCCCGCAATGGACTGGATGATGCCGGTGGCTGCGCTGACTTTGCGCACCAGGTGGTTGCCGGAGTCCGCCACATAGAGGTTGCCTGCCACGTCGACCACCACGCCAGCCGGCACATTCAGCGTAGCCAGCGTGGCCGGCCCCGCATCGCCGCCATAGCCGCGCGCGCCGGTGCCTGCCACCGTCGAGATTGTGCCCGCGGGAGTCAACTTGCGCACGCAGTTGTTGGAGAGGTCTGCAATATACAGGCTGCCGTCGCCGCCCAGCGCGATGCCCCACGGATAGTTCAGCAGCGCAGAGGTGGCCGCGCCGCCATCGCCTGCGTAGCCCGCCGTCCCGGTCCCGGCAACCGTAGTGATAATGCCGGTGGTGAGATCGACGCGGCGAATGGCATTGTTGCCGGTATCGGAGATGTAGAGCAGGTGGTCGCCGTCAAAGGCCACTCCGCTGGGATAAGCCAGGTGGGCCAGCGTCGCCTGTCCGCCGTCGCCGGAGTAGCCCTCCTTCCCACCAATGCCCGCAATCGTGTAGATGTTGCCGGTCGCGGCGCTCACCATGCGGATAGCGTGGTTCGCACTGTCCGCGATGTACAGG
>Ga0302197_10002048_pt1 | contig 18850 bp, 18 predicted proteins | sample II_Bog_N2_1_FD_193526 | JGI IMG/M metagenome (GOLD analysis project Ga0302197, IMG submission 193526) | Peat permafrost microbial communities from Stordalen Mire near Abisko, Sweden - II_Bog_N2_1 | ecosystem: Environmental > Terrestrial > Soil > Wetlands > Peat | place: Sweden: Abisko...
GCATAAGCCTTTCTGGCGACGGCGATTCCAAGCTGGTTCCGCAGAATCTCCGGCGCTTTCTCTGCTACAGCTACGTCCCAACGGCTGACAAAGAGTGACGCCACGGAACCGACATCGGGATTGAGGCCGGCGGCTATGCGCCGCTCGACGCCGCGCATGTAAGCTTCGGCGGCGGCGACATATTGCTCGCCCGAGAACAGCAGCGTTACATTCACCGGAATGCCGGCGAAGATTGCCTCCTCAATGGCTGGAAGCCCCTCGCTGGTGCCGGGAATCTTGATGAAGAGATTGGGCCGGCCCGCGCGGTAGTGGAGAGCCTTGGCTGCGGCGAGAGTGCCGGTCGTGTTATGCGCCAGAAGCGGCGACACCTCCAGGGAGACCCAGCCATCCACGCCGTCGGTTCGGTCGTATATTGGCCGGAAAAGATCGGCCGCCTGCCTCAGATCCTCGATAGCCAAGTCGAAGAACAGCACCTCACCCGACTTGCCTTCATCCAATTTCCGGCGCATGACATCGTCGTAATCGTTGCTGTTCTTGATTGCATGATCGAAGATGGTTGGATTCGAGGTGAGACCCGTTACCGAGAGTTCTTGAATATAGCTCAGCAGCGTACCGCTGGCGAGCAAGCGATGTGTGATGTTATCAAGCCAAATGCTCTGACCAATTTCATGCAATCTCTCAGTCGTTCGATTCATGTTAGTCCTCTTGGAAACACGTCACTCTGCTACCGGTTGGATTTCAAGTGCATTTACTTTCCCGACTCTGCGCTGGTGGCGAATGGCGCCGCTGAAGCGAGCCTTCAGGAACGTCTGAATCAATTCCCAGGCCAGTGCAGGTCCGATCACCTGGCCTCCCAGCGAAAAAACATTCATGTTGTCGTCTTCAACGCCCTGATGCGCGGAGAACACATCGTGAATGAGCCCAGCGCGCACCCCGGCAACCTTGTTGGCACAGATGGATGCCCCCACTCCACTACCGCAGAGCGCTATTCCGCGATCCACTTTGCCGGCGGCGACGGCTCTGGCCAGTGGGATCACGTAGTCCGGATAATCGTCTCCAGGGCTCGGATGAAGCGCACCGAAGTCTACAACCTCATAAGCGGCATTGCGCAGCAAATCCGCAATCTGCTCTTTCAGAACGAACCCTCCATGATCTGAGGCGATTCCGACGCGCATGGTGCTTTCTCCTTTGGCTTGTCGAGTACATGATGAGCCTGTTTGCGGACGTTCTCCACTGTGAAGCCGTAGTGCTCCATCACCACAGGTCCGGGAGCTGATGAGCCGAACGTGTCAACTCCGATTACAGCTATACGAGGACCGACGAAAGACTGCCATCCAACAGGAGAACCGGCCTCAATGACCAGCAGCGGCACATTCCTGGGAAGGATTGTTTCCCTGTAATCGTCCGATTGCGCTGCGAACAGGTTTGTACTCGGCATGCTCACAACGCGCGCATGCACACCCTCAGTCAGCAGCCGCCCGCGCGCATCGAGCGCCAGATGCACTTCCGATCCTGTAGCGATAAGGATGATGTCCGGACGTTCCGTTGCCGGAGAATCCGCAAGGATGTAGCCGCCTAACGGAACTCCAGTCTGAATCGCGGAATAGAGATTCAAGTCGAGCACCGGAAGACCTTGTCGTGTGAGCACCAATGCGACAGGCCCCTGCTTTCTGCCAATCGCAACCTGCCACGCGGCGACTGTCTCGTTGGCATCCGCGGGGCGAAGGACAACCATGCCGGGGATAGATCGCAACCCGATGAGCTGTTCCACAGGTTGGTGAGTCGGACCATCCTCCCCCATGCCAATGCTGTCGTGCGTGAAGATATAAATCACCGGGAGGGCGTTCATGGCCGCGAGGCGCATGGGAGGCCGCATGTAATCTGAGAAGACGAAGAACGTGCCGCCATATGGAATGAGGCCGCTGTGCAAGGCCATTCCATTCAGGATGGCGCCCATCGCATTCTCGCGAATGCCGAAGTGCATATTGCGTCCAGCCCAATCCTCCGGTTCGAAGTTGCCCGCCCCATCGATCTTTGTATGCGTACTGGGAGCAAGATCTGCCGAGCCTCCCATCATCTCCGGCAAGCGAGTCCCGAGGATCTCGATCACTTTTCCTGAAGCAACGCGGGTGGCCATCGGTCCATCCGCTGGAGTAAACGCTGGCAGACCGCTGTCCCATTCATTCGGTAGCTGTCGTTCGGTGACTCTCTGAAACTCAGTAGCCAGGGCCAGGTGTTCTTGCGCGAAAGCCTTGAAACGCGATTCCCATTCCACTTGCGCAGCCCTTCCGCGAGCGACTGCTTTCTGGAAATGCTCCAGCGCCTCCTCGGGAATATGGAAAGAAGGCGAAACAGGCCAGTCCATTGCCTCCTTGGTAAGACGCACCTCCTCCACCCCCAAAGGCGCTCCGTGGGCCGCGGCGGTGTCCTGCTTGTGCGGACTGCCAAAGCCGATGTGCGTGCGCACCGCAATCAGCGATGGTCGCGCTGTCTCTTCGCGAGCATTTGTCAGTGCGTGCGCCACGGCTTCAACATCGTTACTCTGCTCAACTCGTTGCACGTGCCAGCCGAATGCAGCGAACCGAGCCATGCGGTCCTCGGTGAATGTCAGCTCTGTGCTTCCCTCTATCGTGATGTGGTTGTCTGCATAAAGGACAATCAGCTTTCCGAGATGTTGGTGACCAGCGATCGATCCAGCCTCCGATGAGATGCCTTCCTCAAGATCGCCATCGCTGACAAGCACGTAGGTGAAGTGGTCCACGATCTGGTGACCGGGGCGATTGAAACGCGCCGCAAGCGCCACCTCGGCTATCGCCATGCCTACACCATTTGCAAGCCCTTGGCCCAAAGGCCCTGTGGTGGCCTCGACGCCGGAAGTCTTGCCGTACTCCGGATGCCCGGGCGTGCGGCTGCCCCATTGCCGAAACCGTTTGAGTTCCTCCATAGGCAGGTCGAACCCTGTTACATGGAGCAAGGCATACAGCAGCGCACACCCATGTCCCGCCGATAGAACGAATCGATCGCGGTCCGGCCAGTGTGGATCCCGCGGGTTGTACTTGAGCGATCTGTCCCAAAGTGCATATGCCATGGCCGCCGACCCCATCGGCAGCCCAGGATGGCCGGAGTTGGCCTTCTGCACCATGTCCACCGCTAGAAAACGGAGCGTGTTGATGCACAACTCATCCAGCGCAAGTGGAGCAGCTATTGTCGCGAATGCTGCGGAAGGTGCCATGGGGCTTCTTACCTTTCACTGTTGAAATGGGATGAATATCGGATATGAACGCCCGACGCACAGCCGCGTCAGGGTCAAGCCAAGCTACATCTTGAGTCCCGTATCGCTGCATTCCGGGTGCTTGCACTGGCACGGTGTCTCTGGACTTTTCTTTGCGTCGGCGCATGTGGTGCTGCAATGCTTCTTGCCGACGGTGGACTGACAATTACAGCCGGGATGTTCGCACTTTTGCGTGGTGGTCATAAACGCTCCTCTTAACCGAACATGCCCTCGACCCTTTGAGGGCTCTGTTGTTTGGAACATGATCCGCATTCTCATGCAGAGTAATGGGGTGTTATAGGCTTTGCTTACCTACGTGGAGTGGCTTGACAGGTTCGAGTTATTCCTTAGTTCTTGACCGCTGTGCGAACGATAGCCACAGAGCATCCGGCACGACGAGCTACCGACTCCGCCACGCTGCCCAGCAGGAAGTTGTGGATGTCTCTGTGCCCGTGCGAACCAACAGTTATCAGGTCGGCATGCCATTCCACCGCTCTCTCGAGCGCGGTGTTCGTTACGTCTCCGATCCGTACCTCAGCCTGTGCCGCAAATCCAGCCCCGCGCAGCTCGCTTGCAATCCGTTCGACCAACATACGAGCAGGCTGCTTCTCATCTTCCAACTCAGGAGCATAACCCTGAGCCATCTCCGGCGGAGGCAAAGTGTCAACGGGTTGCAGCACATGTAACACCAGGACCTCAGTATTCTCATGCCGTACCCCTGCCACAACAGCATGAAGCAAATCGTCAGCAAACCCCGAATCGTCAACTGCCATTAGGACTCTCATAACTCCTCTTCCCCCGCTCGCATTGGGCTGCACCACCATGCGCCGGTATGCGCCATTTGAAAACTCCGTTGCAAAACCCTCTGTCGACATGGCGCCGTTTCAGGCCAGGGCAACTGCACTCGCATCGCGTCGCAAGTATCGAACAGGCTGGTTCAGCAATGCCGGTCACAATTGCTCACGGGTAAGGCTCTTTACTTCGTCCAGAGATTCAAGAGGCGCCATGACTCCAGAAACAAACTTCGAAATGCACCGGGATGCAGAAGGGGAGCAAAACTGACCAGAACTTGATAGGAACCCGGTTCATCGTGATGAGAGGAGAGAACAACCATGTCGGAACAATTTGAAAATCCGGAAATCGTAAAGGTCGAAGACGAGACAGTCTCCCATGCGGCAGCACAGAAGCGGGTAGATCGTGTTGCCGAAAAGGCAGCGGAGAAATCCTCGCTCGCGGTGCAGGATTACGACGAGGGGCACTCGATCGTTTCCAAATAGAAAAGATCACTGGCCCTCGATATCAAGCGAAACCAAGGGTCCGAGCAAGATTCCTCGGGTTCAACGTCTAATGCCCCCGATCCGATTGAGCATTGGGATGTCCATGTTCCGCCAGCATCCACGATCGATACCCTTGCTTACCGACCGAGGCTCCCTCACTAGAGTTGGGAGACCCGAATTGAGGCTACCGTGGCAGTCGGACTTCAGAATGAAGCGGATTCTTCGAATTTCGGATCGATCGTCTCGGTGCGCGGCGGCGTTGTCGATGTGAGATTTGATCGACGCCTGCCTCCAATCTTCTCCGTCTTACACGCAGGAGCGGAAGGCAAGATCATCGTCGAAGTCATGGCCCAGCTCGACGCTAGCCGGGTTCGAGGCATTGCGTTAACACCGACTGAGGGCCTTGCCAGAGGAATGCAGGTCGAAGACTCGGGCAAGCCGCTTGAGGTGCCGGTAGGCAAGGAGATCATGTCGCGGATGTTCGACGTATTCGGCTCCGCCATCGACCGCAAACCGCCGCCGCAGAATGTCCAATGGCGGACAATCCATCGGAATCCTCCTCCACTTTCGGAGCGCTCGACGAAGTCCGAGGTATTCGAGACTGGCATCAAGGCGATCGACGTGCTCGTGCCACTGGAGCGCGGAGGCAAGGCTGGATTGTTCGGTGGCGCGGGTGTGGGCAAGACGGTGCTTCTCACTGAGATGATCCACAACATGATCGGCCATCAGCAGGGTATGAGCATTTTCTGCGGAATCGGCGAGCGTTGCCGTGAAGGCGAAGAACTCTATCGCGGCATGAAAGACGCCGGCGTCTTGAACAACATGGTGATGGTCTACGGCCAGATGAACGAGCCGCCGGGCAGCCGGTTTCGTGTCGGCGCCGCAGCCCTGACGATGGCCGAGTATTTTCGCGACGATGAGCATCGCGACGTTCTTCTATTGGTCGACAACATCTTCCGCTTTATTCAAGCCGGCATGGAAGTCTCCGGCCTTCTGGGCGAGATGCCTTCAAGACTCGGCTACCAGTCAACCATGGGTACCGAGCTATCGGGTCTCGAAGAGCGCATCGCCAATACTCATGCTGGAGCCATCACTTCGATCCAGGCTGTTTACGTGCCGGCTGACGATCTGACCGACCCTGCCGCGGTGCATGTCTTCTCTCACCTTTCCGCATCCATTGTCCTGTCGCGCAAGCGGGCGAGCGAAGGACTCTATCCTGCGATCGACCTGCTCCAATCCAGCTCGAAAATGGCCACGCCTGGCATCGTAGGCGACCGGCATTACAACCTGGCGCAGGAGATTCGCCGCACCCTGGCGCAGTACGAATCCCTCAAGGACATTGTGGCCATGCTGGGCATGGAACAGCTTTCTCTGGAAGATCGGAATGCCGTTGCACGGGCTCGGCGGCTGGAACGCTTTCTAACGCAACCGTTCTTCACTACGGAACAATTCAGCGGAATGAAGGGCAAGCTTGTGAGCCTTAAAGACTCACTGGATGGCTGCGAACGCATTCTCCGCGACGAGTTCAAGGACTACCCTGAGAGCGCACTCTATATGATCGGCGCGATTGGAGAGGCCAAAAAACCTGAGGTAAAGCAGTCCGAGGCGAAGAAGCCTGAAGCGACAAAACCGGAAGCTACGCAGCCAGAGACAAAGAAGCCGGACGAGAATAAGCCGGAAACCCAGAAGGCAGATCCGCAACCGAAAGCCGCGAATGCGAGTCCCCATGAATCTTAGAATCCTGCTCCCCTTTGGGGTCTTCGCCGAGAAGAGCGATGTAATGCGCGTCGTCGCAGACACCACCGATGGGTCCTTCGGTTTGCTCCCCCAACGGCTTGACTGTGTTGCCGCCCTGGTCCCCGGGATTCTAACTTACGAAGCGAAAGATGGGGTCACGGTCTATGTCGGGATCGATCAAGGTGTGCTGGTAAAGACAGGCGCTCAGGTGACCGTATCCGTGCGTCGCGCCATGGGCGGACCGGATCTGGGACAGCTCAAAGACGCAGTCGAGCGCGACTTCCTGAAACTCGACGAACAGGAGCGCAACGTTCGCGCCGCGGTCGCGAAGATGGAAACTGGTTTGATGGGACGTCTTGCGGAGTTTGAAAATGACTAATGACAGAGCGGATCAATCCAATCCCGCGGACAAAGACTTTGCCCGACAGGTTACAGCAAAGGCTGACCGCAAGCTCCGCGCGCAGAAGAACGGTGAACAGACGGTCTGGTTCGGTCTCGGCATGTCGGGGCTGATCGGATGGTCAGTAGCGGTTCCAACGGTCGCAGGCGCCATGATGGGCCTGTGGTGGGACAACCATCATCCCGGAGCCCATTCATGGACACTCATATTGCTGACCATTGGCCTTTGCGTGGGTTGCGCAAATGCCTGGCATTGGATGGACCAGGAGAACAAAGCAATGCAGGACGGGCAGGAGGACAAGCATGAATGAACCTCTAATTCTGGCACTGCTGATTCTGGCAGGGAGTTTGCTCGCCGGTGTTCTGCTTGGGGCATTCTTCTTTGGCGGACTCTGGTGGACCATTCAGATGCGTTCCCCATCCCAATGGTCCGGCCTGCTATTCGCTGGAAGCCTTCTAGTCCGAATGGCCGTCGCCGTTACCGGGTTCTACTTCATGTCGCATGGCGACTGGCGGAGGCTGGTGGCTTGCCTGGCCGGCTTCTTACTTGCGCGTATTGCTGTTACGCGGCTTATACGTCTCCCCTCCGCAATGAGCATCCGCACCCTCCAGGAAGGCGGACAATGATCATCCCCAGTGTGCATATCACGTCCGACCAGCAGATCTTCTGGCAACATGGCTTTGTCAAGCTTAACGGAACCATCGTGACGACCTGGGCCATGATGATCGCGATGACATTGGGTTCCATGCTGATTACCCGAAAGCTTGCCACCGAGCGAATCATCTCACGCGGGCAAAGCGCGCTTGAGATGATTGTGACCGGCATTGAAGGACAGATCAAAGAGGTTGGCCTTAGCGAGCCAAGAAAGTATCTCGCATTCCTGGGTACTCTCTTTCTTTTCATCGGAACCTGTAGTGTCTGCATTGTCATTCCAGGTTTCACGCCGCCGACCGGTTCACTCTCAACCACGGCAGCCCTCGCGCTGTGCGTCTTCATTGCAGTTCCACTGTTCGGCATCCGGGAACAAGGGATTGCCGGCTATCTCAAGACCTACATCAAGCCAACCGTGATCATGCTGCCGTTCAACATCATCAGCGAACTCTCGCGCACACTAGCACTGGCAATCCGTCTCTTCGGCAACATGATGAGCGGAGTTATGATCGTCGGGATTCTTCTTACCATCACGCCCTTCATCTTCCCCATCGTCATGACGCTCCTCGGTCTGCTGACAGGATCGGTTCAGGCCTATATCTTCAGCATTCTCGCCGCGGTCTACATTGCCGCCGCCACACGTGGTTCCAAACCCAAGCCTGCCGCTGAGGCCCAGCCGGAGCCCAGTCCCGCGTAAGGTCTCCAACAACAAGAAGGATCGCCAATGGATAGCGCCACCATCGTTGCAGTAGTTTCCATCGCCACCGCCGGCATCACCACGGGCTTCGGCTGCATGGGGCCGGCGCTGGGAGAAGGCCGTTCCGTAGCCTCCGCCATGACCTCTCTGGCGCAGCAGCCGGACGCCGCACCCACTATCACCCGCACACTCTTTGTGGGCCTCGCCATGATTGAGTCCACAGCGATCTACACCTTTGTCGTCTCCATGATTCTCATCTTCGCTAATCCGTTCTGGAACCACTTTTTGTCGCAAGCCGGAGGGAAGTAAGCGATGCTCATCGACTGGTTCACCGTCGGAGCTCAGATCGTCAACTTCCTCATCCTGGTGTGGTTGTTGAAGCACTTTCTCTATAAACCCATCCTCGATGCCATCGACGCGAGAGAGAAGCGCATCGCCGCTGAACTTGCGGACGCCGATACGAAGAAGGCCGAGGCTGAAAAGGAGCGTACCGATTTCGAAGTTAAGAACAAAACATTCGATGAACAGCGTAGCGCCCTGCTCTTGAAAGCCACGGATGAAGCGAATGCCGAACGCGCGCGTCTGCTCGATCAAGCCAAAAAGGATGCGGAGAGCCTGCAGGTAACCCAAGCGGACGCGCTGCGCGCAGATCAAATCCGGCTGGGTAGTGAGATCACCCTTCTGGCCGAAAAAGAAGTCTTTGCAATCGCGCGAAAGGCACTCACGGACCTCGCCACCGTCAGCCTTGAAGAGCGCATTGGTGAGGTTTTCACCCGTCGCCTGCGGGAACTGGATCCGAAGGCAAAAGAACTACTAGGCGACGCTCTCAAGAACTCATCGCAACCGGCACTGGTTCGCAGCGCATTCAATCTGCCTGCAGACCAGAAGGCGGCGATTCAAAATGCCCTCAACGAAACATTCTCAGCGGCGGTCCGAATCCAATTTGAAGATTCGCAGGACGTAATCTGCGGCATCGAATTAACCGCCAGTGGCCAGAAGGTTGCGTGGAGCATTTCGGGCTATCTCGCAGGGTTGAGCAAGAAGGTCAGTGACCTCGTAGACCCACAATCCCCTCCCACCGTCAAAGACACAAAAAAGCCAGGGACGGTGGCCACCCCAAAGCCGGACACTGCGAAAGCGACCCAGCCTGAGCAAGCCTCCGAACCTGTTGCTCTAGTTGGGGCCAAGTGACTGCATCAGCCGGAATCCTGCAACCCGCAATCGAGAGCGCCTTCGCGAGGCTGCATCAGGGTCGCGAGGACTTCACGGCAAAGCTGACTCCGCATGAAGTGGGCATCGTCACAAACGTCTCCACCGGGATCGCGACATTCTCCGGTCTTCCCAGCGTTGGTTACGAGGAGATCGTGACGTTCCCCGGCGGTCTGCTCGGCATTGCATTCAATATCGATGAGGAGGAAGTCGGCGTCATCCTGCTCGGAGACTACCAGAACCTTCACGCCGGCGACGAGGTGCAGCGGACAGGCCGCGTGATGGATGTTCCCGTGGGCGACGGTCTGCTGGGGCGCGTGATCGACCCATTGGGCAATCCGCTGGATGGCAAGGGCACGATAGCCGCGGAGAAGCGTCTTCCCGTTGAGCGTCCCGCTGCACCCATCATGGATCGCGCGGCGGTGAGCGTGCCTTTGCAGACCGGTCTCAAGGCGGTCGACGCACTGGTCCCCATCGGTCGTGGACAACGCGAGTTGATTCTCGGCGATCGCCAGACAGGCAAGACCGCCATCGCCATCGACACCATCCTCAACCAGCGCGGACAGAATGTGGTGTGCGTCTATTGTGCTATTGGTCAACGCGCAGCCGCTGTGGCCAAAGTCATTGCTAACCTCGACAAGCAAGGTGCAATGGACTACACCGTTGTGGTTGTCGTAGAAGACAATAATGCGCCGGGCCTCGTCTACATCACGCCGTATGCGGCAACCAGCATTGCGGAATACTTTATGGAAAAGGGACGAGATGTGCTGATTGTCTACGACGATCTCACCCATCATGCCCGCGCCTATCGCGAACTCTCGCTTCTGCTCCGCCGTCCTCCGGGACGTGAAGCCTTCCCCGGCGACATCTTCTATATTCATTCGCGCATGCTGGAACGATCGACGCACCTTATCGAGGAACGAGGAGGCGGGTCGCTCACGGCGCTACCCATTATCGAAACCGAAGCGCAGGACATATCCGCTTACATCCCGACGAATCTCATCTCCATCACCGACGGGCAAGTTTACCTTTCGCCCACTTTGTTTCAACTTGGAATCCTCCCGGCAGTCGACATCGGCAAGTCGGTTTCACGCGTCGGCGGAGCGGCGCAGAGGGCCGCATATCGCGCAGTCGCAGGCAGCCTCAAGCTTGCTTACTCACAGTTCGAAGAACTGGAAGCCTTCGCGAAATTTGGAACCCGCCTCGACGAGGCGACCCAAAAGACGATTGACCACGGACAGCGCATTCGCGCCTGCCTCAAGCAATCCGAGTCTCACCCCGTTTCCATGATCGAACAGATCATTGTTCTTCTTGCTTTGACCGCCGGACTCTTCGATCCCCTGCCGGTCGACAAAGTGAATGACGCCGAGCAGGCGCTTCAGAAAGCCGTATCGGATATTCCAGCGGATGTGGCTGGTCGGCTAACCTCGTCTGATAAGTTCAGCGACGACGATCGCAAGGCAATCCTCGAAATCGCTAAGCGTGCTTTGGCTCCGCTCCAGCCGCCTCCAGCGGCCAAACCCGCCACCAAGCCTGCGCCATGAGTGGAACCATCGAAAGCCTGACGCGGAAGATCTCCGGAGCGGGCGATCTGGAGGCCGTCGTTCGTTCCATGAAGGCGCTTGCCGCATCGAGCATTGGACAGTATCAAAAAGCAGTCCACTCGCTCGATGATTATGCAACCACTGTGGAACTAGCCTTGACCGCGTGTCTTCGCCAAGCCGGACCAGGCTACGACACGGCAGAAACAGGATCACAGAAGAAGCACGGCATCGGAGCAATCGTCTTTGGTTCGGACCAGGGTCTCGTTGGAAGGTTCAATGAAGTGGTCGTGGAATATGCCGTCAACACACTCAAGGCTCTGCCCGGCACAATCACGAAGATATGGCCCCTCGGAGAGCGCATCCACGCCCTTCTCACCGATACTGGAATGCCGACCGCCGGGATCTTGCCCGTCCCCGGTTCGGTGAATGCCATTTCCGGGCTCGTCGGACAGATTCTGATCGACGTCGAAGCGACTCGGGAGCGCGGCGATGTGGTGGAAGTATATCTATTCCACAACCACCCCAAGTCGGGATCGGTCTACGAACCCGTCGGCAAGCGCCTGTTGCCTCTGGATCTCGCTTGGCAGAAACAGCTTGCCGCTGCTCCGTGGCCAACCAAACTGCCTCCGGAAGTCGTCCAGGGAGCCAGGTCGCCGCTGCGCGCATTCATACGCGAATACCTGTTTGTCCTGCTGTTTCAAGCCTGCGCTGAGTCGCTTGCCAGCGAAAACGCCAGCCGCCTGGCTGCGATGCAGCGAGCAGAAAAAAACATTAACGGAATCCTTGAAGACTTGAACCTCAAGTTGCACCGCATACGCCAGGAGTCGATTGACGAAGAACTCTTTGATGTCATATCGGGTTATGAAGCCCTGACCACTGTCCGCCGGCCACGCTGATGCAGGGCGATTATGGCTCGCAACATTTCCACTCGCGCTTCCCGGCTTACACCCCGAAAGCTCGCTGGAACAACTTCATCACGGCTCTCACTTCAGCCCGTCTTGAGCACAACTGCTCAGATTCCTGATCAGTCCCAGTCGATACTGATCCGGAGAGTTTCAACCGCTGTGCGACTCATTGCCCTGCCGCCAGGCCATGCGGTGGATTGTCTGCATCCAACCCGATATGCAGGGGTAAGTAAACCACATGATTATCGACTCAAAGACCTACCACGTGGCGCCAGGTAAAAAGCTGAACCTGGGCAAATGGCCTACGGCCGTACCGGCACTGACCAAATCGAAAAAGCAATATCAAAAGCTGCTTGAAGAGCACGTGAAGGACCTCAGCGCATTGCAGCAACTTCACTACGCAGCCAACCGCCATGCGCTGCTAGTTATCTTCCAGGGCATGGATGCCGCCGGCAAAGATGGCGCCATAAGGCACGTCATGTCCGGGATCAATCCACAGGGATGCGAAGTCTTCAGCTTCAAGGAACCCAGCGCAGAAGAACTGGAACATGATTTCCTCTGGCGCACCACATGCCGTCTGCCCGAGCGAGGCCGCATCGGCATCTTCAATCGGTCTTACTACGAAGAAGTACTCGTCGTCCGCGTCCATCCAGAGGAGCTTCGCAACGAGGGGCTCGCCAAGGGATTACGCGACGATAAGTCGAAATGGGACGATCGGTATCGCTCCATCTTGGACTTCGAGAAGCACCTTGACCGAAATAGCACGCGCGTCGTCAAGGTGTTCTTGCATATCTCGAAGGATGAACAGCGGAAGCGGTTTCTCGCGCGCATCGACGATCCGGACAAGAACTGGAAGCTTAGCCTGGCGGACATTCATGAAAGAAAGTTTTGGAAGGACTACGTGAAGGCTTACGAAGAGTGCCTCAGCGCAACCAGCACGCATCACGCTCCATGGTATGTTGTCCCCGCGGACGATAAGGAGGACGCTCGCCTCATCGTCTCTCAGATTGTTCTCGATGCCCTGAGGGCACTCAATCCGTCGTATCCCGCAACAACCCAGAAGCATCGAGCCGAATTGAAATCAATCCGCAAAATGCTAGCCAAGTGACGACGGACCACATCACGCTGATCAATCTGAAGTCTAAAAGCCGCTGCCAGTATGTGAGCAGTTGCGGAGAACGAGAAAGGATACGTTACGATGGCCACCACCGAAATCCCCATCAACGTTGAGAAGGACGACACGCCTCAACCCTTCAGCAAAAACTTCGATCAGTATGGCAATTCTTCCGGCTTCATCTTCGACGTGAGCCTGTCCACCGCGGTTGCGGCCAACGGGAAGAACGAAGAGAGGGCGCCAAAGCCCAAGGGACCGCTCTCGCCCCAGATACTGGATAAGATGAATCGCTACTGGCGCGCTGCGAACTATCTTTGCATCGGCCAGATCTACCTCTTTGACAATCCTTTGCTTCGCACGCCGCTCAAGGCAGAGCAGATCAAGCCACGGTTGCTCGGTCACTGGGGAACCTCGCCTGGCCAGAACTTCATCTACATTCATTTGAACCGGCTCATCAAAGAGCACGATGCTGACATCATCTACATCTCTGGTCCAGGACACGGTGGCCCATCGCTCAATGCCTGCTCCTATCTTGAAGGCTCCTACACCGAGGTGCACCCGGAAATCACCCACGATGAAGACGGCCTGCGTCTCATGTTCCGCAAGTTCTCAACTCCGGGCGGCGTGCCTAGTCACTGCGGCCCACACGTCCCAAACTCAATGCACGAAGGCGGAGAGCTTGGCTATTCGCTGGTTCACGCATTCGGCGCGGCCTTCGACAATCCAGACCTGATTGTGGCCTGCGTTGTCGGGGATGGCGAGTCAGAGACATGCCCGCTCGAAGGAAGCTGGAAGTCGGTCAACTTCGTCAATCCAGTGCGAGACGGTGCCGTCCTGCCGATCCTTCATCTCAATGGATACAAAATCTCCGGGCCAACCGCCCAGGGACGAACAAGCGATGCCGACTTGAAGGCCCTTTACGTAGGTCGTGGTTACAAGCCCTACTTTGTCGAGGGCGACGACCCCGAGGTTGTGCATCAACTGCTCGCTCAAACGCTTGAGGATTGCTATGCCGAAATTCGTGGAATTCAGCAGGAGGCGCGCAAGAACGGCTTCAAGAAGCAGCCCGTCTGGCCCATGATCATCTTCCGTACGCCCAAGGGATGGACCTGCCCGAAGGAAGTGGATGGTATCCCGATCGAAGGCACATTCCGCGCGCACCAGGTTCCGCTCGCATCGGTCAAGGACAATCCGGAGCACCTCAAGATCCTTGAAGCCTGGATGAAGAGTTACAAAGCCGAAGAACTGTTCGACAAAGACGGCAAGTTTATCGACGAGCTAGCGGCTCTCTCGCCCGCAGGCAACCGCCGCATGGGAGGCAATCCGCATGTGAATGGCGGGCGCGAGCTGATTACTCTCGCGCTGCCCGACTTCACAGAGTACGCGCTTGAAATCCCCGGACCCGGTCAGGTTCTGGCCGAGGCGCCGCGCAAACTTGGAGATTTCTTCCGCGACATTTTCAGAATGAATCTGACCAACTTCCGCATGTTCTGTCCCGATGAATCGGACTCCAATCGCTTGAACTCGATTTTTGAGGCTACGAATCGCTGCTCAATGGCTGAGATTGTCTCGATCGACGATAAACTCGGCCCAGATGGCCGCGTCATGGAAGTGCTCAGCGAGCACCTCTGCCAGGGATGGCTTGAAGGCTATCTGCTCACTGGCCGTCATGGCATGTGGTCCTCCTACGAAGCCTTCGCGCAGGTGGTCGACTCGATGACAACTCAACACGCCAAGTGGCTCGAACAATGCCGCGAGTTTCCCTGGCGCAGGCCGCTCGCGTCTCTCAATGTTCTCCTCACGAGTCATGCCTGGCGCAACGACCACAATGGTTTCAGTCACCAGGCAACCGGCTACGTGGACAATGCCTTGGCGCGCAGGAGTGAAGTGATCCGCGTGTACTATCCACCAGACTCCAACTGTCTCCTCAGCGTCTTCGACCATTGCCTGCGCAGCCGCAATTACGTCAACGTCGTCACTTGCGGCAAACAGCCGCAGCTTCAATGGCTGAACATGGATGAGGCTCTCGAGCATTGCTCGCGCGGCGCGTCCACATGGAAGTTCGCAAGCAACGAAGAAGGCGGGGAGCCGGATGTAGTGTTGGGCTGCGCCGGCGATGTACCCACGATCGAGACCTGTGCAGCCTCGTGGCTGCTGCAGAAATATGTCCCGGGCATCAAGGTGCGTGTGGTCAACGTTGTCGACTTGATGACTCTGATGTTTCCCGACAAGCACTCGCACGGGATGGACGAAATGTCGTTCAACGAACTCTTCACCGAGACGGCCCCGGTTGTCTTTGCCTTCCACAATAATCGCTGGCTCATTCATACGCTGGTTCACGGGCGCTCCAATGAAAGCCGCTTCCATGTGCATGGCTACATGGACCATGGAACGACCACCACTCCATTCGACATGGTGGTTCTGAATGAAATGAGCCGCTTTCACCTTGCGCTCGACGCATTGAAGCATATCCCTCGCCTCCGGTTGCAAGCCGAGAATGCGATCAACTTCTTCAACCAGGAATTGCAACGCCACCACGACTATATCCGCGAACACCTTGAGGATATGCCTGAGATCAGGAACTGGCAGTGGACGAAGGACTTCAGTGATTCAGCGGCGCCCGCGCCACTGGCTAAAGGGCATCCGGCCAAGGCCATGTTCACTGACAGCTAGTATCCATCAGGCTGAAATCAAAGCGAAGGCCGCCATTGCATAAGGATTGCGGTTGCGGTCTCCGCTTCCTGGACGGGTACACAATAGCGTCTGGACAAAGGCGTTAGACCCTTGCTTCCGTCGCATCCGCTTCTGTCCCCGCCGGCAACTGATCCGGCATGTCAAGGCGAGCGACACCAATCCGGCTGTCCGCCATTCCGTAGTAAACGTCGAAACGGTTTGGAGTTCCAAGATCGTCCCGGCGATCGATACCCGTAGGGAACACAACATTGTCCACGGTCCCATCGCGCTCCTGCGGAAGCGTCGGCGCTAACACAGGCTCCGGCGAACGGTAGCCGATCACAAGCGGATGCTCTTTGGAAAAAATCATGACTCCCGCCGAATAGCGCAGTATGTGCCTGTTTGAGTCAGGCTGTTCAATTTCGCTGACACCGTGGTAAACGATCAGCCAGCCGTGCTTCGTGAGGATGGGTGGAGTGCCACCGCCTATCTTGAGCCGTTCCCAAGGCGCGACCGGAGATGCCAGGCGATGATGAAAAGTAAACTTGCCGGCGTGAAAGGGCTTACGGTCAAGTGTCATCTGGCAGTAAGAAATCCAGATGCTCTCTCGATCGAGATCCACTTCACGGGTCGCAGGGCTACAGGCGGTTTCCTCAGGACGGGTGCCTGGAAACAGCGGCCGGTGGAGCAAGGCAAGCTCCGGTTGACCGGATGGGTCGGGAATGACGGCCGGGAACAGGCTGGCATCCTTGTCGTCTACGTTGTCGAAGTCGATGCCGTCTGCCGAGGCAAAAGTAGCGAGCCCCAGACGTCTCCAGTGGAAGATATCTTCCGATACCGCCAAGGCAATCCGCGGGCCGTGGGACGACCATGCCGTGTAAGTCATCAGATATCGTTGAAGAGGCCCCACAAATGTAACGCGAGGATCCTCACATCCACCGCTGCCGTCGGGCCGCCGTTCATAATCGGCTTCGGGCTCAATGGCGATGCCAAGGCGCTCCACACCCGTCGGGTCGCCGGATTCATTGAACTGCACGCGCGCTATCCCGATCCGCGAATAATTCCCCTTCGCAACCAGCCGCGGGAAGAGATACAGTGCGCCATCAGGGCCTCGAACGGCTCCCGGATTGAGAACCCCTTCCACTTCATGCGGATTACCGGGCTCCGGCTCCATAATCATGCCCAGTCGTTGCAACTTCAAGCCGCTCATCGAATCTCCTCGCCCGCTTGCTCCATCTGACAAGGCTCACTTGTCGCCAAGACAAGCAAGAATGGTCGTAATTACCAAGTTGGTATCGTCAGGCCCCTTGACAGGAATCGATACAACGCCCGCCTCTTCTGCCGGGTAGTCGTTCCCTCCTGGAAACAACGCATCGCCGATGTAAACCATTTCTTTGAATGAAAGGTGGAGAGTGTCCCGCAGCTTTCCTATGCCATAGGCTTTGTCAATGCCAGGCTTGGTCACATCGATTGAGGTTGCGCCGCCGATACGAATGGAAAACTCCGGGATAAGTGTCTCAAGGATCGCTGTAATCTTCTTTCGCTTGCTAAAATCGGGGTCCCATTTTTCCTTTTCCGCCAAGGGAGCTTGTTGACCCAATGCTGAGAATGTGACTTGGCTTCCCCGGTCTTCAATCACCTCTCCCCATATCTTCCTGGCCCGATAGCCTGCCTCTCCAGCCGCCTTATCCAGAGAGTCAATAATTTTTGTTTTTTGCTCCGCGGTAAGATCCTCTGAATAAAGCTCCTCCCACTTCCCCTTATATTGAAAGAATTTTGTTCCACAGGTCGGAAGCAGAGACAGATTCGCAAGGAAACTGTCCGGGGGAAGATCGGTTAGAAGCTGCGTTTCAAACTGGGTCCACGCGCCTCCGGAGATCACTGCCACTTTGACGATGCCTAATAAGTCACGCAGCAGCCCCGCCGTCTGTGGAGCGAGAGACGACTTGCTGGGCGCGAGGGTGCCGTCCAAATCGAACACGATGAGCTTTTTCATTCATCTCCCAGTCTGAAATTCTGTTACATATATCATTTCTTCCACCATCAAGGGATCGCGATCTCCAGCAGGGTCGCCTCTCCGCTGGGTTGGAACGCGCACTCTCCCGCCTCCGCCGGCAAGAGCCAAACATCTCCCCTGCCTGCCGCGTAGGGGGTTCCATCGTGCATGATCTGGCCTGATCCCGCGATGCAAACCAACACGCGCGGCTCTGCCTTCGCTCCCACGGGGAACGGGTCGTGCCCAAGCAATCGCCACAACCGGAAGGCATGGCAATCGAAGAGCCTCTCGCGCTCTTGAGGTGAAGTCGTCTCGACGCAGGGCGCCACCAGGCCACCGTCGCTCGCTCCGAAACCTATGCACGCAAAAGCCTGATCCACCTGCAGCGGCCGAGGCTCCTTGGTCTCCGGGTCGATATGGCCCCAATCGTAAAGCCGGAATGTCACATCGCTATTTTGTTGGACCTCAAAAACCACGACATCGTCGCCCAGGGTGTGAACCGTTCCCGCAGGAATGAATACGGCATCGCCCGCCTTGGGGTCAATGTTCACAAGGTGGTCCGTAATGGTTCCATCGGCAAGAGACTGCCGCAGATTGCTGGGGGTTGTGCCCGGCCTCAGGCCGGCGTAAATATGGCTTCCCGTTTCAGCTTCAATCACAACCCACGCTTCGGTCTTTGCCGTATCGCCGGGTGGAATCAGCTCTGGGTGCGCATCACTGGGATGTACCTGAACAGAAAGCATCTGGTGCGCGTCAAGAAACTTCAGCAACAACGGAAAACGGTGGAAACGCGAGGACAGCTTCCCCATCAGCTGTTCTGGGAACTGCTCCATCACTTGCCCAAGCGTCTGGCCCTTAAGCGGTCCATGCGCAACCACGCTTTGGTAATCGGTGCGGTCGCTCAGCACCCACGCTTCGCCGATAGGTCCATCGCCCGGAAGCGGCGCGGAGAGCAAGCCAGACAAGCGCCGGCCACCCCATAACCGATACTGATAGATCGGCTCGAACCGGAGAGGATACAACTGTGCTTTGCCCATTGTTTGCTGTCCATCTTTCATTGTCGAAAGCTCAATTCGCAGCACTCGCTATTGAGCCGGATTTGCCAGCAACTGCTTGAGCAACGCCGGTTGCCTCATTCTGCAGCGGCGTAGTTTTCTCAACGGCTGTTGCGTTCATAGTCTCTTTCTTCGTATGCCAGATGGGGCGGGTTACCGCAGGGACGCCATGAGTACTATCCAAGAGAACACAATCGAAAGTCCGGTCAATTGTGAGCAGAAAGCAAGCTGCAACATTGTTTAGAAAAAGGGTGATAGCTTCACTGCTCCAACCAGGAACGGAAAACATCTTTGAAGCATTCTGGCGGTGATGTACTCGAT
>Ga0302197_10002049_pt1 | contig 18845 bp, 14 predicted proteins | sample II_Bog_N2_1_FD_193526 | JGI IMG/M metagenome (GOLD analysis project Ga0302197, IMG submission 193526) | Peat permafrost microbial communities from Stordalen Mire near Abisko, Sweden - II_Bog_N2_1 | ecosystem: Environmental > Terrestrial > Soil > Wetlands > Peat | place: Sweden: Abisko...
GCCTGAGCCGGCTTTATTTTATTATGGGACGAAGGCTTTTAATTCCGGCAATCTTGGGTCGGCATGCTTCCTTTTTGATAAATCTTCAGAGTATTGGATGAGTGCGGATGCAGTTGGAAAGGAAGGCGTATGTCTATTGCTATCAGGCAAAGTTGACAACGGATTGCGGCTGATCGAGCAAGCGAAAATCCTGCGCAAAGGCCAGAGCAGCACGTTCGAGGAATTCTACGAGGGATTATATTATTTTTTTGCAGAACAGTCCGACAAGGCCATTCCATTTTTGGAAGATGCTTCTGCCGATCCGGATTACATCTGGCGAGTGACCAAGGCATTCGCCGTGCTTTACGTGGACAACCATCAGTATGCAAACGCGGCGCGTTTGATGGAGCCCTATACGCAGGTTGAGGTCGTTGACGAGTACCAGGCTTATGTCGTGGCCTCGCTCAAATTGTTTGCCGGGAAAAAATCCGAGTCAAAAATGCTGGTAGACAAATTTGAATCGGAAAATCTGATGCCGTTCTGGAAATCCAGATTCGACAAACTCCGTGCGCAGATTCAAAATCAAATCAACAGATGAGCAAATTTTTTTCCTTCATCCTGCATTCCCGGCTGGAAAATGTGATGGCGGTGGCGGTTTCCACGGCGCTATTGGTTCTATTGCTGACCACGCGACTTTTTCATTCATTCAGCTTTGGGCCTCTCGATTTTATTTTCATCATGCTGCCAATCGGCATTTTGGGTGTAAAAAGCCTTTTGGGCCTACTTTTGTCACCGGAAAGCAACGCTGGCGAAGACATGGCACCTACAAAATATCTGGTTCTTTTCTTTCAACCCCTCTTAAAAATTGTTCGCGATTGGTTTCCATTTCTGCTTTTAAGCGCTTGCTATTATTCCCTGTATACGAATCTGGCGTTGCGAATAAGCCCTCACACTGTTGATCTGGAATTATCAAAAATTGACGCTTCAATCCTCGGAAACCAAGCGTCTTTTCTGCTCGAACCGTTCATCCATCCCTGGCTTACGGATTTCCTAAATTCCATCTATTTTTCCCATATGCTCATCTTTCCAGGCGTTGCCTTATATTTTTACCTGGCCGGGGAGGAAAAGGCGTTCCGTCGCCTGATGATGGGCTTCCTGACCATCATGTTGATGGGAATGATCAGTTACCTGCTTTTCCCGGCAGTTGGCCCTGTGAAATTTTTTGCCGATCAATACACCCGCGATTTGCAGGGACAGATGCTAAGCCGCACTGCAGATTATATCATAAATGTTGGCCGTGTTGGTTTTGACTGCTTTCCCTCGCTTCACGTTGGCATCCCTTTGCTGCTTTCGTTTTATTTGCGTGATTATCGCAGGAAAATGTTTATTCCCGCGATGATTTATGTGGCCCTTATGTGTATTGCTACAATTTATCTGCGTTACCACTATCTCATAGACGTGATTGCTGCTTTTGCCTACGCGCCCGCCGCATATTTTCTGAATGACTTTCTTCTGCACCGCTGGCCGGGGGAACAAATTCAAAAACCTCCAGCCAAAAGCATTTGACCGACTCAAGTTGAACTTGAAACTTGAAACCTTAAGCTTGAAACTCACATTTATGGCTGCCGCTGAAATTGACATCAAATACGTCGCGCATCTCGCGCGCATCTCGATCACGGTCGACGAGGAATCAAAACTCGCCGCGCAACTCGGCGGCATCCTTGGCTACATCGAAAAGCTGAAGGAACTCGACGTGACTAAAGTCGAGCCGACCGCGCACGCGGTTCCCATGGTCAATGTCACGCGTCCCGACGAAGTCCGTCCATCGCTGCCGCACGAAGACGCGCTGCGCAATGCCCCCAAACAGGCCGGCGGACTTTTCATGGTTCCAAAAATTGTGGAGTGAAAACATGCCGGACATAGGCAATTACACGGAGACCACGGAACTGGTCCTCGGCGAGGCGGGCAAGTATTTTACCGTGCTGCTGTTTTCCGTTCTGGCGATCCGGCTCTGGCGAAGAGTATCTGGAAATTTCGGCGCGAACAGAACAAAGGATTTGTTGTCTGCGGCGCTGGCGACATTGATGGCTTGCGGCATCGGATACTTCTCCGTGTGTCGAAGCCTGGGCAAACTTTATTCACATTATGCGATGAACGCCTTCCGCCAGAACCGGCCCCTGCAGGCGCTTGCGCTGTTTGAAATATCGTCGAAATACCGTAAAAGCGCCGACACACTGGGACAGGAAGGCGTTTGTCTTCTATTTTTGGGAGCTCCGGATCAAGGCAGATTTGCAATCGAAAAAGCCGGGACACTGCGCAAAGGCAAAAACACATCCTTCGAACAGTATTATGAAGGTGTGTATTATTTTACCCAGGGACAAAAAAGCAATTCCGTTCCATTGCTCAATGCGGCATCGGCCGATCCGGTTTATCTTTGGGATGTATCCAAGCTTTTAGCAATCATGCTTTTAGATGAGAACCGCGTTGCGGACGCCATGCACTGGATGAAACCTTATATGCAGGCTGAAGTCACGGACAGCGATCAGGCATATATCATGGCTTCCCTCAAACTGGCTGAAGGAAAGAAACCTGAGGCCCAGGCGATCATGGACAAATTCCCGACACAGGAAGAGGACGGGTCGCTGGCGGGAAAAGCCCGGTTTGAAAAACTGCGGGCGCAAATAAACCGCTGATTATTATGCTGCGAAATTTCACCCGATTTGTCCTGCATTGCCGTTTGGAAGACGTGATGGCGGCGGGGGTTTCCATGCTGCTTCTGGTATTTTTCCTCACCACGCGTCTTTTCGTTTCATTCCAATTGCAGGGTCACGATTTCATTTTCATCCTGCTGCCCGTCGGCATTTTGGGAATAAAATGTCTGCTGGAAATGCTCCTGGCCTCGGACTCCAAAACCGGAAACAACCTCGATACTGGAAAATATCTGGTCGCCTTTTTTAAGCCACTGGTCAAAATCGTTCGCGACTGGTTTCCATTCCTGCTCCTGAGCGCCTGCTATTATGCACTGTACACCAACCTGATGCTGCGGGTGAATCCACACACGGCGGATGCGTTCCTGTCAAAAATAGACGCCTCGCTTCTTGGCAACCAGGCGTCCTTTCTCCTCCAACCGTGGATCAACCCCTGGACCACGGATTTCTTGAGTCTTGTCTATTTTTCTTACGTTTTTACGCTGCCGGGTGTCGCCTTGTATTTCTACCTGGCAAAAGAGGCGAAAGCATTTCGACGTATCATGATGGGCTACCTCACCCTCATGTTGATGGCCATCATCAGTTATTTGCTGGTGCCAGCCATTGGCCCTGACGAATTTTTTGCCGATCAATACACCAGTGATCTGAACGGACACCAGGTAATCCGCGGAGTGGATTATATCATGCGCGTGGGGCGGGTCGGCTATGATTGTTTTCCATCGCTGCATGTCGGCATTCCCCTGCTCCTGAGCCTTTATTTGTTCAGCTACCGCAAAAAGGCGTTCATGCCCGCGCTGGTTTACGTCGCGCTCATGTGTTGCGCAACCCTCTATTTGCGCTATCACTATCTCGTGGATGTCATCGCCTCATTTGCCTACGCCCCGGCCGCCTACCGGCTGAATGATTTTCTGCTGGGACGGTGGCCGGGTGAAAAAATCCAAATGCAACCACCCAAACCAATAGATATAAAAACTGCGACTTGAAACGCATGTTAAACCAACTCACCATTTCCAAACTCGCCGCCAAACTCGCAGGCCGCGAAGTCTCCGCACGCGAAGCCATGCAGTCGTGCCTCGACCAGATTGAACGCGTGGACGGCAATATCCACGCCTTCATTAGCCACGATGCCGCCGACGCGCTCGCACAGGCGGACGCGGCGGACAAGGACATTTCCGCTGGCGTTCAAAAACCGTTGCTGGGAATTCCCATCGCCATCAAAGATGTTCTCGCCGTCAAAAACCAGCCGCTCAACTGCGGCTCAAAAATCCTGGGCAAATTCATTTCGCCGTATGACGCCGCGGCAATTGAAAAACTAAAATCGGCCGGCGCAATAGTTTTTGGCCGCCTGAACATGGATGAATTCGCAATGGGCAGCTCCACGGAAAATTCCGCGTTCGGCGTCACGCGCAATCCATGGGACACCATGCGAATTCCCGGCGGGTCGTCCGGCGGCTCGGCGGCGGCGGTCGCGGCGGACGAGTGCATCGCCAGTTTGGGAACAGATACCGGAGGCTCCATCCGCCAGCCGGCGGCGTTGTGCGGCTGTGTCGGCCTGAAGCCCACCTACGGTCGCATTTCACGCTATGGACTCGTCGCGTTTGCGTCGTCACTGGACCAAATCGGGCCGTTCACCAAGGACGTCCATGATTCGGCGACGTTGCTCGGCGTATTGAGCGGCGTTGACCTGCGGGATTCGACAAGCGTGCCGCAGCCCGTTCCGAATTATATTGCCGCGCTCGACGGAAAAATCAAAGGTCTGAAACTCGGCCTGCCGAAGGAATACATGATTGGGGGGCTCGACGCGGAAGTGAAGGCCGCCGTGGACGCCGCCGTCAAAAAATTTCAGAATCTCGGCGCAGAAATCGTGGAGATTTCCCTGCCGCACACAGATTATGCAGTCGCAACTTATTATATTATTGCGACGGCGGAAGCCTCGGCAAACCTGGCACGCTTCGACGGCATCCGTTACGGCGCGCGGATTGACGGGAACGATCCGACGGAACTTTACAGCAGGACGCGAGGCGCGGGTTTTGGAGCGGAAGTGAAACGGAGAATAATTTTGGGAACCTACGTTTTGAGCAGCGGATATTACGATGCATATTATCTGCGCGCCCAGAAGGTCCGCACCTTAATTCGAAACGATTTTCTCAGGGCGTTTGAAACGGTGGATGCCATCGTCACGCCGACTTCGCCGACGGCAGCGTTCAAAATTGGAGAAAAATCCAACGACCCGTTGCAGATGTATTTGTCCGACATTTTCACGATTTCATGCAACCTTGCAGGCATTTGCGGCATCAGCATTCCGTGCGGGTTCACCAAGTCACCCAAACTGCCCATCGGCCTGCAACTGCTAGGCAAGCCGTTCGGCGAGGAAATGCTTTTGAAAGCCGCTCATGCGTATGAGCAGAATACATTGTGGCATCAGGAGAAACCCCCAGTTTGAACGAGGAAACCAACCCCCGGAAAGAGATCTCCGGCTCAAACCCGCCGTCCGCAGATTGAACAAATATGGGCTTGCGTTTAAAGTAACTTGATGGTTACTTATGACGACGCATGACGAGATCCGCCAGGGCCGAAAACACACCGCCGCGCAATGCCGAACGTTCGCGCGAGCGCATCCTGTCCGCCGCGCTCAAGGAGTTCGCCGCAAAGGGATTCGCAGGCGCGCGCGTGGATGTGATTGCACGCCAGGCGGCTATCAACAAGCGGATGCTCTACCATTATTTCGGCAACAAGGAAAAATTGTTTCGCGCGGTCCTTCAACAGAAAATCGCCGAACGTCGCTCATGGGGGCTTAACCTGTCCAGCGACCCCGCAGTCCGGCTGCCGTTCTGGTTCAAGACAGCTTGCGCCGATGCCGACTGGATCCGACTCCTCGAATGGGAGGCGCTGCAAAGCGACGGGCAAAAGGTGATCGACGAAAAGGAGCGGCGCGCGCTGGCGATGGACTGGGTGAAACGCCTTCGCCAACGGCAGAAACACGGTGAAGTTTCAGCCGAGTTTGACGCACGGCATCTGGCGCTGGCAATGCAGTCGCTGACCATGTATCCGATGGCATTTCCACAACTGACGCGATTCATCATGGGCCGGCCAATTGACGACCCTAAATTCCAGAAGGCGCACGCCGCGTTTTTGAAGCAATTCGCCGCAGCCTTCCGGCCCATGAACGCGCAGAGGGTCAAAATCAATTTTGCGAAATGAATAACGGCATGAAAAAATCCATTTTGATTCCGGCAACCGCCGCTGTGGTTGTGGTGATGCTGGCCGTCGGCTGCTCGGCAAAAAAAACCAATCCGGTCGCGGGCGCGCCCGTTCTGGTAACGCAGGCATACACAACCAATCTGCCGGTGCAAATCGACCCGCCGCCCGTCGGACATGTGATGCCGGTTTCAACAGCGACGATTCATTCGCAAATCGGCGGGATCATCAGCGAGGTGCATTTCAAGGAAGGCTCGGAGGTGAAATCGAACGATTTGCTGTTCACAATTGATCCGCGGCCGTCGCAGGCGGCGCTCGACCAAGCGCGCGCCAATCTCGAACGCGACTCCGGGCAGTTGGAATATCAAAAGGCCAATTATTCGCGCGATCAAAAGTTGCTCGCGGCCAAAATTATTTCGCAGGATCAATTTGACACGGACACAGCCAGCCGCGATGCGGCGACCGGCACGGTGGCGGCGGACAAGGCGGCCATCACCAACGCGCTCTTGAACCTGGAATTTTGCCAGATCCGTTCGTCGATTGATGGCAAAACGGGCAGCCTGCTGGCTTTCGCCGGCAATGTCGTCAAGGCACCCGACGATGTGTTGCTGACAATCAACCAGATTCATCCCATTTACGTCCAGTTCGCGGTACCGGAGCAATACCTGCCGGAAATCAAAAAACAGATGCGCGGGAAGGCGCTCGCGGTAAAGGCGACATTTGAAAACATGGACGGGCCGCCGTCGCAGGGCGAACTGACTTTTGTGGACAATTCCGTGGATGAAACGACAGGGACGATCCTGCTGAAAGCGACATTTCCAAATGAGGACGATGCACTATGGCCGGGACAATTTGTGAACGTCACGCTGACGCTGTCGGAATTGACGAATGCGGTTGTCGTGCCGTCACAGGTGGTGCAAACGGGACAAAACGGCGATTTCATCTATGTCGTCAAAGCGGATCAAACGGTTGAAATGCGGCCGGTGCAAACCGGAATCACATTCAACAACAAGACGGTTGTTCTAACGGGATTGAAATCCGGCGAAACAGTCGTGACCGACGGTCAATTGCGTTTGGCACCCAAAATGAAAGTTACGGTCAAAAGCGCCGTCGCAGCTTCGAGCACAAACGCGCCATGAGCGTTCCCGAACTTTTCATCCGCCGGCCTGTGATGACCACTTTGGTCATGGCGGGTATTTTGCTTTTTGGCCTTGTCGGTTTTCGCCAGTTGCCCGTCAGCGATTTACCGAGCGTGGATTATCCGACGATCCAGGTCTCGGCAAGTTTGCCTGGCGCGAGTCCTCAAACGATGGCTTCGGCGGTGGCGACGCCGCTGGAAAAACAGTTCTCCACCATCGCGGGTGTGGACAACATGTCGTCCGTCAGCTCGGTCGGCTCGGCGTCAATCACGATTCAATTCTCGCTCGACCGCAACATTGACGCGGCGGCGGAGGACGTGAACGCGGCAATTGCAAAAGCGGCGAAACAATTGCCGGTGAACATGCCATCGCCGCCGACTTATCAAAAAGTAAATCCAGCGGATTCGCCGATCATTTTTCTGTCAATGTCATCGACAACGCTGCCGATGTCGGACGTGGATAATTACGCGGAAAATCTTCTCGCGGAGCAGATTTCGCAAATCAACGGCGTCGCTCAAGTCGGTGTTTTTGGCGCGCAGCCATACGCAGTTCGCATTCAAGTTGACCCGAACAAACTTGCGGCTTACGGACTCGGCATTGATCAAGTCGAGCAGGCGGTCGAGGCGGCCAACGTGAATCAGCCGCTTGGAACGCTTTACGGAAAGCATCAGGCGTTTGTCGTGCAGGCGAGCGGCCAGCTCAAAGTGGCGGCTGATTTTCGCCCGATGATTGTCGCATATCGCAACGGCAATCCAATCCGGCTTCAGCAATTGGGCAACGTCCTCGACAGCGTGCAAAACGACAAGGCGGAGGCGTGGGTTGACAGCACCCCCGCCGTCATTCTGGCCGTCCAGCGACAACCGGGTGCGAACACGGTTGAAGTGGTGGACAACATCAAAAAATTGCTGCCTCAATTCCGCAACGTGGTTCCGGCGGCGGTGAAACTCGACGTGGTCATTGACCGATCGTTGGTCATCCGCAAATCGGTGTCGGACGTTGAACATACTTTGTTTCTTGCCGTGTGCCTCGTCATCATGGTCATTTTCATTTTCCTGCGGAATCTTTCTGCAACAGTCATCCCCAGCCTCGCGTTGCCGATGTCCATCATCGGCACGTTCGCGGCAATGGCGTTGCTCAATTACAGCCTCGACAATCTTTCGCTCATGGCGCTGACGTTGTGCGTCGGCTTCGTCGTGGACGACGCCATCGTCATGCTCGAAAACATCGTGCGCCACATGGAAATGGGCGAACCAGCGATGGAGGCCGCGCTAAACGGCTCAAAGGAAATCGGTTTCACAATCATTTCAATGACACTGTCGCTCTCGGCGGTGTTCATCCCGATTTTGTTCATGAGCGGACTGCTGGGCCGGTTGCTGCACGAATTTGCCGTGACGATTGTAGTGGCGGTTTTGATTTCTGGTTTCATTTCGCTGACGCTGACGCCAATGATGTGCAGCCGGTTCGTGCATTCGGAAAAGGAGAAAAAGCACGGGAATATTTACAATTTTTTCGAGCGTTTCTTCGATGGGTTTCGGGACAAATATGACCGCACATTGCTGATTGTCATGCGCCATCGCGGGCTGACGATGTTTGTGTCACTGGCGATTTTCGTCGCGACGGTGTTTTTGTTCGTCGTGATTCCCAAGGGATTTTTCCCCGACGAAGACACCAGCCGGATTCAGGCCACAACCGAGGCGTCACAGGACATTTCCTACGACGCGATGCGCGCGCACCAGCTTGCCATAATGAAAATCGTCGCCGCCGATTCAAATGTTGACGGTTTCATTTCCACCGTTGGCGCCGGCACTGGCTCGTCGGTCTTGAACAATGGCCGGATGTTTTTCCGCCTGAAAGATCCTTCGCAGCGGAAATTGAACGCGAACCAGATCATCCAGGAATTGCGCCCCAAATTCGCGCAGATTCCGGGCATGAACGTCTATATGCAAAACCCGCCGCTCATCCGTGTCGGCGGCATGTCGAGCAAGGCGCTTTACCAATACAGTTTGCAGGACACTGACGTTAAGGAACTTTTTAACTGGGCGCCAAAATTGACGGACAAGCTGTCGCACGAACCCGGTTTTCAGGATGTGACGACCGATCTGCAAATCGCAGCGCCGCAGGTCAACGTGCAGATTGATCGCGACAAGGCCTCCGCTCTCGGCGTCACGGCGGAGCAGATTGAAAACGGCCTCTACGACGCCTATGGCGAGCGGCAGTCTTCCACGATTTACGCTGATGTGGCCGAATACTGGGTCGTTTTCGAGGTTTTGCCGCAATTCCAGCTAGACCCCGGAGCCCTCGCGCAATTGTATATCACCAGTTCAGCGACCGGCACCAACGGCACAACCAAACTGATTCCGTTGAGCTCTGTCGCAAAATTGACGCGCACCGTCGGCCCTACGAGCATCTCGCACGTCGGCCAGTTGCCATCGGTGACCATCTCCTTCAACCTCGCTCCAGGCGTGTCGCTCGGAACTGCCGTCGGACAATTACAAAAAATCGAAACTGACATGCACCTGCCCGCATCCATTACCGGAAGTTTTCAAGGCGCTGCGGCGGTTTTTCAATCGTCGCAGGCGGGACTCCTTGCGTTGCTCATTGTTTCCATCATCGTCATCTACATCATCCTCGGAATCCTATACGAAAGCTTCATCCATCCGCTCACGATTTTGTCGGGCCTCCCCTCGGCTGGATTCGGCGCGTTGATAACATTGATTATTTATAGCTGGTGTAGCAAGGACACTCTTTATGATCTGACGCATCCTCAAAATATAAAGGCCTTTTTCTACTCATTGGTTTCACACGCCGACCTCAATATATACGGTTATGTCGGCCTCATCATGCTTGTCGGCATCGTGAAAAAAAATGCCATCATGATGATTGACTTCGCCATCAACGCGCAGCGCGAGCATGGCAAATCAGCCTCCGACGCGATTCACGAGGGCTGTCTGCTTCGGTTCCGCCCCATCATGATGACCACCATGTGCGCACTCATGGCCACGCTGCCCATCGCGCTCGGACTCGGCGCGGGTGGCGAATCGCGGCGCTCTCTCGGCCTCGCCGTCGTCGGCGGACTAATCGTTTCCCAATGCCTCACGCTCTTCATCACGCCGGTGGTTTATCTTTACCTCGAATCTTTCCAGCAATGGATCTCGCGCAAGCGCACCAAAACCGTGCCCGTCCAATCCGGAATTAATCCGGCATCGGCGTGATTTTTAAATTATCCCGGCGGAAAAATCTGTGTTTCATCCGTGTTCCATCTGTGGCTAAAATGTCCGCGCAATGGAATACGAAGCCGTCATCGGACTGGAAACGCACGTCCAGCTTAAAACGAAATCCAAGATGTGGTGCGGTTGCGCGAACCAATATGGTTCCGAGCCGAACACCAATGTCTGTCCCGTCTGCCTCGGAATGCCCGGCGTGCTGCCCGTGCCGAACGACGAGGCGCTGCGGCTCACGGTGTTGACCGGCTACTTGCTCAATTGCGAAATCCCGCGCTTCGCCAAGTTCGACCGCAAAAGTTATTTTTATCCCGACGCGCCGAAAAATTACCAGCTCACGCAATACGACAAACCTTCAACCCAAAATGGTTTTGTCGAATTTGAATTCGCCGGCGCGGGTTCGACGAACGGCATGGGCCGCGTCCGCATCACCCGTGCGCATCTCGAAGAAGATGTCGGCAAGCTGACGCACTTCGACCGCAACAGCGGCGTGGATTTCAACCGCGCCGGCGTGCCGCTCATGGAAATCGTTTCCGAGCCCGACATCACGAGCGCGGACATGGCCTATGAATATCTCAACGCGCTCAAGGACATTTTGATCTACAGCAACGTGTCCGATTGCGACATGGAAAAAGGCATGGTGCGCTGCGACGTGAACATTTCCGTCCGTCCCGTCGGCACGAAGGAACTTGGCGCGAAGATTGAAATCAAGAACATGAACAGTTTTTCCGGCGTGCGCCGCGCTGCGGAATATGAAATCGCGCGCCAGATCGCCGCCGTGAAGCGCGGCGAAAAACTAATCCAATCCACGCGTCGCTGGGACGACGAGGCTGGCATCACCGATGAAATGCGCACGAAGGAGCACGCGCACGACTACCGTTATTTTCCCGATCCCGACCTGATGCCGCTCGCGCCGACGGACGCATGGCTCGCCGAAGTGAAGTCGCGCGTGGTGGAATTGCCGCTCGCGCGCAAGCAGCGTTTCATGCGCGAGTATCAGTTGCCCCCGCCGGATGCTGAAACATTTGTGAACGACGTGCCGCTCGGAAATTATTTTGAAGGCGTCGCCAAGCAATCAAAGAATCCCAAAGCAGTGGCGAACTGGGTCATAAACAATCTGCGCGCAAAATTGACGGAGAGGAATGACTTTATCGCGAAGCAAATTGCAGAAGACACACAATTTGGAGAAAATGTTAAACTTGCAGCTAACGAGAGTCTTTCGATTGGAGTTGCCGCCGGTGGGTGGAAACTTCTTACGCTCTCAGACTTGTTGTTTCAACCAAAGGCGTTGCTTGAACTCGTCGGCCTTGTCGAAGCTAAAACCATCAGCAGCGCCGCCGCGCAGCAAGTGTTTTCTGAAATGTTTGAGACCGGAAAATCTCCGGCGACAATCGTTCAAGAAAAAGGCCTCGCGCAAGTCAGCGACACCGGCGCGATTGAAAAATTCTGCGACGAGGCGATTGCTGCGAATCCAAATCCCGTGACCGATTACAAGGCCGGCAAATTGGCCGCGCTCAATTCGCTAAAAGGCCACGTGATGAAACTTTCCAAAGGCAAAGCCAACCCCGCGCTCGTCGGCGAGATACTGGAACGGAAACTGAAGGGTTGATCATCCCTACTCAAAACCATGAAGCGTAATTTGATTTTTCTCCTGGGTGTGCTGGCAGCATTGACCGCCGCCGCGCGTGAACCGCAGACCGATATGGGCGTCCGCCAGCAGGACGACGCCACGATGAAATGGTATCTGGACGCAAAGTTCGGGATGTTCATCCATTGGGGGCTTTATGCCGTGCCCGCGCGGGGCGAGTGGTATATGCAGAATGCCGCCACCCCGGTTGACGTGTATCGCAAGTTCGCCTACGACCAGGGCGACGGCGTTTATTTCGACGCCAAGGATTACGATCCCGCCGCGTGGGCGCAGCTCGCCAAGGATGCCGGCATGAAATACATGTGCCTCACCGCGCGGCATCACGACGGCTTCGCGCTGTTCGACAGCAAGTTCACCAACGCCTTCACGAGCGTGCAGACGCTGCACCGGGATCTTTACGCCGAATATGTCCGGGCCTGTCGCGCGGCCGGCCTGCGCGTGGGGCTTTACTTCTCGCCGATTGACTGGCGCTATCCGGGTTACTACGACGTGACCGGCACGAACTGCGCCCCAAACAGCTGGAACTATTCGACGGCGGCGTGGCACAAGGACAACGCGACGATGATGAAGAACGAAGTCTACGAGCAGATGCGCACGCTGTTCCGCAATTACGGGCCGTTCGATTATGTCTTTTGGGACGGCGGCTGGCTCGCGCAAAAGGGTTCGGACCGCGACGCCGCGTTTTTCTGGGAGCCCGGACAATACCGCGACCCCGCCAACGCCTGGCCCGTGGCCGCTGAAAACAGCGACGCCGACGAGTCCGGCCGGCCGCTCGGTCTCATGGGCATTGCCAGGAAATATTCCCCGGCGGTCATCTGCAACAACCGCGCCGGCTGGCTCGGCGACGTCCTGCCCGAGGAAGGCGGGAAGGAAATCACCGGCCCCGTGCGCACCAATTACTGGGAGAAATGCCTGAACCTGAACCAGATCACCTGGGGCTTCAACGCGCGGCAAAACCTGATGACCGAAGACCAGCTCACGCGCTTTCTCGTGGACGCGGTCATCCGCAACGGCAACCTGCTCTTGAACCTCGGGCCGGACCGGCACGGAGACATTCCCGCGACCCACGCCGCGCTGCTCCGGCATTTCGGCACGTGGCTGGCCGTTGTCGGCGACAGCATCTACGGCACGCGCGGCGGCCCGTGGAATCCGGTGGACGGCCAATACGGCTTCACCTTCAAGCCCGGCAAATACTTCATCCACATTCTGCCCGGCTACACCGGCACGGAAATCATCACGCCGTCCGTCCCGCAAAAAGTCACCGGCTGCTTCGACCTGTTCACCCGCAAACCGCTCGCCTGGACGCAAAATGCGGACGGCACCGTGCGCGTCACCGGCCTCGACCGGCAAAGCCACCCCGCCGACACCGTCGTCTCGTTGGTCACCGACGGTTCCAGTCCCGAACCGCTGCCTCGTTCAATTTTCTAAAGTGGTGACAGGTTTTTGGCCATAAGGGACAAGATGAAACGAATATTGTTCGTGGACGATGTGGAGTTACTGCGCGATTTGTATGAAATCATGCTCAAGAAGGAACTTGACCAGTGGGTGGTCAAGACGGCGTCGGGTGGCAGGGCCGCGCTGGAGTTGTTGAAACAATCCGGCTTCGATGTCATCGCGACCGACATGCGGATGCCCGGCATGGACGGCATCGAACTGCTGAACGAGGTCCGCAAACTCCATCCGCAAATATCCCGCATCATCATTTCCGGCATCAGCGACCAGGCAGAAGCCGCCGACGCCCTTAAATCCACGCACCAGTTCATCCACAAACCGGTTGATACGAAAACGCTCAAGGCTACGCTGGCGCGCATCGGCGGGCTGGACGCCTATCTCAAGGATGAAAAACTCAAGGCCATCGCCGGACGGCTCCGTGTTTTGCCCAGCTTTCCCCAGATCTACCTCGAAATCATGCAGGCGATTGAATCGCCCGACCGTCCGCTGCACAGGATCAACGACCTGATCATCAAGGACCCGGGTCTCATGGCTAAGATTTTGCAGGTGGCCAACTCCGCATCCATCGGGTCGCCGGTCAAAATCCATGACCCCGGCCTGGCCGTCCAGCAGCTCGGCCTGAACACCGTCCGTTCCCTCGCGCTTTCCGCCCATGTCTTCCAAAGTTTCACGCCGTCCCGGATGAAAAATTTCTCCGTGGACGCCCTGTGGTCGCACCTCATGAAATGCGCCAACAGCGCCCGGGCGATCATGCAGGCCGAAGACGCCGTTGCCGCCGACGTCGAAGCCGCCTTCACCGCCGGGATGCTGCACGACATAGGCAAGCTCATGCTTGCGGACAGCCTGCCGGGAGAATTCCAAAACGCCCTGTCTCTCGCGGCCACGAATCATGTCCCGTTGCAGGAGGTTGAAAGGGAGATTTTCGGCACCACCCACGCCGAACTTGCCGCCTATTTGCTGGGACTTTGGGGATTGCCCGCCACGATGGTTGAAGCCGTCGCCTTCCACCATTCACCGGAAAAAAGCGCGCACCAACACTTCAGCCCGCTCACCGCCGTTCATGTGGCAAACGCGCTGGAACATGAGGCTGCCGGGGAAAAATCCTGCTTGAACCAGGATTATCTCGCTAAAATCGGGATGGAAAACCGGCTGGATTCGTGGCGCAAAACAATTCCTTCTCTGTAAGCTTCCTAACTCGCGTGAGCGGGGAGATTGCCCGGCCCAATCCGATGTGGTGGGCAACGAGATGATGATGGCCGACCTGGCCTATTACAACAGCACCCCCGACGCCGCCAAACGGGGCAAAGCCAGCGCAACCTGCTGCAAAAAAGGTGGTTGCGTAGGGAAACGAGGAACTTTCCGAGGGAACACAGCCCTCGCGGAGGGGTAGGGAGTCCTCGGCGAGGGCTCTTTTGCCCTTTGAAAGGGCAACGGAGGCGGTTGCGAGGCCTCGCGAGGCCGTCAAAAGGGCAATTTACCCCTCGTCAAGGCCTCCGGAGGCCTCGCGCCGGGCAATGGAGCCGGTTCAAAAGCCAATGTTTCCTTTTCAAACGCCTCGCGAGCCCTCGCGACCCTCGACGTTTCCCTCGAGAAGCACCTCGGAGGCGGTTCGAGGCGGGACGTTTCCCTGAAGAAGAACTTCATTGAGTGACGAAGGTTCGGGCGTGACGCCCGAACATGCACGCGAGACGTGCGCGCTCCCAACTCATCAATAAAAATCCGTGGGCGGCGTGCTTTGATAGCCGGGTTTGCCGTCGGCGCGCTGCAATTCCACGGCGTAGGCCTGGTTCGCGCCGCTCATGTTGCTGCGAAAGATCAGCCACTTCATGTCCGGCGAAAACATCGCGTTCGGTTCCAACGCATAATCGTGCTGGGCCATGTTCACCAGCCGCTCGGAATGGAACGCGCCGGCCCGGATCAGGTTCGTCGTGTTGATGGTGTCGGCGGATTTGTCGATGTTGATTTCGGGGTGGAACAAATACAGCCATTTCCCGTCGGGCGCGTGCGCAACCATTTTGTCGTCGCCGCCGTCGCTGGAGAAGAGCGTTCCATCGGGCGAGACGTTGAAGTGCACGCCCCATTCGTTGCGCTGCAAATGATACCACGTCCGCGCGCCGGTCTCCACGTTGTAGCCCGCCACCCAGAAATCCTCGCCGCGCGGCGTCTGCAGGTCATACCAGATGGTCTTGCCGTCCGCGCTCCAGAATTCGTGCCCGGCGATTTCCATGACCATCGTGCGCTGGTGGATGAGCTTCATGTCCGAGCCGTCGGTGCGAATGGTCCAGATGCGGTCCACCTTGTGCCACGCGCCCTCGTGGCAGAACATCAGCAGCGTGGGGTCCGTCGGAGAAAATTGCAGGTGGTTCAGCCAGTCGGTGCAGCGGTCATAGGTCTTCTTTTCGCCGGTCGCGATGTTGTAGAAGAAAAGCGACGTGGGATAGCGCGCGGCGAGGCGGTCGGTCATCATCTGCCCTTTTTTCGCACGCTGCTGGTCGGCGGTCTGGATGTCGGTCAGCCGGTTCGGGCCGCCGGCAAAATACTCGCGGTTCGTCTCCGTGTTCTCGGTGATGGTGCCGCCGAGCAGTGTTTCATCGGCGTTGACCGCGGAAACGGATTCGCCGCGCGCGAGTGTGAGGATTTCGCGGGTGGCCTTGGTCGCCGGGTCGGTCGCATAAACAACGTGGTTGGTGACGCCGTCCACGATTTTATTTTTCACGTAATAAATCTGCCCGGTCTTGTGGCCTACCATGATGATGTTGACGTGCCCTTCGATAATCTTTTCAACGGCGCGTGTCTGGAGGTTGATCATCGAAATGCCGCTGGGCGTGGTGATGACCATCCGCCGGCCATCCGGCGTGAACGGGTTCAGGTTGAAATAAAGGCTCTCGCTGCCCGGCTCTGTCGAAAGCTGCACGACGCGGTGATCCGTGTCCGGGTCAATCCATTCGCGGGCCGTTTGACGCTGCGGCATGATGCTGCTGCAGCCGGTTACAATGGCCGCCACAAACAAAGCGGCGGAAAACAATGATTTATTTTTCATGATTTAAAATTTTTGTTCGGACTCCACTGTTCACCAGTTGTCCGAGCGGAATTGCGCGGCGGGCAGGCCGGCGGCGTTGAACAGGTTGCAGCCGACTGGATAATTCACCCACGCATAACGCACGGCGACGGGCGATGGCACATCGGGGCTGCTCACCACCACCGTGTCCCCGTCAATCTTCGCGTCCGCCGCCACAAATTTCTGGTCCGCGCCCGCGATCTGGAACCACGTAAGCGGCCCGCCGTTCTTCGCCACAAGCCCGCCGCCGAGGTGCGAGAAGCTCACGCGGATCGCGCTGCCGTCCACCTTGGAGGATTCATACATCGGGCCGGAATATTCCATCTTGTAGCCATAAACATTCGCCAGCGCGATGCGCGACAGGCGGTCGCCCACGTCCTGCTTGTTCTTGGGATGCACATTGTGCGCCTCGCCGATGTCCGTCGTCACCGCCATGCCGGTGTTCGGCAATGACAACACCGTGGCCTGCGCCTCGCGCACTTTCGGGCTGTTGCTGGCCGCTTCCTGGCCGGGGAGCTGCACGATGTAAAACGGAAAATCACCCTCGCCCCAAAGCTTGCGCCAGTCGGCGATGAGCGTCGCCTGCACGTGCGGATAAAGCGGGATGCCGCCTCCGAGGATGGATTCGCCCTGATACCAGATGACGCCGCGGATCGCGTAGGGAATCACCGGATTGATCATGCCGTTGAACAGAACCGTCGCGTTGTGTTGGTCCTGCACGGGATCGCCACGCCCCCCGCCCCCTCGCCGCCTGCGGGTGCCAGCCACGGCATTGGTTCCACCGGCGGATGCATTCGCATTGGAAACAACGGCCGTGGCATTGGTCGCAGAAACATCCTGCGATGGAGCCGGCGCAACGATTGCGGGGCGGTTTGTGCGGAAATTTTCGACCTTCGCATCAAAGCTGTCCAGCATCGGCTTCAATTGCGGGTCGGCCGCCAGTATCTCGCGGCGTATCCATGCCTCCGCCGTGCTCGCGCCAAACGCCTCCGTGAGGATGCCCACCGGCACTTTGATCTCCTTCTGCAAATCGCGCGCGAAAAAATATCCGACTGCTGAAAAATCAATCACGTTCTCCGGCGTGCAGACCAGCCATTCGCCGCCGATGGTTGACTGCGGCATGAACGATTTGGTGGATTTGCCCGTGAACATGCGGATGAGCGGATAATTGGCGGCGGCGATTTCCACCGCCTCGTTGGTCACGCCCGCGTAATAGGCGTGCTTGACCGACACGGGAAACGTCATGTTCGACTGGCCGGACCCGAGCCACACTTCGCCCACCAGCACGTCGCCGAGCGTGATGGGCTCGGCCGTCTTGGAACCAGTCACGGTGAAATCCCGGCTCTCCGCCGATGCATCCATCGGGTTGAGATCCACGCGCCATTTGCCGTCCGCATCGGCGGTGGCGGAAATTTTCTGGCCGGCAAATTCCACGGTCACATCCTCGCCCGCCTCCGCCGTGCCCCACACCGGCACCTTCATGTCACGCTGCAACACCATGTGGCTGGTGAACGGGCTGGCAAGCTTCACCTCCGCACGCGCACAGGGCACAAGCAGGCTGACGCCCAGAAGCACCGAAGTGAGAGAGGTTTTGAAACTGTAAAATCCTTTCATTAAGTTTGGAATGCTGGGTTTGATCAATTAGTTCTCCACGATACCGGGAATCGGGTAGTCCCACCTGTCGCTGCGAAAAGGCGCGGCGGGCAGGCCGACGGCGTTGTAGAGATTGCAGCCCATGCCTTCGGGATAATCGTCCCACGCATAGCGCACCGCAATCGGCGCGGTTACTTGGGCGCTGCTGATGACGAGCGTGTCGCCGTCAATCTTCGCGTCAGCGTCAACAAATTTCTGGTCTGCGCCGGCAATCTGGAATCCTTTCAACAAGTCGCCTTTCGCCGTGAGTCCGCCGCCGAGATGGGTAAAGCTCACGCGGATCGCGCCACCCTCGACTTTCATGGCGTCATACATCGGGCCGTAATATTCGATCTTGCGGCCGTAGGTGTTGGCAAGGGCGATGCGCGTGAGTCGGTCGCCGAGCGGCTCCTTGTTTTTCGGATGGACGTTCTTCGCCTCGCCGGTGTCAATCGTCACGGCCATTGCGGTGTTCGGCACCGACAGCACGCTGGCCTGCTCCTCGCGGATGCGCGGGTTGTTGCTGATGTTCTGCTGGCCGGGAAGCTGCACGAGGTAAAACGGAAAATCACCCTCACCCCAGCGCCCGCGCCAATCATTGATCAAGGCACGCTGAACGTCGCCGTAAAGGTTGAGTCCATGCGTGCCCCAGCATATGGACTCGCCCTGATACCAAAGCACGCCACGAATCGCATAGGGGATGACAGGATTGATCATGCCGTTGAAAAGCACGGTTGCAAAATGCTGGTCTCGCGCCGGGTCGCCGCCCGAACCACGGCCGCCGGCAGCGCGGGGCTTGTTGATCGGCGT
>Ga0302197_10002058_pt1 | contig 18789 bp, 20 predicted proteins | sample II_Bog_N2_1_FD_193526 | JGI IMG/M metagenome (GOLD analysis project Ga0302197, IMG submission 193526) | Peat permafrost microbial communities from Stordalen Mire near Abisko, Sweden - II_Bog_N2_1 | ecosystem: Environmental > Terrestrial > Soil > Wetlands > Peat | place: Sweden: Abisko...
GCCAATCAGCGGACGTTTACCTCTCGCGTCAACTGGGAACAATTGCCAGCCCCGGCCAGCGGCGGCGCGAACCTCCGGCGGGATTCCAGGCACTACAGTAGCGGCGGTCATTTGTGCGCGTCCTGAAGGCGCGGACGTGTCCCTTCCGCGATAACCCTGTCCAGCTCCACCCGAGAAATCATGAGGCGATTTCCCAGTTTCACGCTCGAAATTCTGCCCGCATACGCCCATCTCCGAAATGTCCAGCGGGACACTCCCGTCATTGCCTCCGCTTCCGCCATGCCCAATAATTCCGGGTCAATCCTTCGATTCATCTTGCTCTGCATTGCCAACCCCTCCAAGCCCCGAAGCATCGGGATACTTGAAGTAAAAACCCGCCGCACACTTGCAATCAAGAGCAAACTGGTGCAACATGGAATCGTTAGTGCATCAACTTGATAAGGCGCAAATAGAATGAAACCATTTGACGGCCACTACGATCAAAGCGAGATTCCCGCGCTTGTCGCCCGTATCTTGAATCAAGGTCCGGACGTAAAGCTTCCATATCACGCTATGACGTGGTCACTCGAAAACCCAAGAGACAAAAAGGGAAACTATGGAGTGGCAATGCAGCAAGCAAAGCCATACTTCCGAAAGTTTCTTCGGGAGCTTGTCGATCAGTGGATAGATTCTGGCCATAGGTTCAGATCCGATGTGGCGGATGTCCCCAAAGAACGCAGTCTATTTAACCACCCGTCCCACGTCTCAACACTTGGAAATCTCATTCAGAATTGGTTGAAAAGAAATCCGCCTTCGATTGGTGCTCTCTCGGGATATGTCGGATTTCCCGGCGGCCTTTCCGATCAGCCTCCAATATTTCTCCAGTTCAACCCACCGAAATTGAATGAGGATTTGCGTCCAGAAGTTGGGGGTGTCCTATGGGCAAAGGAACTGGCCACTTATTGTCTTTTCCGGCTCATTGCCAGCCCTGCTCAGAACCGTTTGGCATTCTGCTCGAAATGCAATAGGTACTTCGTCTATCAGCGCGCCCGCGCACAACGAAACGAAACCGTCTGCCCATCCTGTAACACTTCTGCTCAACGCACAAAGGCTAGCAGGGACAGAAGGAAATCCGAGATGCTGGACATGGCAGCGAGAGCATGGAGTCTCCGAAATCAATCCCTCAGTAGCGCTGAACAGCGGGCATGGGTTGCAAAGCAAGTCAGCAAGAAATGCGGAACGAACATTGAACGCAAGTGGGTTTCTCAGAACCTCACAGAGATTCAAAAGCGCGTGGAGGCGCTACGCAATGCCAAAGGCTAAAGAGCGCGATGGAGTATTTCAGCGGACTGATCGAAGCGGCTGGTGGGTTTCGTATGTCAATGCAGACGGCAAGCGCAAGAAAGAGAAGGTCACGGCCTTTACGCGCACTCAGGCAATGACGGCCCTATCGCAAATCAAGACGCGCATCGAACGGGACAGCATTCTCGGAGTGAAGTCTGCCAGCGAGATCACCACGGCGGACTTGCTCAAGCGATTCAAGGCGTACCAGAAAGCGCAGTTGCGCCCGACTACGTTTGTCCGATTGGACGGCATTCTGGAGACGCTCAAGGCCGCGCTGCCCACTCTGGCGAAAGAGATCACGCGCCGGACAGTGGCCGATTACATCCTTGAGCGGAGCGAGACGGTTTCAGCCGGGACAGTGGCGAAAGAGTTTGCCACACTGAGACACGCTCTCCAATTGGCCGTGGAATGGGAACTGCTCACGGCGAACCCGGCCCAGGGCGCGAAACTGCCCAAAGTGTCGGAAGGCCGGACGCGGTATCTCTCTCCCACGGAATTCAAGGCCGCGCTGGAAGCCGCGCCGGATTGGATGCGCGCGCCGATGGCGCTGGCGGCGTTCACCGGGATGCGCCGGGGAGAGATTCTCGGCTTGTGCTGGAAGGACGTTGACCTTGCCAACCAGCGCACGTACCTGACAGAGACGAAAAATGGTACGCTCCGGGTTGTGGCATTAAACGCGCTGGCCGTCCAGGTGCTCAAGAGTCTGCCGGTAGGCGAACCGGGGGCGCTGGTATTCCCCGACGTAGATGCGGCCCGCCTCAGCGTCTACACGCGGCGCGTATTCGCTTCCGTGGGCATCATGGATGCGTCTTTCCACTCGCTCCGCCACACGGCGGCAAGCTGGCTGGTCATGGAAGGCGTGGACCTGTACGCGGTGGGCCGGATTCTTGGCCACAAAACGCCACGCATGACGCAACGCTATGCGCACCTTTCGCCGGGATACATGGCGGCTGCCGTGAACAAGTTGGATGGGGTGTTTGCCGGTGCTCTGCCGGAACCGAAGTAGAGAACTGTTTTGCTTGGATGGGGACAGCGTACCTCTGCGTTAGTCCCCGTAGCGTCCCCGCTTTTTAGCGGCATCGCTCGAAATGCTTCTAAGTTATTGATTTAATTGGCGTCCCCGACGGGATTTGAACCCGTGTTATCGCCGTGAAAGATTCCAACGGAGAACATGAAGAAGCCGTGGATATGGAAGAGCTCGAGGAGTGAGGCGTAGTCCAACTCGCCCCTCGTTAACAACTGATCGAGAGTCGGCCCGTCGGCGTATTCGGTGACCAGAATGTTTTCGCTCGAAAGCTCTTCGTAAACGCGCCGGAACTTAAGATGGGACAGATCGAAGCGGTCCTTGCTGGCTTCATAGAGGCTTTTCAGCTCGCGGGCTCCGGCGGCTTCATTGCGGAGATCCAGTTCGCTAAGCGTCATCTTCTCAATCTCCCTGAGCAGGCTGACGGGGTTGGCCACGCCGCGCAGCCTGGGGTAAAAGAAGATGGCGCATTGGAAAAGCCTGCGCACACTGGCGGCGTCGCGGCGGAAATGTTTGGCGTAGTCCTTCTTGACGATTTTTACGGCCACCTGCTCGCCAGTCTTCAGCACTGCGCGGTGTACCTGGCCAATGGACGCAGAAGCAAAGGGTTGGGGATTGAAGGATGCAAAGTTGTCAAGGTAGGTGCTGCCGGCGTAGGAGGCGATAAGCGCAAGGGAGTCTTCCGGAGGAAGGCTTGTGGTGTTGCTGTAGAGGCGGGCCAGGACGCGGCAGCGTTCGTCATTAAGGAAATCAGGACGAAGCGCAAAGACCTGGCCGATCTTCACCGCGAGCAGGCCGAGACTCTGGATGTACTCGATGTCCGGCTCGGGATCTGCGTAGATTGTGCGAAGGAGCCTGAAGAAACTGAAGACGTTCATCTTGCCGGAAGACTCCAGTTCCGATCGCGAACTGGTGCGATTGTATTCGTGGAGGAGACCTTCAATGTTACAGAATAACGGTGAAAAGCCTGTGATGTAGTGCTGTTTAGCTCATCCGAATCCTAAGAGCGGCAGAATTCTCAGTATTCCAACAGAAGGAGTGGGTTTTGTTGATGAGATGCAGAGGGTGAGATCAAAGTGCTGTTCGAATAATTTGAGAATCGGTGCTTATTAGAAAAGCACAAACTCGATTTTGCAAAAGTGAAATATTCGATGAGATCGGCGCAACCATGAAGCCGAGGCGTGAAACTGACTCCTAAACTGGAATCTCCATTATGAAGACAACTTCACAGCAATTGCGCGCCTGTTGCTGCAAATTGCAGGACAAACGCGGTAGTTTCAAGAAAAGAGCTGGACGATTGGCCCCCAAGGAAAGCCCCTCTGCACCATCGCCAGCTTGCAGATCGCCGATGACGACCTACCGGTCAGTTTGGTACAGGATTTAATAGACAGTCAATGCTAAGGTTGTGCCGGCTCGGACATTGCGAGGGCAATTGAGGTTCCTCCATGGGTACAAACCATCGGCCGCTTGTGCTGCTAACGGGAGCCTCGGGCTATATCGGAGGCCGCCTCCTTAGGGCGCTTGAAGCGGCAGGCAGACCCGTCCGCTGTCTTGCCCGGCATCCTGAGTTTCTTCGGTCGCGGGTTTCTTCCTCTACGCAAGTGATTCAGGCCGATTGCCTGGATCGCGCTTCTCTTCGACCGGCAATGGCCGGAGTGCAAACAGCTTACTATTTCGTTCATTCCATGGGTTCAGCGGGGCAGTTCGAAGCGGAAGACCGCCAAGCAGCACAGAATTTTGCCGACTCCGCTCGTGAACAGGGAGTCAAGCGCATTGTCTACCTGGGCGGCCTGGGAAATCAGGATCAGGCGCTATCGGCACATCTGCGGAGCCGGCATGAGGTGGCAGATATCCTGCGCAGTTCAGCGATTCCGGTGATCGAGTTTCGAGCCTCGATCGTCATCGGCTCCGGAAGCCTCTCGTTTGAGATGATTCGTGCTCTGGTACAACGCTTGCCAGTCATGATCTGCCCGCGATGGGTCGCGGTTAAAGCCCAGCCGATTGCAATTGAAGATGTAGTCGCCTATCTTGTGGCCGCGCTGGACCTGCCTCTTGAAGAGTCCACAGTCTTTGAGATCGGTGGTCCCGACCAGGTGAGCTATGGCGAAATCATGCAGGAGTACGCACGTCAATGCGGACTGCGGCGATGGATGATCCCGGTGCCAGTCCTGACGCCGCATTTGTCGAGTCTGTGGTTGGGCCTGGTCACTCCCATCTATGCGCGCGTTGGCCGCAAGCTCATTGAGAGCATGAGGAACCCGACGCTCGTCCGTGATCAGTCGGCGCTAGCCGCTTTCAACATTCGGCCAATGGGGTTGAAAAAGGCTATCGAGAGAGCCCTTCACAACGAAAACCTGGAGTTTGCTGCGACTTTCTGGTCCGACGCGCTCTCGTCCAGCGGCAAACCCGCGTCTTGGGGCGGTGTTCGCTTCGGGACCAGGCTCGTCGATTCCCGGACCGCATACGTGTCCGTCCCACCCGCCCTGGCCTTTGCTCCCATCCAGCGGATTGGAGGCGAGAACGGGTGGTACTTTGCCAGTTTCCTGTGGCGGATTCGAGGATTCTTCGATCTTCTTGTGGGTGGCGTGGGCCTCCGCAGGGGTCGCCGTGATCCTCACGCACTAGTAGCTGGCGATGCTCTGGATTTCTGGCGCGTCGAGAGTGTTGAACCAGACCGCAGGTTGAACCTGGTGGCGGAGATGAAAGTGCCGGGCCGTGCGTGGCTTCAGTTCGAAGTCGAACCAACCAACCATGGCTCGGTGATTCGGCAAACCGCAATCTTCGATCCAGCCGGGCTCTTCGGGCTTCTTTATTGGTACGCGCTATACCCGATCCATTACTGCATCTTCAAAGGGATGCTCCATCAGATTGCAGCCATTGCGCAGCGCGAGCCTGCCGTAGCTACGGCTTCAGCATAAGGCCAATCGCCAAGAATCCACTCCGGCCGGACGGCATGAGGCTGCCCCTTGAAGGAAAGCGACCTGCTTTGATTCAGGCAACCTGGTGGTTGATAAATCATTGGCAAAATGGATGCACAGCGCGCCAAAAAACACGTCGATTGTCGCCGAGGCATGTTTCCATCGCACCTTTCCCTGTTAACGCTTTGTCGCCGCCTTCGCAAACAGCTTCGCATGACCAGAGCCAGAGTGGTTCGCTAATCCATCATCGTATGGAGCTTTCATTCACTACATCTCGCCGGTTTTACCGGTGCACCGGGAGTCCGCCCATGTCCACCCACACGACCGCAGCGATCCTGCCGGTTACCCGTGCTCAGGCCGACGAATACATGCTTCTCTTTGCCAACCGCCGCGCCTATTTGCGCCAGAGCCACTTCCCAAGTAAGAAATCCGGACGCTTCTACTTTTACAAAGCTTGTGATCGGGAGTCGAAGCAGCCTTTCAGCATCGACATAGCGACCGTTCACAGCCATCTCGCGGGCCATCTCACCATCGGTGTTTACGCCATCAATCCCAAGTCGCAGTCCTCAAAGTGGATTGCGATCGATGCCGACTATGCTGACTCCCGCCTAGATTTGCTTCGGCTCCAACAGGCTTGCCACGAAGATGGCGTAGAGGCCTTGATGGAACAGTCCCGCCGGGGTGGCCACCTCTGGATATTCCTGGCGGAACCGATGCCGGCGAAACTGTGCCGGCTCTATGTCCTTGATGTCGCGCGCCGTCTCGGCATCGCGGTCAAACGGGACAAAGAGGATGGCATCGAAGTATTTCCGCGCCAGAACGAACTCCGGCCTGGCGAATTCGGGAATGCAATCCGCGGTCCGCTCGGGATCCATCGCGCCAGCATGCAGCGCTACTGGTTCGAAACCGCCGAGCCCACCCTTGACGCGCAGTTCCAGTTGCTTCACCAGGTAAGGCGGCTCACACGGGAGCACCTCGAAGCCCTCACCGCCGGAATGGCGCCCATCCCGGACCCAGTTGCGGCGAAGCCGTGGACCCAACTGCCCGCCGTTGGAGGCCACAACCAGGGTTTTCAGATTCTCCGCCACGTTCCCAACGCCAAACGTAGCGGCAAGAACTACATTGCCCGGTGTCCGGCTTGCGCCAAACGCGGCGAAGACCGCCATGGAACTCACCTCTCAATCTCCGTGGCCGAACCCCGCATGTACCACTGCTGGGCCGGCTGCTCTAAAGAGATGATTCGCGCCGCCCTTGGCTGCCCTATCCCCTCCAGAGTGTGGTCCCCCTGGACCGCGTGACTGGGGGAAAGGTAAACAGATGCAGATTTTGTTCTCCTGGCATTTCCTCTCGCCATGTTTTGCGATAGTTTCACCACCATGAGCACCTACGCCACGCTCATTTGCACCGACTGCGGCGGAATCTTTCCGTTCACAGCCAAAGACCAGGACTATTTTCGCGACCACAACTACTCGACGCCTATCCGCTGCAAAGCTTGCAGGCTGAAGTGGCGCCAGCAGCGCGCCGCTCCCGAAAGCGGCTGCACAGACCAGCAACCTGCGGCCCAACCGAAGGCAAGAGGCGGTTCGCGCGTGATCTGCTCGGCTTGCGGTCAGGAAGCTGATGTGCCTTTTGAGCCGCGTCCGGATCGGCCCGTCTATTGCCGCGGTTGCTACAACGCGCGCAAAGCGAGGCAAGCCAGCTGAGAACGACCACCATCCCAACCTCATTCCACACAGTGGAGGTCCCAGCACGAGACCTGCGCAACTTCAGGAGCCCCGATGGATGCCAAGGTTAAGTACACCATCGAATTTCTCTACACCGACAACAATCAGCTTTACCAGGATGACGTAGAGCTGACCGACGCCGAGTACAAGCGCGTCAACGCGTTTCTCACAAAGCTCGAGCGCGCCGGCTCAATCGAGCTGACCGTCGAAGGCGGTTCCATCATTTACCGATACTGCGAACCAATGTTCATCGGCTTCGAGCAGCTCAAGGCGAATTGGAAGGCCGGCACACTACTCGACTGGGGAAAGATCGAAGGCTTACGCCTTTGAACCCCTGCGCTAAAGAAGGCGCCAGCATTCTCTTTGAGCAGGAGGATGGCCCGGTGGTCCTGCACAGGGACCACCGTGAAGCTGTGTCAGCAACTTGGCGTGAAAACGTCGCACCGCGCGGCGTGGCCGAGACTGTCGGCCTCACGTGTCCCCGATCTTGGGACTACTTGCATTTGCTTCACTACGATCTCACCCCTGCACGGCGCGAATGCGCCCTGCGCTTCGGCGCGCGGAAGCTCACCACATGGGGGACGGTTGCCTTTCTACGGACAACCATCGCTTGCCAACACCAGACAAGCGCCAGCATCTGCTGTGTGCTTGACGAGGTTCTTATGACAATAGGCTCAAGGAGCGTCCTGTTTGGAGCTCACCAGTTTCTTCTCCATCCCATCATGGTCGCCATTGCGTGGACAAAGCTGTATGGCGTCCCGCTTGACCCGCGGCTGTGGTTTGCCTTTTTCCTGCACGACATTGGGTACATCGGCTGCGCGGACATGGACGGGGCAAGCGGCGAACGCCACCCGGAACGCGGAGCGCACCTCATGCGTGTGCTGTTCGGTGCACCGTGGGGCGAGTTCACGCTGTTCCACTCCCGCAGCTACGCAAAGGCTGCCGGGCGGCCCGTGTCTCAACTGTGTTTTGCCGACAAGCTGGCCACCGCCCTTACCCCTGCATGCTTGTATCTGCCCCTGGTATGTCTGACCGGGGAGATCGACGAGTACATGCGCAATACTGCCCAGCCGGAGGGCGATTCGTTCCACAGCGCAATTGGAGCAAGAACCGGCGACGTGGGCGTGTGGTTTGCAGAATTGCGCGACTTCAACCAACGGTGGGTCCAGCGAAGCACGAGTGCCGCCATCCTCCCCGCTCCGCTCCGCGCGGCCTAACACCCGGGAGGGTCTCGCCATCGGCGGACTCTTCCTCGCGCATCTGAGTGGTTATTTTGTAACCACAGATTTCGGAACTCACCACACGGGAGGCACCTGTGAAGTATTTCCCAGTACGAGCCCATTTTCTTGTTGAGGCCCCAGACAGGGCCACACTCCAGCGGCGGATCGAGAAGGACGCCTACGGCGAGGTGACGGGCAGGCGCTCCCAGCTGGCAGACATGGCCCTCTACGATGGCAACCAGCAGACGAGTACAACCGGTACAATCGCCGGCCCCGGTGGAGAGAAGGAGACCCAAAAGAAGAAGGGTCCTCTGAAAACTGTTCTTCTCATTCTGCTCCTGTTGGCACTGGTCCAGCTCGGCCTCGGAGTTCTGCTGCTGCTCGTCAAGGAGCACAGCCGCGCCGCGGTTGACAGCGTACCGTACACGACCTACACCAGTGACCGCTTCCAGTATTCCGTGTGCTACGACCCGGCCCTCTTCACGCAGCAGCCCTCGACGGCGCAAGGCGATGTTGAAACCTTCGTGTCGCGGGACGGCCATGCAACATTCAGCGTGTATGGATCGCATCTCGGTTCTTGGGGAATCGGCCAGATATTCGATGCCGACCTGAGCGCGTTCACCGAGGAAGATCCAGATACGCTCGTGACCGGACGAGAACTGGCTCCAATGGCCTATGCCATCACCGCCAAGAGTATCCACACCCGCATGCTTGAGCGGGCGCTCGTGCAGGATGGTGTGGTGAAGCGGCTGCGCATTAGGTACGACAAAGACAGCGCCAGCACCTACCAGGCCGCAGTCGACCGGATGACCGCGTGCTTCAGCAACACACACAAATACTAACCAGCAGACACAGTGGTCATCACGCTATTTTCAAGAGAACCTGTCATGTTCCAGTGGATTGATGCAGCAAGGACCAACTTCTTCCAGGTAATCGACGAAGCAAAGTTCCGTGTGTGGGCCGCCGAACGCGAACTCAGTGTAGAGACCAGGGTCACCGGTGGTACGACCCTAGCTGGTGCTTGGCAAAACCAGACGCTTCTCGCGGAACAGGGCCGCGCAGACCTGGACGGCCTCCGCATCCAGCTTGCTACCTGCCTCTGTTTCAATCTGCTTCAATACGATCTTCAGCTTGGCTGCCGGCCGATACGGTCGATGGGAGCCCATTGCTTCCACAAAATCCGCCACTGCCAGGACCTTGGCTTCGGGCAGGATCGCATCTCCCTTGAGGCCTTGGGGATAGCCCGAGCCGTCCAGCCTTTCATGATGCTGGTGCACAATCTCGGCAATGGGCCACGGAAAGGGAATGTTTTTCAGAATGGTATAGCCAGTCCCCGGGTGCTCGTGAATCAAGGCCAATTCTCCCGCGGTTAGCGTGGTTGGCTTGGTCAGGATCTCGGCAGGGATTGAAATCTTCCCGATATCGTGGACCTGTGCCGCCACATACAATCCATGCAATCGCTCCTCTGGCCAGCCCATTTCCTTGCCAATTGCAACTGCGATATCCGCCACTCTGCTCTCGTGACCCGCGGTGTAAGGGTCCCGCATCTCCATCGCGGCGACCATGGGCGCCACCATCGCGGACAATGCCTCGGTCAACTGCCTTTGCATATTTGCGAGGACGATCTCCCCAGCACGGATTGCCAGTCCCTGATCGAGCGCATGGGCTGCGTGGACAATTTGCTCCGCAAGGTGCTGGAATACTTCGATCGCCGGCGCTTCAAATGCGTTGGGGCGCGCGGCATAAATAATCAATACGCCACGCCAGCCATTCTCGACCAGAAGCGGAATGCACACGACGGAGCGTATGCCGTGTTGCCTCGATCGTTCGCGCCAGGGCGCATAGGTCTCGGATGTCTCGGAGTCGAACATATTCTGCATCTTGCCGGTGCGAATGCAGACGCCCATCGCAGCTTTTCCGGTCTGCTCATCCTCCGCCCAGCTCAGATGCAGCCCATCCAGGAAGCTCACGGCACTCCCCGTTGCCGCGGCGATTCGAACCAGCTTGTCCGGACCATCTTCCGCAATGCCTACCCAGGCGAGCACATAGATGGATTCGCGCGTAATAGCCTCGCAAACAGCCCTCAGAAGGTCTTGTGAGTTGCGCGCCGGGGCAAGTGCCAGAGCTGCGCCCGCATAGGCCGACAATGCCCAGTTCTGGGCCTTGAGCCGATGTTCTCTCTCCTTTTTCACGGTGATATCGCGGACGGCCGCCGTCACCAGGATTCCTTCGTCGTTTTCCAGCGGACTGAGCATGATCTCGATGGGAAACTCGCTTCCATCCTTCCGCCTCCCGATCAGCTCAATCCCGGTTCCGATCTGCTGCGCCAGCGCCTCGGCCGCGGTCCGGGTTCCGTCGGCGATCAGCCTCTCCGCAAAACCCTCCGGAATGATGTTGGTCACCTTCTGGCCCAGAAGTTCATCGCGGCGGTATCCAAACTGCTTCTCGGCCTGAGCATTCAGCAGGACAATCTCTGCGCCCTGGTCCACAACGACCATTCCATCCGGAGCTGCCTCCAGAAGTCCCCGGTATCTGGCCTCCATCTGCACCAGATGCTTCTCCTCATCGTCATGCACGGTTTTGATGTCCACGGTGAGGTCGAAGTATATGCAAATCGCCACGGATCTACCGTCCAGCACCAGGGACCCTGAGGATGTAATCGCCACAGGTGCGCACCGACCGTCTTTACGCTGAATGTGAAATCCGGCGTGGCGCGATGGTAGTTTCAAATCGTTCAGGAATTCGACCTTCACCCGCTCGCGCTCGGCATCCGGATGGAGCAAGGTTAAAGGCTGCCTGATAAGTTCCTCGCGGGAATACCCGCTCAGCGCTTCCGCCGCCGGGTTGACGTTTATAAGCTCCCCAGTGCCGGAGTCAAAGGCAAACATGCTACCCGGCGCGTAAGTCCAGCCCAATTCGTAAAGATTCTGCGGCTCGATAGGATTTATTACAGGGGACATGATCGTCGATCTCTTTCTCGGCTGAAACGCGCACGAGTGTAGATTGACGTCACGCACAACCGGCTTCAACCGGCTTCAACCGGCTTCAACCGGCTTCAACCGGCTTCAACCGGCTTCAACCGGCTTCAACCGGCTTCAACCGGCTTCAACCGGCTTCAACCAAAGATTATAAAACTAAGACATGTGTCTGTCGGGTCAAATGAGAACAGGGTATCCACACAACCAAGGGAATCGGTGAATTTGGCGGGCCGGGTACTCACCCTTGACTCAGCCAGACAGGTTGGTGGCCCACGCAAACCTGGCCCGACAGCGAAGATGACTCGGTCGAGGTTGACATGGTTGCCGAACTGGCCGCGCATCTTGTCGAAGGACAGGTCGCCGTCTTGATCGAAGTTGGCCACGTGAAGTGCTGCCACCTCGACGGCAATGCGGTCGCGGTGAACCACACCGGCGCCCGAGCTACGGTCGAACTCTCCCACATCTACCAGTTGGCCGCGGAGACATTCGGCATCCCGGGCAACCAGATCACCGACTGCCGCGACTAGGATGAGACTGCGCTTATTGACAGTTAGCGATGTGGCGCGCAGACGCCTGCCTTCCCCCGCACCTTTTTTAACGTCGTGGCCTATCACCACGACGTCTCCGGGGGCGGCCCAGTATTGGCATGCTGGGCCGCCGCTTTTTCCATTTCACGGTTAATTGCAACGACGACACCAACTCGCGGTTGCACACAACAGGAGTTTTCATCATGAACACGGGTCTCTTCATCACGTTTGAAGGAGCCGACGGCCTCGGGAAGAGCAAGCAGGCCGACATGCTGCGCTGGGAGTTGGAAGGCCGCGGCCATGGAGTCTATTTCACGAAAGAGCCTGGCACCAAATTCGGCACTGGGTCCCCGTTGGGCGCAGTTGTGCGCGAAGCGGTGTTTCACTTGGAGGACTCGGGACGCACCTTGCCCGCAGGCGCGCAGCAGCTCTACTTGCTGCTGGACCACATCGACAACGTATCGCGCCTGGAGCCGCACCTGCGCGCCGGCCATACCCTGGTGTGCGACCGCTATTCGGATTCCGCCTTCGCTTATGCCGCCGTCTACAACCCCCCCACGCCCGAGTCGATTTTGAGCCTGTGGGAAAGGTTTCGTGGGCCGGAGCCGGACATCACGATTTTGCTGCTTGCCCAGGGCATGGTAGTCGATGACGGCGCAGGCGGGTGCTATGAGGATATCGGCTGGGCTCTCGCACGCGCACGGAAGCGCCTCGACGACGAAGCGGGCAAACAGTCGGGAAAAGCATGGAACGACTACCCCGCTCAGCGCCTCGTGCAGCGAATATATTTGGCGCTGCTGGCCGGAGAGCCACGCACCATACTGGTTCCCGTCGAGGAAAAGGACACCGAGACCGATGTGCACCGGCGCGTCATGGCCGCGCTCGATAGACGGCTGAAGAAGCTGACCGCGCAGAGCGCTGCTGGTCAATACACAGACAGGTTGCCGACCGCGCGTTGAGCGTACCGGCGGCCGGCCCACTGGCCTTCGGACGTTGGAGCTGTGCGTGTCCCCCGGCACGCTGACCACACCACACCGAGGAAATGATCGGCGCGGGGATGCATTTCCAGGGGTGCCCCGTTCGGCCGCCGGAGAAAGGAACTGAGCGCCATGGACTATCTGGTCAGCTGGGAATTCGACGTGTTCGACGCTGCCACACCGATTGAAGCCGCATTGCAGGCGCGCAAAGCGCAGACCCGCCCGGACACCATTGCAACTGTCTTTACGGTGTGGCCGAAAGATGGGAGCACTCCCGTCCAGGTGGACTTTACCGAACTCGCGGAAGAGGGAAAGATCGCCACGATGTAACACTGTTGGTAACCGCGACGATTGTTCGGAACTACGGCCAAGCCTCCATCGGGCGAACTTGTAAACATGGCTTACAGGTTGGAATTCGATACCGTTCCGTCGCGGCTTTCACCGCGGCGCAGCGTTGAGTTTGCCAAACGGCATCGCGTATTCCGGATTCTAGCTATCTACTTGACGCCACCAACCCCAAGTGGTTGTGGTTTGGTTAGTTTGTCGAAGGGCACCGGCTCGATCTGAACCGCCTGTTGTGCTAATCGATAGAAGAGCTTACCCCGAGATGCGGAGGTACGTCGATTGAAGCGGAAGGTGAATTCGTTGAGGTATTGGTCCAGATAAGCATGGCTGATGCCCCCTTGATGGGTGCCCATCAGCCAGCGCTTCAGCAACGAAATCACACGATGGACCCGCGGCAGCACGTGTTCGCCCTTGTCCTTGCCAAGCTGCACGTTGCGATCGTGAACATAGCCATCCAACCCCATGTACGATCGATACCCGTCTGTTCGGACGGTACTTCCCGGTTCCACGGTTTCGGCTATAAATCCGTGCAAGGTGCTTCTGGTCACGTCCGGGATCGTGCGCAGGCGGATGCGGCCCGTTCCCCTTCCGGCTTCTTCCACAGCCACGATGATCAGGATCTTGGTCTCGGTTCCTCGGCCGACGGTTCCGGCTTCTCTAGCTCCCCAAAAGGCTTCATCCACTTCCACCACGCCGTGCAGCCTGTCGCGGCCAGGGCGGACCATGGCGCGACGCAGTTTGTGCAACATCGTCCAGGCCGTCTTGTAGCTGCCCAGGCCAAGCACGCGCTGCAATCCCAGTGCGCTGATGCCGTTCTTTTGGCTGGTAACCTGCCACATGGCCCGAAACCAAATGGTCAGCGGCAGGTGGCTGTCCTGAAAGATGGTTCCTGCTGTGATCGACATCTCATACCGGCACCGGCCGCATAGCCGGCGACCACGCCGTACCGACCAAGCTTCCGCCGCCGAGCATCTCGGACACATCCAACCGCTCGGCCAACGAAGCGCCGCCAGGTATTCGGCGCAGGCTTCTTCGTTGCCGAACCGACGTTCCAACTCAAGCAGCGTCCTAGGATAATCCTCGTCCACAATCAAAAACGCTATATCTTGGGGTCGGTGGCGTCAAGTAGATAGCTAGATTCCGGATAATGCCTGGTCCGGAGTAGCACGACGTATTTCTCAGGCCGATACTCTCTTACCATGGAGCATTCTATGCGCGGGAACAACACTTCACGCCCGGCTGTTCCTGCGCGGTCCGCTCCGCGTCAGGGGCAGCGCGACACTCACAGCCGGCAGCGGCATCACCTTACGCCCAGGCAAGCCGCTCCCCTGATTCTGCGCGGCACGTTGCCGCCACAGTCGGTAGTCACCGGCAACCTCACTTTCCAGGACAATCGCGAACCTATCTTTGCGCCCGGCACCCACATCCGCGGCAACTTGAGGCTGTTGGGTTGCGGCGAAGGCACCAGGCTGGCGCCCGGCATGACTATCGACGGCATCGCCGACTTCTCGATGACGCCCTTGACGGCGCTGCCCGAGCGCTTCACGGTGGGCATGTGCCTGGACGTATCGGACACCCACATCCAGGAATTCCCTCGGAACCTCAAGGTGGGCTGGAAGATACAGGTAGGCAAGAACGCCACGCAGTCGATGAAGGCGCGCGTGGCGGCGCTTGACCGGAAAACCTGCCAACCGGCCAAGGCATCCGGCCGCAAGGCAACCGCCTGAGAACCCCGGTTCGCGGCCGATTGTCACAATTGGTGTCACTCGTCATCTCGCGATTTGAGTGGCACCGGGTTGTGGCTGGTGACAGTTCTTCCATTCCCAGACCAGCCTCTCTACCTCACTTATGTAGCTGTACAGCCCGCAGCCCTCCTGTTTTCCCCCACCGCGCTCGGTGTACCGAACCTATCCTTTCCCCGTGCATGTAGCTGTACAGCCCACAGTCCCAATAAGCCAATACCGCCGAAGGCCCCCCTTCCGCAGCGTCTTTTCTCATCCCCTGTAGACACACGCGCTCCTCCCCTCCCCCCGCGCCGCGCGAGCGCGGCGGCAAGACCCTGTTCTTGTAACAGTGAGTGAAATGTGGTTGGCTGCGGGCTGTACAGCTACATATATAAGGTGGGGAGCGGTGATGGTTCCCGTCAGTCCGGGCGGCATGCGACTTGCACGAGCCGAGCAGGCCTGGCCGGCCAGAGAAGACGTTCAACTCCGCCTTCCAGGAGCCGACTGTGCCTCTCCTTCAGCTCTGGATCGCACTATCCGCACATAATGCTCTTCGCCCTTGCTTCGCCCCAGCACCCGTGCTAACGTCTTCTTGAAAGGGGAACAAATGGAGAATTCCTCCGATACCTTCGACCGCCTCGACGCCAGCGCCGACCATGCCAAACCCTTCGCCCTCGTTCCCCCGCCTCCCGGCGAACACGAGGAACAGGTCCTGCTCAAAGCTCTCAACCTCATTGGACAGGAGAATCAGGCTCGCGCGCGGCGCCGCGGCAAACAACCCCTGCTTTGCTTCTCCGTCAAACTCCCCATCTCCGAGCTGAACCGCATCCGCATCCAGGCCGAACGGTGGAAGTTCACCCAAACCGACCTCGCCCGCTTTCTACTCCAGGCCGTGCTGCCCCTGCTCGAAGCTCCCACCGAAACCGTCCGGCCCGTTCTCGACACCATCCTCGCCGACCAGGCAGCCCGCGAAGAAGCCACCAAGCGCCGACGCCAGCAACACCTCGTCGAGTTCGCCTCCTGAACCTGACGCCGCCCCGCAACTATCCGGACTTTCCGGATAGTTGCCCAGGCTGACTGCTTCCCCGTTCCCCATCCATTTGGAATGAACCTCTTCCCTGCATAAGGCGTGGTAGACCCGGTTCGACCCAGGTCGAACAATGACCACCCATAAGGTTCAGAAGACGGCCAGACCTTTATGCACCCTGAATCGTCTCATCGCAGGCAAGGAAACAGTTGCGAAGCCGCTCGATTTCGAGAGCGGTGAATCCATTACTTACGCACAACTTCTCCCAATTTGCTCTCACGGTCCCCTGCATCATCTGAGCGATGGAAATGCCTTCGCTCTGTGACAGGCCAAAACTTGCTACATCGGTCAATGCGTTTTCTATCGTCGCCCGGCGTCCATTGCGACCGACACCGATAGCAAGATCCCGCTCCGTACCTACCTGAGGAAATGAGACGATATCGTAGCCGGGCGACAACCTCCAGCCGCGGCCGTCCCACAGAAAGCCGTGATTCCGCAGGTGGTCGTCGTTGTTGTTGCAGAGAATATTGAACACCATTCTCCGCCAAAGCTGCTTCAGATCTTCTGTAGGCTCTGACCCAAAGCGACGCAACTGATCCGCCAGCCCACGGTAGCTCTGGCGTGACGACTCGCTTTCATGGGCACCGAGGATTGTAAGTCCCGAAATAAAGGGGAGACGACGGTATCCCAGATCGTTTGGTACCCGGTCGAAACGCTCAATCAGGTAGATGTCTTGTCCGAGTGCCTTTTCGAGCCGAACCGGAGGTACCGCGATGCCCACCTGTTCAGCCAGTTTCATCGTGACAAATTCGATGCGGCACATTGGGCTGCGATCATCGGCACGGCCAAACTTCGCGATCCATTGCCTGCCGTCGTATTCCGTGGTTGCCTTCGGCCGAGCCCCACCGAGAGAGGACCCGCGCAAGAGGAAACGCCGATACTTCCTGGGCAAACCCTCAGCGGTATCCAGTTCACGGACAGCTTCAATCATCCCCGCTAAGTCGAGAGTTTCGCCTTCAACCTGCTCCTCGGCCCACGGAACAATCCGCCGCGGTCCGGACAGATCTGTACCGAATGCCAGCGCACCAACGCGAGATTCTCCTGTCGCCACCAGGTAATCGAATTCCGAGAGGGCCTGTGCGCCGGCGGCGCGATCCATCAGATGGCGGCCCCAACCGTCAGGGGCTGCATCCCGAATACCGTTGAAGAGAACAAAGCCTTCTTCGGTGATGTACTCCCGGTCTGCGTCAGGGGCCGTCAGAGGCAACTGAACGGGATCGACCGCCAGTCGGTCTTCACGCTGAAGATACCGCCGGCCATACCGAAAACGCGCCGCTGCCTCGCGGCCAGTACCACTTGTTTCCAGTATCCCGGCGGGAACTGGACCTTCTTCCAGAAAGACATAAACGTAGGCTGTTGGCATCGCTCACTCAAAAATCGAATTTGTCCGTTCGTTTAGTTGATCTCCGAAAATCGCGCGGCAGGTTCTTGATGTCTTCTTGAAGAGCCACTGTGTCGCTTTCCGGTGTGACCAAGTCACCGAGGCGCCGGTGAAGGCCCAGGACCCAGAGTGCCGTGGCTACGATTCCGATTCCCACGGCAGGATCGCCCTTTTCCATTCGTTGAACCGTTTTCAGGTTCACCATCATGCGCTCCGCCATTTCGCTCATAGACATGTGTCGCCGCTTGCGGGCGACAGCAAGGTCCTGACCCAGCTTCTGGATCTGGCTGGTCGCGTTTTCGGATAACGCCGGGTATGCGCGAGTCGCTCTGGCCATAGACCTATTATACCCATATATAGGGTATTTGAAGCGCTATTATCCTTTCTATAGGTCATTTAAGCAAGAAAACAAGCTCCCGCCGATCTTAGGTCTCACATCACTTAACCGAGCTGCGCGGCTCTCTCCGAGCACCAAGGAACCATCCGTATGCCCAGCCAAATTCATGAACTTGAAGGCTTTTGGGATCGGGTCAATTTCGCTAGTGCCGTTATCGCACGAAATGGCGAACCGACCCGCAATTTCGATACCTGCTTTGAGATGTATGACGGGGATGCCGTTGCCGCTGCTGTGGTGCGGCGTGCGAAGGCCAACCCGGACGGACCCTTGGCGCGAAACCTCTTCCCGCGCTACCTCGGCCCCCTTGCAATCGAAAGCTACGAAGCCACCAAACACCTGAGCCGGAAGCAACTCGAACAGTACGCCGCGGACCTGCGCACTGAAGCTATTCGCGCACGCGATGCTTGGTGGGCTGCCGAACGCGCTGCAGGAAGACTGGCGCCGCCGGCCCAGGAGCAGGCATAGCGTCACATTTTAGAAGACTGCCCACGATATTTGTGCCAGTGTGCCAGGATGGCCACATCTCTTCCCCACAAATGAGCTCGTGCAGAGACTTCTATGCCGGCTACCTGAACCTGAATGCCAACCGACGCATTGCCCAGCACCCAGGAGAAGAAGCCTATCCACTCGATGCCAAGACGAAAGTCATACCAGCGGAACAACTCTTGGCAGAAGGGCTTGGCTGAGGCGAGCGATGAGCCCAACTTCTCAGGAATGTCTTGTCTTTAGAAAATCGGACACTTCCGGATCGGCAATATGCCAGCTGGTCAGTTCGATGAATACTGAAGCATTCTCTGCACCGTCCTGTTAGAACCCATGCCCCTGACGTTCTGCACTACTGCCCAAAGGTGCTTTCCATCCAATGCGGTAGCTCGGCTGCCGATAGTTGAATATAGCGAAGCGTTGGCCGAAGATCACCGTGCCCCAGAGCACGAGATACAAGCACTATATCGCGGCTTTGCCGGTGCAACGCGGTCGCAAACCCGACGCGAAAAGAGTGAATGGTCAAAGTAGATCGAAGTCCCGCAATTGCTTTCCAATGGTATCGCTCCGGGCAAAGCCATCCTTTTCCTGGCGGCTTGAAGGTGATTGACTGGAGGCATGAACCAGTCAGTGATTTCTTCTCCTATCGTTCGGCGGCGGCGCAGTTCTGCTGAGGTCGCG
>Ga0302197_10002061_pt1 | contig 18778 bp, 19 predicted proteins | sample II_Bog_N2_1_FD_193526 | JGI IMG/M metagenome (GOLD analysis project Ga0302197, IMG submission 193526) | Peat permafrost microbial communities from Stordalen Mire near Abisko, Sweden - II_Bog_N2_1 | ecosystem: Environmental > Terrestrial > Soil > Wetlands > Peat | place: Sweden: Abisko...
AGGAGATTTTATAAATTCTTTAGCACACTACTCTTTGAAAGAACGCATGACTTGGAGCATGCTGCCTGAATAAATTGCATTTGACTAATTCTTTTCATTTGTCATAAGCTGAGAAGCAAGTGAATCACTTAATTTACGTGATAAAATGAGGCTTCTCGACTCGCATTGTCGATATTTTTGATTTGTACAAACTTTTAAATATTATTCATGATAAAGTTTATGTTTGGAAATATACTTAAAGGTCAATTTAAAATAAAGCTATTGCTGAAATAACCACTTGGGAGGCAAGTTCATATGATTTCTAACAACATAAAGAAGAGAGCCCGCATCAATTCGAAAATCACTTATGATAGTAATTTATTATTAATTAAGATAACTTTTGTATAATGAAAATTATGATTCAAAATCTAAAGGTCACCAAATACGTTTCATAATGTTTGAGAGATGAAATATAGTCATGAGTTTACTCTTTTCATGGAGGCTGTTCTAACAGGAATTTATTTTTTCACATTAGAATTTAAAATAATTTTTACTTTTTGCCGTCAATTGATGGAAGACAACAGAAAAAACCATGCACAGGCAGTTTCTTCCATAAAAGTCATCTTTATAGGCATCATTTCGACCGCAAAAGGAAAATTATTCTTTTCAACTCTCATGCAAGGGAGGATAAATCGAAGATTAAGAGTTAGCCCTTTAATATCGACAAACTTGCTATAGCTCACTTCCATTTCACACGCAACGCTGTTATCCAATGCTTCTCATTGATAAGGCAACATGATATCAATTAATCGAATGTTTAGAATAAACAAATCACATATAACTATAGAAGTAGAGGGGAATGTAAACCCAGTTATTGAAGACGGGGTGCTCATTCAATGAAGGCTCCACAACAACTTGTTCAGGGGCCTCATCTCTTTGCTCAGAGCCTTATTCGACTTTAATCTAATCTGTTTTTTGCGAATTCGAGGATTAGCTTCGGTCTGGAATTACTTCTCCAATCTATTTTTTCAATATTTTCCGTGATTTTTTAAATTTCCTCATGGGAAGTGAGCCTGTTTACTTGAACTTCTTAATAATTTTAACGGCAGTGTTTTTTTTCAAATTGAGTTCTTCGATAGCCTTATCAAGCGGACATCCTCTTCTATAGACTAACTTAATGAGGGATATTTTTTTCTAAGTAATGGAGGATTTACCTTTAGTGGAATTCGCGAATAGTTTCTTTTGTGAGGGTTATTTTCTTAAGAAGTCACGCTATTCAGGGAATTCATCTTTTATTTTATTGAAAGTGTAAATATTATAATTAGCAATATTATGCTATCGTCAAATATCAGGGTTTAGGTTTACAAGTCCAATTAAAATGTGAAAAAATATTGTCTGCTGTAGACTGAATCTATTTTGATAAAAATAAACTGTTGGAAGGGAAAATACGCCAGGATATATTGGAAACAGAAAGCAGGTTTAGATGCAAAGAATGAACCTATGTTCTTCTTGATTTGGGCCAATATAGGTTATTTTTTAACTAATAAAATAGTAAAACCATGTATTTAGCTTTTCTTGAGGGTCTGTTGACTCAAATATAGCTTGGCTTTAATGGCTCATTCTATTGTATAAAATAGCTAAAAAACAAATAAAGTAACTATTAATTCACCGCCCATCTATCTCCGTATAAATAAATCATCTGATAATTGCAATTTAAGGCATCAGTTATAATTATACAAATGATGATCAATAATATTTTTTTGCTGTTTGCTCTACTAATGATATTGATATGATATTAAAAGGAGTATAATCGCTATCAATATACAAATGATTGATATCTAACATAATAATATTGCATTAATTTGTCCATATCCTTCTTTATTGAATATAATTGACTCTTAAGAAAATAAAGAGTTTAGTGCATTCATCACAGTGATCAATTGTAATAAAATATAAAGTATTTCCGATAAAATTTATTCTATGCGTCACAAAATCCACTAATTAACCACCACCGACAAGACCAACAGACAGTCTCACTCCTCAGAAGCCAAATCCATCCCATAAAAGTATGGCTTAATATTTGCCATTGATTAACTAAAACAACCTGTTTTTAAAATTATCTCCTCTTTTTTAGAGAAAAAAGCTCAGCATAAATAGAAAACAAAGAAATACTAATATCATAGTGGACATTAAGAAATAGACCGGACAAAAATAAAAATCCATTCGCACGGCAATAATAAAATATAACTACAACAACGGATAAACAAAGTGTTCTGCAGGAAAAATATTGACAACAGTGACAACTAAGACGAAAACATCGAACGCCTAAATGCAAAACTAGACAGATACATTTCACACTATCTGCCAGATAAATATGTGACTTCATACGCCCACTGCTAGAATACCCCTTGCTGATATATGTATTTGGCTATAAATGATTCATCCTCCTCCTCCACCGTAGATGTTTTCCTCGTCGTAGTCCTCGTCTTGGTCGTAGGAGTCAATCTCATTCATGAGGGGATTGTCTTCGTTGTTGATGTTATCGTCAGCGTTGATGGAAACGTTGTCTAGGTTGACAGCTAGTAGAATCTTTTCCTTCATGATCTGCTTAGTTGAATAATCAGGCAGTTCGATGTTGAAAAAGCAAGTGTCAGCCTTGGGAAGAGCCTGATCCTGATTCTTTACATTAGCCAGCATCGGTTTGATCATGAAGCGGATATTATTACGTTCAAACTACTCGCTGTTAATAGGTAATCGCTACTGTCCCCAGCAGAAGCGGATTATTTTTAAGCGATCTACCTAAATCAGTTACCGCATTATCTCCCAAAAGAATTTTATTCGTCTTGATTACTCATTAAGCCCTCCTGAATACTTCGTATGCCTTTTGAGTAAATCAACGTCCACTTTAGGCCGACCACAAATAATCAATTTCAATTATTCACCAGTCAAGCAGTGCAGATAAGGCAACGGAATTAGTTGCGACAACCCCTGAAGGATGCGTTTAATCTGCAGTTTTGATTAGTTGATCTTTTTTAACTTCAGCATTTAGATATACCTATTAAGACCTTAGAACTCAACGATTATATTCTTGCCGTTCGGGATCATTTCATGAACTTCATCATCGCAGGTGCGGCATGTCCAAGTAAGCGGGCCTCCATTAGTGGCATCCATGGCTTCATTCAATGCATCCTCTGAGGGACAATCTTTCAACATGCGAATCATACTGATGAGTTGAGAATCAACTTCTTCTAGATCTTGTTCAGTAATCTACTCATGTGTAATACATTTCCAGAACATTGTTGGTAGATCTAGAGCTAAATGCCCTCCCGTGCGGAAACAACAACCCATTAGAATACCAACATACTCAAACAAACTAAAATGGTAAGTGCTGTTGGCTTTAGGATTGATAACCCACTTTGATTTATGATCGCCTGATTGATGGCTATTGTTCGGAGATGGTATGAACAGACCTAAATTGTAGCTAGGATCTAATTATCGACTGATATCGGTAAAGAATTGACGATAAGGTCCCGCCTCTCCCATGACATTTTCACCCTTGAAAGTAACAGTGAAGGACAGATAAGGATCAGTGCCTTTAGGTTTGAAGGGCCTGAGGAAAGCTGGCGAAATTTTCAAAAACTGATCATGAGCCTTGGTGAAAAGGTGATCTTCTTTCTACTTGACTGTAACTAGTCCATCTCTGGCTCTTTCGTCTCTCGTTTTCAACCTTTCCAGATATATTTTGGGGATTTCATCATTTTCCCTCAGTACACTGGTTTTCTGCATGATTTTTTGGAAAAGTTCAAGTTTAATAACACCCATTATTAGATTTCTAAAATACTTTAACTTGTAACCAAGACTGTCGTTGTAGACGGGACATGTATCATTCCTTTACTTATCGTATTTTAGATCCATGTTAATAAACTGCAAGCATTTGGAAGCTGCCAAGTTTAGCTCCTTTACTAATTTCCAGGAATATCGGATGTTGTATGATTTGAAATCTGCCAAAGGTTTGTACTTCACCCTCACTCCTATATCATTCTCAGAGGTATAGTTTATTGGCTCTTCGTTTAGTTTGGTGTCCAAAAGAGGAATTTTACTTAAAATTCGAATTGATTCTTCAGAATAGGACAATACACTTGAAGATCCTTTACATATTTATGATTGAATATAGTCCATCAAGAGATAGAGGTGGTTGAAAGGAATCAGTGTAGCATTTTCAGAGTAAATGTTATCTCCCCATAAATCATAACCTAAGGTGAGCAGCTTACGGAATTTACCTATGAAAGTATTTTCGTCTTAGACTTGTTTTTTGAGTTCCGATGACATCGATTCAAATCTGAACTGCAAAAACTGTTCAATGATCTCATTCTTGAAGATGGCTGAGCCAGTTTGCAGGACAACTGCTGGTTTTTGTGGCATTTCTCTGTGTTATTCCTTTGCTCCGTCCCCCTTCTTATTCTTCTTGACTTCCTTGTTTTTGCCAGCCTCTTCAATCTATTTGTTCTTCTTCTCCACCAAATTGCATATCACTTTGTATTCGTCCTCGAAAAACTTTAAAATTTGAACCTTGACTTCTTAGAAACGTTTAGCCTAGCGCTCTTTGAGCCTTTGTTCGGCTGCCTTGAGGTCAGTGGCCTGAACTACATCGTAAACCTCCTCGGGTTTGGCTGCGACTGGAGCAGGGGTTTGGCACATTTCACAAAGATTAAAGTTTAACGGATTCTAATAGGTGCACACGGGACACATCCATGTCATCATACCTGTTTAATTCTCCTCCTCTTGTTTTTCCTCTTCTTCCTCCAGTTCCATCTTCTCGATAACCTCTTCCTCGACAAGTTCGTTAATATCCCACCCATCGACCAGAATAAAGCAATTGCCCTTGTTTAGGAAGATATCATAGGCAGGACATAGTATTTTACCTTTGCTATGTTGAATGATCTCCTTCATCTTTTTGAGAATGGTCTACTCGCTGAAATACGCAGGAATGTTGCTAATTTGGAGGATGCGCTACCATTGATAAGATGGAATGGCACCTGTTTACATGGATATCTTTTTAGTCTTGGTGAAGTTGTCAATCTATTTGAACATTTTTATTAGATCCATGGATGCCTTTACATGCTCTGGAGGAGCACCAATCCCGGCTGGCAATTTGAGCAATATTGATGCAGCCATCTAAGATAAATTTTGCAAGAGTGAAGTATATAGTGCCACAACTTCCTTGTTCTCTTCGTTGGTCAATTTGTTGATCCAAGAAATTAAATTCTTGAGCTGGTCGTTTGATATACCCATATTCTCTAGGGTCAGCTCTATGTTGTTTTTCTCACATATATAGGTAATGGTCAGACATATCTTAGAAATCAATTTGGAAAGATAGCTACACAGAACTGATACGCTCTTTTTCAATAACCATCCAATAAATATTTTGTTGATCCTTTGCAGAACTTAGAGATAGACAGGTTTGGCTTTGCTTGTCCCTATTTCACAAAGGACTTCTCCAAGATAGCAGCCGATGGTCCACATGTCATCAACTGCAAAGATAGTTGCTTCAATTGGATGAATCTTGTAACTATTCTGCTCCACAATGGAAAGGCATTCCTTGTTGGTGTAAAAATAGCAGTAAATATTGGGTTAATTGAACTACAAAGGCTAAATATCTGTTCTTTAGCTTTTTGCTGTGTATACATGAGCCACTTCGTTATAACCATATTTATCACTGAAAAATCTGATGCCCGAACACAATGAAAATCTTGCTTCCTTCTTGAAGGACACGATTAGGGCTTTTGCATCGTCAAATCGATTAAGACTGGTCATAGTTTCAGAATTAAGATTTAGATCAATTCCCTTAATGCTGGTGAATTGATGCTACAACATATCCAGAATAGTAAAGTTCTTGTCTTACAGCATCTTCTCAAAAATGGGTCTCATTGACCAATTCGGCTTTGGGAAATCAAAACATCCAGAGATGGGATTGTCAATGAATAGATCGAGTATAGTCTACTTTATAAGTTTGATATTATCGACCTCGGAAGCACTTCCCGCTAATTTGGTGAGGCATTGCTTAGCATGCATGTAAATTATCCCCTCCAGTTTTTTTTACAATTCCTAGTATATACTCTTGGTTGAGATGTGCATCACTTCCTTCTCAACTGCCATCAAAGAGTTTACAGGAACCCATGTATAACTGAAGAGAGCTAACTCTTAAATTCTGTATCTGACTAGCACACTGTTGTTCTTTGTGTCAATAAAGATGATCTTCGCAAGACGGCTGTCCTGACTACCCCAACCCAGCAAAGGCGTACAAAATTCGCTCCTACTCTTCGGCAGCTTGACGAGCACGTTTTATCCCACAAAGATTTATTAAATTTAGAGTGAGTTCCAATTGTGATTGGCATCTGGAATGACCGCTCCATTTGGAAGTTTATTATCACAAATAATGTAGGCGACACGTTTGGCTTCCGTGTGATCATTAACACGCAGAGGCCTTCTCATCTGCTACCAGAAATCTTAGATTTAGATGGGTTTCAGTGTCGTCTTGACAAATTCGTATATCTTTGGTAATATGCTCTTCTCCCAGTATTTAAGCAGCTTATTTTGCTCAATTTGAGGAGGTTGTGTTTTAAGAAGATACTTGCTTTTGGTACAAGAATGAGTTTCAGGTGTTTCCTGTTTGACTTAATTACTGGAATTGAGTTTTTCCAGTCTCAGAGGCACGAGATACTACTCGATTTGCTCATGGCATTCGTCATCAGGAATGTAGTTTCCGAACAGATGCAACTATTAGTGGTCATTGTCTATTAATTTTAGAATCAGCTTTTGAACATCTTATTCATACAGACCCAGTTATTTATACGAGTTGAGGTTTTATGAGAATTTAAACAATTTGGCAACGAACTCTTTGGAAATGTCCTTGGGAATACACTGGAGATCGAAATTATTCAGTTTTTTGAGGTAGAAGGTGAGGAGGAGATAGTCTTTGATGTCACTTTTGTTTGTGATTTAAATAGTGTTTCTTTATAAGATGGTCTCTATCTTTTCGATGAGTTCTTCGGGTAGTTATGTTTCCTCATACTATTTTTAAAACTTGTATTTGGGTTCGGTATGTATCTTGTCGTAGGAACTGGTCTGTAATGTCAAAAAATGATCGTTAGCTGGAACAAGGATATTGTCTTTTACTCCACTTTCGACGCCGCCCTGCCCGAGATAGAAAGTATCGTTGGGATAGTCATAAAGATAGACTTTTTAGTATTTCTTCTTCATTTTCGAAAAGTTGTTTTAGATCCATTGCTTTCCGAATTAGATTTAGCTCTACTCAGTGGGGTCATCGAAGGGGATGAATTCTTCATAGGGCATGTATGCCTTGGAATCACAGAGAGAAAGTTATCTCTTACCGAGAAGGGTGTAGTAGGAGGCATGCGTATCAGACTTGATACTTAGATTGTTTTGATATGATATTAAATTGTCGAAATGGGAGTAGTACTTTGTTTTAATGATGGTGATCTTCATTTTAGTTGAGAAGTTCGGTATAAACTCATTCACCATCAGTCTAGCCTTAATTTCATTGTTATTCAGGTTGATAGGGATATCTTTGAGGCGGTTCATGCTGCCTGAGGTGATTAACTGACAAATCTGATTCATTTTGGTTTTGGAAACGTCCTCCTTGAAAATATAGGAGCCTGTTCTCGAGAAGTGATCCATCAACATATTTATCTCCATGAAATATCGTCGAATTCGATTGAAATAATTTTTGAATTTAACGTACTCGCTTTTCAATTCAGCGGTATCAGTTTAAACTGGCTCTGCTATGGGTTTACTGTTGATTTCCTCGTATTTCTTAAGTAGCTTTGTGTAGACCACTGTCGTCCAATTCTTTTTATTTTGATTGTTGTTTTGGTTGTTATTGTTATTGGGGTTCTTGTTGCCTTTCTGATTTTTATTAGCGTTCGTGCTTACACTTTTGGCTGGTTTAACGTTGGCTATATTTTTCTACAGAGGATCACAGAAGACATTGCAATAGTTGAAATACCATCCGACAGGGAGTTCGAGTTAAAGGTCTGCATCAAGTTTACTGTATTTGGGGAGGTTGGTAAAGATTCTTTCCGTTTTTTATTGCTATTTATTCTTCTCTTTTTCTGGTTCAATTGGGTTATTTTGCTGTTCATTATTATTCTTCTTATCTCCCTTTTTACTTATTTTCATCTGAAGGTACTAATCCCAATCCTTGATTTAGTGGAGAGTCTTTTCTCCATTTTTAATATCAAGCTCGTCAATGTAGTACAACACTTTGATCATCCAATAAAGATCCTCTTCTTGGTGTAAATTGAGGATAATGTTATATCGAGGTTACTCTTCTGCTTTTTATTTTGGTTCCTCAAATTTTAAGGATAGCTCGTTCGAAGGTGATTAGGTGAAGATGTGATTTATTTTGGTACAAAGCAGTTCGACATTATTCTTCCTAGCGTTAGTGAGTCTAAACGATTATTTCAGCATTAATTACTGCTTTAGATTGGTAGAATATATCTTATACTCCCGATCCAATGGAGTTCTAATACCTTGCTTGAGGTTAATATTCAATTTCTTAATAATTTTCAGACCCAACTTGGCCACCAGAGGTATTTCGATATGATAGAGTACATAGAAGATAATTTATCCAATTTTAATTTTATCCTCGAAGCTGACCTTCTTCCTACAGTTAATCTCCAACTTCCTTAGCAAAAACAATACTCTTTCAATAAAGAAATAGTCCTTCCATCTTTTAAAGGTAATGTTATTGTTACCCACCTCCTTGTTCAGCAGAGCAACTAATTCATCATTTCGATGTTCACTGATGAAAGCTCGCTGAATTAACATATTGGATAGATAAATTAGATCTTAGTTTTGGTTGGAAAGATACTTGAAGGAGATGAAGTATAAAATTATATCCAGGTTTATTTAGGGATTTTAACTTTACAGCAAAGATAGTGTATGACCTATTAACTTCATCTTTTAGAGGAAATTGAACTTAGAATCCTTCATTACTTGGTCGAATTTAGAAAAAGACAGGGGCAATTTATCAATCAGACCATTCTAAATAGTTTTAATAACAGTTTTAAACTCTTGATAGGAGTCGTCAAGTTATTTCAATTTCACACTGCTAATGGATGATAATTAGCTATTATAGCTGAGGTGGATGTTCAAAGTTTCAGAGCCGACTGCATACTTAATGAAATTAGTGCTGGATATCAGTTTGATGAGTTGCGCGTTGTTGGAATAGAATTGTATTCTGTTCTCACAACGATGATGACGAAGGATAATGGCTGATTCAATGTCACTAAATTTTATCCAGGAATTTATGTATTTCACTATTTACTCCACTGGGAATTTCAGCTATATTTTGCCTTATTTTTTAAAGCCCTTCCACTTCTTCCAGTTTTATAGCCACTATCTGAACAGGTTCAGCTTGTTAGCGTCCACATTTCGGTGATCTGAACTGAGAGAACGACTCAGGTTGATAGGCACAATAGCTTCATTGGATTATAAAGATTATTTTGTGCTGGGAGATTTGAATTTCAGCAAAAAGAGACAACTTCTAATCAAATGTTCGATGGGTTAGATATAAGCAGTGTCTGGACTTTCCAAAGGCTGTTCTGATGCTTTGATAACTTAATCAATAATCTTAGTTACTGTGTCATACGGGTTGGTTTCTTCATATTTTATTGATTTTAGAGAGCACAGTCCTTTTATTAAAGATTAGTTGTTGGAAAGTCTCTCTCTGATTAGTTTATCGAAAGCTGTCCGATTCATATTCTGATGAGGCTTTTATTCACTCTTTTATTTCTTCGCTGCGGGTTTTTATTTTTAGGTGCCCAGTTTCACTGTTTTAATCACCACTCCACGCTTCTTCAGAGAGATTTATTTAACGTTGCTCACCTTCTTCTCTTCCACCTCCACCTACTCCTTCTTCTCTTCTTATTCGATGGCTGACTTGCCAGAATAAGTTTATATAAGATCTCTCCACTCGTTAACGTTCTGAATTCTAGATATAAAAGAGTAGTATATTCCATCTCTCGCATCTTCAAAAGCCTTCAAATTTTATTTGATATATTAAATTGAAAACTTCAGATTGAGATGCAACAATCCTGAATGTTTTAGGATGGTTAAGAAAAGGATAGATTCCCCTTGCAACCAAAACTGCTTGTGCTTCTCTTGGAATATCTTCTTTCTGAGGATATGAGCGTAGGCTCCTTTTTCTTTGGCTAACTACCGTGCCTCAGTAAATACTTTAATAAAATCACCCTTAAATTGTTTAATTTGCTCGAGGTATCCTTTAATATAGGTAGGGATGCTCTCGAAGTTCCACAGCTATGATTTCTCTTAAACTTTAACATCTGTTTTAATTTATTGGCTCACCCAGTTTTTCTATTGATTTCTTTTGATAATTGACTTATCATTGGAATCATGCTCGGCTTTAGAAATAAATTTATCAATGACGGAATAAGAAGTCACGCTTGAGCCGTCGAACTTGTATGAACTCTCCTCGAAACCCTATTTAAAGATTTTGCCCTTCAGTAAATCATTGATCTTTGAATCTGATTGCTAGTTTTATAGATATAGATAGCTCTCAATGGTATTAGAAACAGCCACAACAGCAAATTTAAGAGTGTTTATATAGTTCTCGCAATTTGAAACAGTCTTGAATATCTTTTATATTTTTCCTTTCTTCTGGTCGTCATAGACGTATTTACCAACAAAAATAGGCCTCATCCCAAACTTGAAACCATACCGAACTAAACTCTGCGAATCTTTTACTTGTCCTGAACTAGTAAAATCAACATTAACAGCATTTCCAAATAGTAGGTAGGGTTTTTTGGTATCAATAACTCCTGATAATCGAAGTAAACTATTAAAAACGCCATCATTCACGAGAATGTTGTTTCCCACTGGTGCATCCTCATGAAGGAGTTGAATATTCAAAGTATCGTTGTTTGGGTCTGATTGGCATCTTTTGTCGAGTTAGAGCAACAATATAGAAGCATTGGGATATGTTCTTGAGGGGAAGTTGTAGTTTTTACCTCGTTATAGGGGATGTGAAGTTTCATATATCTTTTCAGAGGTCGAGGAAATGCCTTAAAATTCAATATCTTCAATATTAGTGAGAAACTAGTTAAACTCAGGCTTTAATAGATATTAGATGATCTTCAGCAAAGAAGAAATGATTTCCTGCACAGGATGAAGGGGCACCAGCGAAGCATGATAGATTTGAATTACCAGCAGAATGCTTGGTAAGATATCATAAATTTGATCGGATTTGATTTTGTTTAACATCTTTTAATAGAACTTGAATATTTAGGTGAAAACTTGTGCCTGGTATTTGATAAAGATATGAGAATCCTTACCGTTGTCGGTGAGAAGCTTGAAAGCGTTCATGAACACAAATTATATAAATTTGTTACCCGTTTAGCTTTACAGCGACAGTTTGAAGGCATAATCAAGTAACCCCCTTTTCAAATTCTATTCGATTTTATCCTTGACCACCAAGTGTTCTTTCTCAGTTATCAACACATCTGAAAACAAAATATTGCCAATGTGCTGCAAATGACTATTGTCACTGATGCTGACATTGGATTTGGATTTGAAAATCTCACCAAACTAGCACTTGTTAGTCTAGTATTTGTGAATGAGATGTTATTTCTTCGTGACTTCGTAGACAATTTCCTCTTTCTCTTTCTTTTCAATTGCTGATCGAGATTGCAGGAAGTGTTTTAGTTATGGCTAAGTGAGGGTTGTGATAAATTTGATTTGCCTTTATAGATTCGGGAAGAATAGGTAGAATTCCTGGAAGAGAAGTTTGTTGATGTATCTTTTGGTTGAAGGCTCACTGATCTCTTTTAAATGGAAAAGGGTTTCGCCCATCTCAATTAAGGTCTTTTTCACTAATTCTTCGGGAGAGGAAGGGCAGCTCATTAGCCAGTTTTATAAACAGAGAACAAACAAATATATTTATTCAGGATGGCTATTCACGTTCCTGAAGGCGTCTGTGATAAGAGTGTAGTTTCGGGGAGTTCCTTCTGCATCGAATGGATATATCTTGATGATGGATTTTATAACTTTATTTGTTTTGGCAAGTTCCGCCTTATCTTTCTCGTAAATTTTGTCTGTCTCGTTAATTTTGTTCATTTTCCCCAGCACCTTGGTTCTCTTATTGGACAATCTTTTCTTGTCGGACTCAGGCAGATTCATTTAATTACTAATTTAGATGACCTTCTGACCATAATACCAAAGCCAATCGTTAAAGCGATATTTAGTTTTAATCGAACTCTTGTCCAGCACACTCATATGGTGTAATGCAAATTTAGGCAAATCTGCCCAGCGAGTCAACTTACGGATGGTAGCGCTGAGACATTTTTACTCAAGGAGTAGAGTCGAAGTTTTCTTATCACTTGACACTAATACTGCTGAAGGGAAGTAATGACCATCTTGTGGCCAGCAGAAAGTATAGAATAGCGAGTTATAGGGGTCAAATAACATAGTATATTCAGGATTTTTGGGGAATTTGGGTTATAAAGTCTTGAGAAGAGTGGCAAACAGTTTGGTATCTGTGTGAAGTTTTGAGTCCTTTTTATGTTTGCTAAAAATTTTAACTCCATTTTCCGAGTAGCATGATATTTGATCTTTATCCATGGTCCAAATGGACTAGGTGAGGTTGGATATGGTTAAAGTAGACCCTTCCTTCACAACAATTTCAGTGGGTCCTTTAATATTTTTTTATTGGAAATTGCTGGTGATTTCTGCTTCTGCTAGAATGACGTAATCCATCTCCTAGTATACCTTAATATTTTTCTATTTCTATTTTTCACCTTCATTGAACAACCATTGACAGGTCTCGGCAAGGTCATAGTTGTTGAGCACAAATGCCCTTCTGCACTCGGGCTTAGTAAAATAGCCACTGAAACTATCATAAAGCTATTCAATATCTTTTTAGTCAACATCTTCGTAGTTATACACTCTATTGCCGTCAAAAGAAAACTCGTAGAGAACTACTTCTAAAATCTTATGGTAATTTTGATTCTTCTGTTATTCAGTAGTATTCTGGGCTTCATTCTTTTTTGCCTTCTTCTTCTTTTTCTATTGAGCCACTGCCTATTTCTTCTCCTCAGGGATTTTCTATTTCTCAGATGATTTTGATTTTTTGGGTTAAACAACTGGCTTGACTTCATTCTATTCGCCTTTAGTTATTTTTATTCTGCTTCCTAAATAAAATAGGCTGCTTCCATCAGTCATGAGTGGAGTATATTTGTTGAGATTTGTCAGTGACGGATGACCGAATAGAGCAGGGCAGAAAAGCTGAATGTAGCCTTATTTTTCAAAATTATTTGGGTTTCTCACCTATAGGACCCAAGGATCTTTAGATGAAGTTTTAAGATAAAGCTTCCCTTTTAAATATACCCAACTCACCTCATCAACTTTGGTTCCAATGGGGAAGTGAATCTTCTTCTAAAGGTAAATCTGACCCGCCTTGGTGCCTTCCTGTCCAGTTCCGATTTTAAACATACCTCCATTGATAGCTGAGACATAGAAATACAGATATTTTCCATCAGTAGCTATAGAATAGTAAGCCAACCCCGTATACTTTTGAAAGTGAACCTTTTTCATAATAACGAAGGGCTACTTACTGCAGAAATTATCAGGACAGTGATATTTAGCCACGCTTTATTTTGGAATCAAGCTGAAATATTTATCAAATTGAACGGCAATGTGGGAACAGATTTATGTTTCATCTTAAATCTTCAACTAGATCACCTTCCCCAACTCAGAAATGAACTTCAACTGTTCAAGCATATAGGACTGATTGTTAGTTCTCAATGTCACTCCTAAAAAACCCTCTATTTCAAGGGTTAAATTTTATTTAAAAATGCTTTAGAGTTTATCACCTGCTAATTTAGGTTTTTTACACAGGTTCAAGATAGCACTTTTAGCACCTTCTATGAAATCATTAAAAATGAGTTCTGAATCGTTAGCGAAGGCAGACCACGGGAGGCTATTGACTTATTTAACAAAATCTTTAATAGAATCTGGCCATTTGGCAGGATTATTGCCCTTGAGTGCCTAAATCCTAAATTCCTCTTCTTCCTTGGCTAGAGTAAACTTTTTATCGACTTGGCTTTTTTATCTATTCATGAATTTAAGAGAGGTGTTATAGGTATGCGAGGCGACTCTGGCATAGAATTCCTTAAAACCGCATCTGATGCCTTTGGCTACTTGTTTGTTTTTTAGTTTGAAGTTCTTGGTGGTTTCTTCTAGTAGTTTTTAGTAGGTGGCATCCTCAAAATCAGCGAATTGGTAGTGTTATAGAGGGGATTGGTATGATTATCTCGGATAGGTATAGATGGAGTCATGAGTGATATCTAAGTAGGGATAAACGTACTCTGCTGCGAAAAGGAGAGGAGATAGGCCAACTCCAAATCCGTGGCCATGATGGTTGGGTCCATCGGAATAGCTTTTATTTTGGCTGCTAAATTTGTTGGTAGGGCCATCAAAGAATTTATATTCTGATTGGATATATAACAAAGAGTTTAAAGATTTATAGCTTCACCCCACACTATCTCTTCAAATAATTCCTCTCTCCCTGCCTCCTCTGTCTTTCACTTAGCAATTAAAATCTAAAAACATTTGACATTCCTCTTAATTTTAAACGAACAGTGCAAACTAAATTGATTAAATTAAGTTGCTGAAGTTACCTCTGATATGATGCTATCCCAAAATTAATAATTAATAGCGATTGTTGATGGCCTAGCATTCAAAGATCCCCGGCCAGGTAACTCCCACTCTTCAATCGATAATTTTAAACGCCCTTATTGGTACGACCAAAAGGAAAGTTTTTTCTGCCATATTGCTCGCGATCATCGGCTATTTGCTCTATATGAAAAACAAAAAATCAACGACGGATAACATCAAACTGAAAGAGGAAAAGATTAAGAAGAAGGTAGATCTGCGTTTATACAGAAAGGAGGCAAAGGCAACGTCGATGCAGTCTTCTTCAAAAGAATCAAGGAATTGGTTAAAATCGTCATACCCACTTGGAAATGCAAAGAAGTGCTGGATATATGCCTGCTAACTGTGTTTCTCGTGCTGAGAACCTTCCTTAGCATCTATATTGCTGGCGTTAACGGCAAGATAGTCAAAGCTATCATCGAGAGGAATAAAAGTCTGTTCATTCAAAGAGTATTTGCGCTAGGACTCATAGCCATACCTGCGTCTTTTGTCAATTCATTTTTGGACTTTCTCAACAAACGGTTGGCGATTAGCTTCAAGAAAAGGTTAACAAACTACTTCCATTAGTCCTATTTAAAGGATATGACATTCTATCAATTGGGTAACCTGGATAGCAGAATTACTAATCCCGATCAGAGACTTACCGCAGATGTTTAAAAATGGGCAAATTCACTTTCTATGATATACTCCAATTTTTCAAAGCCTACCCTAGATATCATTTTGTTCTCGAGGAAATTGTCAGAACTAGTTGGGTGGCAAGGGCCCGCAGCAGTTGTTTTATGGTATCTCTTTTCTGGTATTTTATTGAAAATTGTATCTCCCTCCTTCGGTAAACTGACTGCCATCGAACAAAGATTATAAGGATAGTACAGAGCAGCTCAAACAGGCATAGTCCACCACTCATAGTAGATCGCCTTTTATAAGGGTAATTAGTGGTAAAAGGGAAGAATAAACTCTCTGTTCAACGTACAATTGCCTTAAACTAGAAATTTATAACCCACAGTGAGAGTATAATGAACAAAAAGCTGTTTATGGGAGTGTTCGATTCAATGCTCGTCAAATATGGAGCTGTGATGGTTGGATACGCAGTGCTCGGCCTTCCTGTCTTTGGGCCTGGATCTGAGGAATACCTGAAGAAAGTTGGCACTGATGGCAGTGCTATCACAAGAGATTATATCCGAAATTCATCGTTACTGATAAATCTTGCCAAGGCCATTGGCAGATTAGTTATTTCTTACAAGGAAATTCAACAGCTTGCAGGTTTCACAACACTTGTCTATGAACTGAAAGAAGTTTTGGGCGATTTGGAATAGGGAAAATTCATCAGAACACAAATTACAGGAAGTGAAAACAAACAACTTCGGCTAGATTCAGTCAACTAGATGAAACTCGGAAAAATTATAGAAACTGATGATTTTATCAGATTTACCAATGTACCTGTAACCTCTCCGAATGGCGATATCTTTGTCAAGGAAGTATCGTTCGAAGTTAAAAGAGGAGTTAATACAGTTGTTACGGGACCGAATGGATGCGGCAAAAGCTCACTTTTTAGAATATTAAGTGGATTGTGGCCTTTGACTGGTGGAATTTTATAGAGACCCAGCATGGATAAACTATTTTATGTCCCGCAGCGCCCTTATCTACCTCCTGGAACTCTGAGAGACCAAGTAATTTATCCTCACTCGAGAGTAACAATGCAAAGAAAAGGATTGAGTGATGATCATATTCGAGAATTGTTAAAATATGTTCATTTGGACTATGTCGAGGAAAGAGAGGGTGGATTCGACTCGGTCAATGATTGGGCGGACGTGCTTTCTGGAGGAGAAAAGCAGCGTATGGCGATGGCAAGATTATTCTATCATCGTCCTCTCTTCGCCATCCTCGATTAATGCACTAGTGCAGTAAGTATGGATGTTGAAGCTTAACTATATAATAAAGCCAAATAACTGGACATAACTCTATTCACAGTTACTCATAGGAATACTTTGTTCAAATTCCACGATTATAAGATTACTCTGGATGGCGAGGGCGGCTTTAGTGCTGAGAAATTGATTCACTGATGCTTTATGCGATTGAATAACGATAAATTTAATCTATATAAAATATTATTTGAGATATTAGGTATTCTTTATATTCTGGTCGAACTCCATCTCGGGATTTATTTCTCAATAATAGAAAGTAAAAAAAATTTAAATTTTGGATGGAAAATAATAAAAAATAACAAAATAAATAGATGTAAAACTTAGTAAAATGGTTTATGAGCGAAGACTAAACTTTAAATACGAATAAATAATGACCAACAAATGCTCAAATTCATCACAGTTCGCTATTTCAGTCTTCCTCTTCAAAAGCATCAAATTTTAGGACAAAATCTCTTTTTCCTAATAGTCTATAATTAACTATTAACTTAACATTATTTTCCAGTAAAAAATCTGCCCCAATTACATTTACATTGTAATATGGCTTCTTAGATTGAAGGATATTTTGTTTTTTTCCGTTAATGATAACAGAGTGATCTTTGTATATTTTGGATATGTACTACTTCTTGCAATCAGCATAGAGAGCTTCAAGAGCTTATTTTGTTAATGTTGTTACCGATGATGCTGTATCAACAAAGAAAATAATAGTAATGTTATTTACACATGTTTTAAAGTTTAATTTGACAGGAAGGGCAATCAATGGTCGGCTTTTTATTCCCCAAATTTTACCCTTAGCTTTTGCTTTAGTAGTTAGTTAGTTTTTCTATAAATAGTGAGCTGATAGAGCTTAAGGAATATCCGTAGTGATTAAAGTAGTAATATTGTAATCAGCGAAAACAAGGTCGTCGTAGCTGAAGTAATCTATTCCAAATTCAACCGAGAAAACGATGATAGTCAACGAGTAGAGAACGAGAATGGTCGAAGCTAACTTCATCAACGTTATCGTAATTATTATAATAATTAATTCTTGCAATAGCTTGAGAATCATAGTTTGAAGTCCTGTCTTTCAATAATGTACCCTCGAAGACAGCTTCTCTATACCTGTTCTATAACACTGTGCTATTGTATACTCTATTCTGCTATTTAATCGCTGCAAAACCAAGGATAAGTTTATTTGCCAACTCCTGACAGTGTTATTTAAACCAGCTAAAACCCAGAAGACTCAAGTTTTCAAGAAGTGGGAAAAAGAGACCATCTCTAAATTGCGGGATTAGGGATAAATAATCATTAACGACAAGGAGGCGATGAGCATGATATTCCAGCTTTTGGAATGGAACAAATTAAGGGAGAAGCAATCTTTGTTTAGAGCGAAATGCACAGAGGTTTGTGATGGGGACCAAATGCAAGCGCCAGGAAGGATTGCAAGCCAGAATAGTAACATTAATAGAATAACTATCAAGAGACAACAAAAATATAATATATGAATGGGCAGATGACGAAGACGGGGGAAACTAAGAAGAAGACAGAGAATAAGAGGATGGAGATTAATAGAAAATAATTTAAGAAATATAATAAAGATGCATAGTCAAAGAGGGCGAAGAGTCTGAAGAGGAAGAGGAGGGAACTACACCAATTTATCCATGAATTTTACTGATTTATCAAAGAGATACGGACACCTATAAAAGATGGAGAACTGGCGCATGCATTCTTTCCGAAACATGAATGGAAAATAAAAAGAAACTCCAAAATAAATAAAAAGGGCTTCTTCGTGAAATACGAATAAATAATGACCAACAAATGCTCAAATTCATCACAGTTCGCTATTTCAGTCTTCCTCTTCAAAAGCATCAAATTTTAGGACAAAATCTCTTTTTCCTAATAGTCTATAATTAACTATTAACTTAACATTATTTTCCAGTAAAAAATCTGCCCCAATTACATTTACATTGTAATAGAGCTCCTCAGATGGAAGGATATTTTGTTTTTTTCCGTTAATGATAACAGAGTGATCGTTGTATGTGTACTACATCTTGCAATCAGCATAGAGAGCTTCAAGAGCTTATTTTGTTAATGTTGTTTTTGGCGATGCTGTATTAACTAAAAAAATAATAGTAAAGTTATTCATGGAT
>Ga0302197_10002064_pt1 | contig 18770 bp, 11 predicted proteins | sample II_Bog_N2_1_FD_193526 | JGI IMG/M metagenome (GOLD analysis project Ga0302197, IMG submission 193526) | Peat permafrost microbial communities from Stordalen Mire near Abisko, Sweden - II_Bog_N2_1 | ecosystem: Environmental > Terrestrial > Soil > Wetlands > Peat | place: Sweden: Abisko...
GGTGCTTAAACAGAAATTGGCGGTTAAGATTGGACAACTGAATCATGATCAAAGTACTTCGATTGTGTCCATGTCTAGAATATCGATGCTGCCAATGGGCGACTTGCTTAATACCTTAAGTATTTCGCAGCCAATTCCCCCGACACCTACCATGAGGATGCTGATGCTGGCGAGAGCAGAATTATTTCCATGAACTAATTGGTTAATGCGGAAGCTATGAGTGTTGTCTTCGATCTGCATACTCCAAATATTGACTATTAATGATTATTGAGATTGGCGATATATCCATATACAATTCAACTTTGATAAGCACTACCACTTTTTGGAAAGAATAAGACTAAGACTCAACTATCTAATTTTAGGAATAATTACTATATTTTTAGAGAGGTCATTTCGATTGGCTGATTTAGATCAGAGCAACTATTAAATCAACAGTGATTCTGTAATCAACAGAGATTCTGTATGAAAGGCTTCAAGAGCAAATATAGTCTGCTGAAAGTAAATTTGCTGATAAAATATCAACTTATATTGATGTCATTACAGGAGAATCGCCAAAAATATTTTTTAGTAAAACTGCAGGACAAGAACATGCTTAACAAATGCTTAATAAATATTGTGGGAGATATGAAAGGATGGTGAGTGATTCGCTTATATTCAAGACGACATCTCTTTTGAGATAAAACAATCATTGGACCAAATTCAAGGGCTTGATATGGTCCACTTTCTGGTGCAGTATCTGCACTGCTGGAGTAATCCATTCCAAGCAGGAACACTTTTTACCCGACCATATTAAGTCTCCTATCTTGGTATGACATTTGGGACAATTAAGTTTAATCTCGTTTTGTTCATCCTTAGGCAGCCACAGAGGAGGAGTGATGAAATACGAGCTGCAGTTTTACCCATGCAGAATGGAGTCAAATAGCCTGGTTCTGCAATGTTTGCAGCGATAATAGTCCTGTGCTTCGACCTGTTGTTGTTGCATAGAATGTTAAAAATAAATGTTCATCACGTATAAAAATGCAAAACTCCGATAATTTTATGAATTGAAATAAGAGTGCTTGCTTGTTTCTATTATAATATATAATTTCAATTGAATTCTTGATGAAGTTTCCTCCCATTACAGCACACCCCTTCCACTCTCATCCCACCCGTCGCATGTAAGTCTCCTCTCATTTAGTCACAAGGACAAGCACAGCCCGACTTCCAACAACGCCCTATCCATTCTCGATTCAGCCAGTGATTCCAACTCCGGCCCTTCCACACAAACTAAAGTGACCACTACAAATTCCAATCATTACTAGTTCCAAGTGAATGAGGTTATGGATGAGTATACAATTTTGAGACTGCTCGGCTAGGGCACCTTCGGAAGAGTGGTGGAGGGCTAGAGAAAAGGGCGTCGTTATGCTATTAAGGTAGAATATTGCTTATACAGATAATTCGACCAGTCGCCAAATACATTGAGTCTGCTCACGTGGAAAAATAAATCCTCAAGACTATCAACAAGAGAGATTAGAAAGACTAGGAGGGACTGGTCAGATACAAGCACTCCTTCTACCACGCAGGACACTTCTGCATGGTCTTCAAGCCTCTGGGAGCATCTCTCTATGACGTTATAAAAAAGAACAACTACAGGGGTTTTCCCATCAAAATGGTGCAATCATTCGCACGACAGCTCCTCAAAAGCATGGCCTTTCTGCATCGCATCGGCTACACCCACACTGACTTAAAACCTGAAAACATACTTTTGGAGAAGGAAGACCTCATCCTCGACAATTCGCAAGGCTACGACTATTGGCTACCCCGCAGCACAAAGATTAAAGTGATAGACTTCGGTGGAGCGACTCTCTTCAATGAGCCACACAGCACCGTTATTTGCACAAGGCAGTATCGTCCCCCAGAGGTCATATTGGAGTGTTGTGAGTGGAATGAAATAGCAGATGTGTGGTCCATCGGATGTATCATAGTGGAATTGCTATCAGGTGACCTCCTGTTCGCGACGCACAGCGACTGTGAGCATCTAGTCATGATGGAAAAGAACTCAGGGCGTTTTCCACAGTGGATGATAAACAAGACGACGTCCTCGGGGCTACGAAAACTATTCAGGGACGGTTTCATCTGCTAGGCTGAAGCGGAGAGGCAGCTCGAGCATTGGTAGAATGTGCGCGCTATGAAAGTGAGCGACTAAGTGCTCTGGCAACATGAGAGTCTAAGAGAGTTGGTGCGACAGTGCTTGGAGATCGATCCAAACCGGCGGCCCACCTGCGCCACACTGTTACGCCACCGTTTCTTCCAGGAAAAGTTTGTCTGAGTTTGACCGCAATCGTGCTAATGCATGATTTAATTTTAGTTTGAACTTTGCACCAGGCCGCACCTTAGGCATATTAACGCAGCGCGGCCGCAAGTTCCTTTGATGCTCCCACGAGAGCATTCTTCTTAGTCGGCCATGAGCATTCTGTCATAGTCATGTACCATTTACGATAGGTATCTGCGTTGACATAGACTTCCATCATAAGGATGAGAAGGTCATTTCTAGTTGAAGCTATTACTGTGCAGTGCGCAGGATAGATATATGATTATATGTTGAATTGAAACATTTTGTATATGCTAGCCACTATCATTATATGGCAATTTAAAATGAGTAGGACACAGAATGTTAACTCCAGCAATCACAACGACTCCAGCCAAGACAACTCTAGAACCGAGCAGTCTTACATTGATCTGAAGGAACAAGGCAAAAAGGTGCTACGCAAACTTATTCCCAGCCAGTCCATTATCATGCTCAAGAAATTAGTTCATGGCGCAGATACGTTAAGACGCGAAATCTTACCAGGTCAGAAGTTGTTGCCCGCCCTAACTATCAAAAACATGCAGAATGAGCTGGGGGATCGCAGCTCAAACCAGCAGTCCAATTTCCAATAAATGAATAAAAATCTGACTCATAGTATGTTGTTCTTCCACCAAAAGGTCAATGTGCCTGCAGAAAATGCGGAAATAATGCGTCTTCAAACAGAAAAGTGTTACCGAAAAATACCCAAATGGTACTTCGAAGCAGAAATGCCACCGGAAATGGTGAGCAAATTGTTAACTCGGTAACGTGATAAAGTGATGGATTTAAGGGATGAGCTCAGTGATTACTTGGACGAGGTAATAATGAGTTAAGGCAGGTGGAGTTTAATGTAAATCAGCAGGTGGCCTACAAACTAAAAGTGTTCATGACTTTTGTGAATTATCTCACAAGTATTGGCGTTTTGGCCGATCTCAGTATCAACAAGATCCGAGGCACCCGTTTAAAGAATAAAGAAATTCAATAAATTGTGGTACAGCGAGCAGAGAGAGTCAATGCACTGCGCTACCGAAAATAACTAATCTAAAAGTGCCTGTAGACTTTGCATTCTCTTAAGTACTCCTATTGTTAATTAGAAAACTAAAGAGGCTTGAGAATTATCTCATCTCACAAGTACAGGCTAAGGGTAAAATATCAATTTCAGATTATTATGCAGATTATTGCTCTATTCACAAACGAATTAAATAATATTGCTGTCCTCGCATGCTATGTAAGTACTGGGATGTAGCTTATTATGTTGAGCGTGGTTATCAGGACTCTTTCAGCCGTTCTCTCAAAAAGTAAAATTACTATGAATCAGTTATTTGGGAGAAATAATTGTGGTGGATGAAAAACAACTCAAGGAGATAGTGCAGCCCAGCAAAATGCAGTTTGCTACTGTTGTCATGCGACCAGAACGAAGTTAGCACAGTCTTGACGAGAGTTATTAAGTTGATGAAGATGAAGTCGAATTAGTGACTAAATATAACATCTAGCGATAAATTGCCAGTGTTTTCCAGCAAGGTATCAACAAATGCACGTACGCAACGGATGACATCTGCGAGTAGCTGAAGGTTAATCTCAAGCAGTGCGAAGACAAGTTCTACAACATTATCAAAGGAGAACAGCCCCTCCTCCTTACTCGTGAGCTTACCAAATTATAGAAGAAGGCTGCTCTTGATCGACTCTCTATAAACAAATACGTGAAAGTAGTTGAGTTATGGAGTTCCAGGCTCAAGAAAATTATTAAAAGGTAAGCTTCAGTTATTGAGAAAATACTAAAGACTGCAGAAGAATTGCATGATGAATCTCCAGATAAGGAGGAGGTGGTGTGCAGCTATCTGATACAGATATTAGAGATAACTCTACTGTGTATTGATGAATCACTCTCGACCATGATTTCTGGCAGAAAACTGACGCAAAGGGAATCCGAGCCCATCCGACAAATTTTGCAGCAATGTAAGGAATGGAAGAGTTTGATTGTTGGTTTAAAGCACTCACCCTCCATTTGGCAGCAACTCAAAGCACGTTTTGCACACTCTTAAGAGAATAAAGACATTTAGATAAATATTATGGAAGGACTACTGGCTCAACTCTCTAGCTTAAGACGCCGCAATGTCTAGGCCATGATAAATGTTTACAATGCAACTTCTATAGAGCAACTACCTTAAAAATTACAAGAAGAAGAATGGAAAGCTATTACTATTCCGAGCAGATTCGAGGCGACACTTGGGGAGGTCATCTATGGCCCAATTTACGCTCAATGTACTCTTTGCTAATCCAGACATGTAAAACTCAGAGAGGAAACTGTTATCGAACAGTTTACTGTTAGAGCGAAGTATGATCATCTAGAAAACAAGCGTCAGAGATATTGGATTATCGAGAATAGAGTAGGACAATAGATCGGGAGGTGGGAGTCGATTTAAAATGGAGTTTAACTTGCAAATAAATTCAAATTAAGTGACAATGGAAGGAGAAAGTTTTAGATTGATTGGTTCGACGATGAATATGGTAGATTTTTTGCACGGATATCTGTAGTGGGTGTAGTAGGCCGGTGGAGTAGGCGAGTAACTTTAAAGTACAATTCTCAGCAGGATTATGGAGTTCATCATTATGTACAACACTCACATCAAGGATTTAATTTTGAATAAGGAAGCTCTTAAATATGGCAAGATTAAAACTAAATCTATCACGGGGAAACATCTCCTCATCGCTTACTCACAACTGATGTTCTTTAGATTACTTACACAACTTATCGCCAATAGGTTTTAGTCCTTTAACTAATTTGCAGCACTCATCAAGGCAAGAATATAAAAAAACATGGCTGATATCAGCAAAAAATTTAGAGAGGTTCTTCAGCTTGCCATCAGAGAATCTATTTAAAAATTAGTGGTTGATCCTCGTAAGGAAATAAAGGGACCAATTTCTTCTAGCATATAAATAGTAGGAGTATTGACTAAGTCTTGCGAGTATGTTAGGGACATCCTCTGTGGTGATCAGGAAATGAGTCAATTTTTGAATGTAGCATGGTGTGGTTTGTATATGGAAAAAATCAAAGCTCAGCACAGAAGTGTTACCCGTATGATAATGAGCAGCACTGGCAGCCGGAAGTCTAAGGACATAGATTGGAGCGATAACCTATACTGGAAGTTCAAGGAACTCGAGTATATGGCTCAAAATCTCACAGAACTGAGGGAGTATTTGCCTGGATTCTAAGCAATCCTATCAGAATTGTAGGAGGAGAGAAAGAAACTTGAACATCCTTAATGAATATATACTGTTTAGAGTCTCACAAACTTTTATCAATATCACTGAAATATAAATATTGAGTAAGATTTGAATTCAAGCCTTTTGTCCTCACTATCGTCTGTTATCTATCCAAATAGCCAGCGCCGCATATCCTTATCTACGACTCCTTCACCTTCATATTCGATTTTTGCGAAACAGCTTCCCTTCTTGCCCAAACTGGATTCCAAATACTTCTCTCCAGTTTTAATTTTTATCTCCCAATTGCCAAAAATTAAATAATTTTTATCGTATGAGTGTGTCTTATTTATCCTTGATGCGAAGAGAAAGCGCTCCTCGCTGAGATTGCACAGGAAAGATTTGGGATTTGATTTAGGTATGTAATTAGGTTTAGGGTCGAAGCAAAGCTGCGTGAAGGCTCCAATGGTTTGATTATTACACATCTAGATGAGAATTAATAAATTGCTTTTATTATCAATTTTTTCGTGAAAATTGACATGAGCCATCTCAGGGTAATCGTAAATCTTTTCACAAGTGAAGAATTTCAGGTCAATTTTATCGAAAACTTTAGCCAGTTTGCGCTGCCTATCGAGAGAAAGAACTTCTTTGTTAATTTGGAATAGAGAGATTTATTCTTTCTCTATTTTATCGATTATCTGTATTTATTAATGGTTTTCATTATGGCAAATCTTCATTTCTGATTTTTTAGTAATATTAATTTTTGGTTTATAAAGATGAATCTCTGACTTTTTGGTAGAAAGTTGGATCTATATTTCCTATTCATTGTCTGAATATGATTGTTATTATTTCATTAATTGCCCTTTTATAGAAAATTATTCTTATTTTGGATTAAATTTGCCTTTCTACAATTCTTATTTTTAGTAGTTCTGATGTTCGTAGTATTCCTAATGTTACTCCTTTGTTTATGTTTGTTTGGATTAAATAACATCTTTAAGCATTTTGTGGATATCGTTAATTTTTGGGTTGAATGTTTCCAGTGTATCTCTGTTGTTTTTAATATTTTTAATATCTTCCTTGATGCTCTTAATATCTTAGCGTATCGATACCATCTCCTTCCAGATCATATTTAAGTTGACCACCTTGTCCATAGTTTATACTAGATTGATAAGTAATTATCATTTATAATTAAATCAAAATAATTTATTGATGCTTTCACAAAAAAATGAAGCGGATACTCTTCAACATATTATTATTTACTTCACTAAATTATTAACAATTTATTGGTTTATTTTCATCTAGCAATTTTAAACTATTTCCTTACAGTCATTTTACAATTTATATTGGGCAAGCAAATGAAGAAATTTGAATTTTCTAGCTTTGGTAAATCAGGAAAAGGATGTGAAGAACAAGCCATCAGAGTTAAGACCATGCCCTCTTCGGATAATCCTAATATCATACCTGAAACAAAAAACAAATAGAACATTATGGCATTTAATCAAGACTCATACCCATTTTTAAATTAAGAAAATTCATCATTTTTTCTCTTTAAGACCTTGGTAAGTTTATCTCTTAGCAATGACAAGCTTTAAAAAGTGATAAAGCTTTGTCATCCTAACATTATTAGTCTACGAAAGATAGTAAAGAGTCGTCCAAAGTAAAGCTGTCAAGGTAAAGGCCAAACCTATTACTCTTTCTATTATGAAATCATCCAGTACGGAATTAAAATGATATCTGAGGAGATCTAAAAAAATTCAAAATTTACTAGTATAATTCTAGCTCTTGACTTAAGAAAAGTTATCAGTGATGTTATTGAATATCTTCAAAAATAAGGCATTTTTTATGCAGTCAAGAAAGAGGATATTGGAATTGACAGAGAAGGAACTATCAAAATTTATATTCCACCCAATATGGTTTTTGATTCCAAATATGATAGATCAATCATGCAGCGGGCATTTTCTGACATAGTTGATTGGTGGAAGTCAGTGCAAGACAAGTGCCATCGACAAATGTTCAGGAAAGACAATCAATTGGGCAGGATTAAGTTAGCAAACAATTAAAGTCTTAAGTTTAGCAATGCAAAGGTTACATAAAGTTTTATCAAACAAGAGTCAAAGGAAGATATGATTGAAGTCAAAGATAAAAAAAATGTGAAAACTGGTTAACTTAAACACAAACATAGCCTAAACTCTCATATTCAATAACTAGCTAAACTTGGAGAACTTCAATTGTAGAAAATCAATAAAATTGATAAGTAGGTCAAACTGATTAGAGAAAAACTTGTCTAGCAATCAAAGTAACATCAAAAAAAGCTATAGACCCAAAGATCAACTTAAAAACTTTTAAAACATAGCTATCTTAAATAAAACGCAAAGCAGCAACAACCCTTTTTGCCACGATAATCAGTCCAGCAAAACATAAACTGCATCAATATCTATAATAACACCCTGCCTAACTTCCTTGTGCCCAATTGCTATAATTATAACTACATGCCTCAGCCCCCAACTCATCCTCATCGCTTTGACAGAAACTATCATCCTGATATCCAAGACAATCACGATGGGAGTGATTCACAAGATACCTATGACATATAATTCGAGTCCCAATGTTAATTGCCCAATGCTGGTGTTAAAAAAAGCTACCGCAACACTCTCTTTTCTCGACTTGACAATTTATCTGCTGAATACTCTAATCGTGAATTCAAGCACAGTCGCCAGCAATCCGGAAACACCTTTCGCGACAAATAGAAGAAAAATCAATTATTTAACCCTAAGAAACGAACTGAGTCTGCTGGCCCTTTGCAATTTAAAAACATTATTAATAAATGCATTAAGCCTCAGTTTTTAGCTAAAAAATCAAATATTTACTAAGTTCCAGGCGAAGATTAAAGTGAAAAATCTGACTCTCCAAAAAGGAAATAAGACAACATTTACGGGCTGTTTGCAAATTCAAATAATGAGCAAAGGAATCTAAGCAAAAGTTTTGGCAATAAATTATCGCCAATGATTTTTTCTGGTCGACACATCCAGGCAGAGATTAAAAGAATGGCAACAAGTAATGAATTTTCGAATAACCGTGTTAAAGTCAATGATAAAAAGCCAAATGTGATTGAATAAAAAGTGAAGAAAGTGCTATAGAAGACGAAGAACGCGATAGTACTGTTGAATGGAGTGAAGAACAGCCGAGAGAAGGGAGTCAAATTGTTTGCTTCCAAAGAAAAATGATACAATACATTATTGTTGTTTTAGTTATAAATTTAATTTCAGCATAATAGTCATGAAAGCTAATCGTTAGAATACTTATAATATATCAAAACGCCACATGAACAAACAGTCGCTTCATCTAAATTCACGATAACTCATGTTCACTGCTCCGCAAAGTAGAAGAACTCCAAAATATACTCTGGCTCAACTTTTTGATCATCATCTTCAAAACGAAATAATCGTCCGATGCTGTCAAAATATCGAGATAATCTTAAATGAAAAAGCTGAAGATCTTTACAGTTCAAATAAGCTATAGTAAGGCAGTGAAATATGCTTAAACGTTGGCTCGGGTATTTCTAATATGTTGAAGTAATGCTTTGAAATTTATGAGACAGATTCACAGAAATAATATGTATTCAGTGCTATTCAGCCAGATACTTGTTATTCTGCTAAGATGAAGCGAAATAAAAACTCAAAATTGCATTTCAATAAAGATTAATCTAAAGTATATACTAAACCCTTGGCGATACACAAAGGAAACGCGAAAAATATATTTTAAAAAGGGATGTATGCTGTCAAATAAACAATGAAATAGTCTTTCCAGTCGCAATAGCTTTGCCCAGAGACAACGGATAAATTATCAGTTCGCAAATAAAAGAAAACACAATGCATAACGATCCTCAATCTCTCTTTAGATCAAAGCGTCGAAAAGGAATAACAATCAGCGTTACTAAAATTGCCAACTTAGAAAAATACTGCTGTATAATCGTTTAGTAAAACAGGTAAAGGCTATAATAAATAAAATTAAAAGAACAATAAAAATGGCTAAAATATGACATATTAAAAGATTCCTCCAAAAGTATAAAAGGAATAATTAATAATTGATTGCATCGCTGACCCCAAGTTTAGCTTTGCTTCTGGGAGAAGAAAAAGCCTAATTGCAAAATAAGCACCCATTAAATAAAATATTATGAGTATTAAAGGTTCCCCTCATTTATAGGATGAAATATATAAAATTAAACCAAAATAAATGTAGCAGAATGCACTCAATGAGATGGGGGCACTCTTAGAAATAGGGGATAATGCAAGTAATATCAAAGAAGACCAAGACAGCAAAGCTATCTAATCCATGAAGCCCTCACTAAAAAATAGCAAAGATGGTATTAAAAAAGTAATTGTACCCTAATCCAATACACTGGTTTAAAAAATGGAGCTTTCTAATCTTGCCGCAGAACATGACAAGAACATGAATGACTGCATATCGATTACTGAAACCAAAAATTAAAAATCGAATTAATCTTAATTTACTGTCAGATATAATTTCAGGTTTACAGATAAAAAGAGTCGAACGTAAGTTCTTCGAATAAGTCCATTGCGATTTAGAACTCCACTGAAGATTCATGGTCCTGCTCCCTCGGAAATGGTTGCAAAAAATATGCCCTGATAAAATGATATGTTAAATATTTTATATGATGTACAAACTGAAGAGGATATTATAAAAATGAAATGGACACTCTTCAAATACCAAACACAATCCATATCCTTACCTATGTAATATTTTAATTTGAACTCTATTTTACTTGTAGCAATAATTATACATTTAAAGGGTAATGAGTCTGATCGAGAAATAGGGCAGTAGAAAAAATCAGTTCACTAGTGGAGGAGGCTAAAAAGATTTAGGGTTGCATATGGCACAAATTCATGTTTTTGCTAAACTACCCATCTCAATTGTTTTATCACAACTACAGTTATAGTTAAGCAAACACAAATACACCTTTCAATCACACTAAGACTATAATTAATTGATTTCCATCATCAAAGTGGGTAATTATAGAACTTTAGCTCTGATCGAGACATCAAAATCCTAAGGGTCTTAACCATAAACTATTTTTCCCAAATATTATAAATTTTAATCAACTTAGTCAGTAAAACTCATCACTTTTCCCTTTAAAATAATCGGCAGCGGCTTACAAAATCTGTCTTCCTAAAAAGATGTCTTAGATTTATGCTCAAATTATTTTAATAGTAAGGAGGGTATTAAACTCTGTCGAGTGCATATGATAAGAGGATCAAAAGACAAAAAACTGGAATCTTCTAAATCTTTGAAGAAGATAATAACAAATATGCATTATGATAAATTATTTGTCTTCAAAGATGGTGAAAATGGGCTTGGTATTGCGAATGACTCAGCAAATTATAACAGTATCATTGAAATTTTGGAGAAATAGCAAAAGATCGAAACATTTCGCATATATAAAGATTTGGAGTCCAAGGAGACTCCCAGCAATAGGAGCAAATATCTTGTATTGGGCGATACAACACCAAAATCAATGAATATCTTTCAGTCTCTGAGAAAGAAGAAGGATTTGTTTGATATAATGATTATGGGAAAGTTATAACCCAATGATTATTTATTAGATGAAAACGTGGTATTAGCAACAAGTGATCCAGTAGAGCATCTGAATTTCTTAATTGACAATGGATTTGATTCTAATGGTATTAAAACTGTAATGCAAAATCTTATCTCGAAGAAGGATAATAAAAATTATGGCATAACTAAAAATTAGGGCGAGGCTCATATTCCACCTGATAATATTAAGAATGACAAAAAGTAAACTGTTGGTACTGGATAAAATGTCAATTAAAATATAACTTTTACATTAAATACTGAAAAAGCGAAGGTTCCACAAACTTAAGAAGTAAAAAGCGAAATTTCGTAGAAAAGAAAGATAAAAAGAATAAAAAGTCCAAAACCATCAGTGTTAAGGTAGAAGGAAGAGGAAAGAAAAGTTAATATCAGTATTGTTAAAGTACAAAAGGAGGAAAATGCCATCAAATAAATTTAATCAAATACAATCAAAGAAACTCAATCAAATGATGGAATCAAAGAAACCCAATAGAATGCAATCATAGAAACTATATAGAATGCAATCAAAGAAATTTAATAAAATGCAATAAACAGCAAAGAGGAAATTATTGCCATCAATGAGATAAAACCTTTAATTTAACCCTAACCTTAATCTTCAAATAAAACAACCCGATTGGTGATTGAAAATGCAAATTCTGTGAATAATTCTCTAAATATATAAGTTCCGATCTAAAAAGTTGCTTCCATAACACATCTTTAAACCAATAGCCTCCCTTTTAGCAATAATCCTAAACCAGATTATAAAGACCTAAAAAACTCTCCTTCTTATATAATTCCTGAGATGAGTGAAGAATATCGAGGATCTAACCTCGAGCCCGAGAACAGTATTAAATTAATAAAACATCAGAGTGTATTTATGCCGCCATCGAATGAAATAGTGATTAATTATCCACAAGAGGGAAGCATGTAAAAAAAGATAATTACAATCAACTTAAATAATTAGCCTGCCATTTATGATAGTAAAAGTAGCTAACAAATAATAACAGAATCTAAAATACAACCAACTTAGACCTATGCCACAGGTTCTTCCAAAAATATATCAATAACACCAATCAACTACACAAATACATACTCTAACGGAGGTAATTAAGTGAAAGTAAAGATTTATGAAAAAAATCCTCAAAATGAAGAAAGAAAATCTAAGACGATCGTATATGATATAAATATTGATCAATCAAGTGGACGACCTTACAAAGTTATTTAACCGATAGATACAATAAATACTTCATCTGTAATGAAGATTGAGAAAGAGAACGAGTAAAATAACCAATTTGGAGAAGACAAAGATTCGAGATTATCACATCGCAAGTCTCAAATAAAAATGGTTGAGATTTATGAACCAATGGGTTCAATTGGCCCTGAGGAAATAAGGATATAAAATAAAAGTCCTTCAAAGTCAGTTGAAAAGTCATCTTTATAAAATAATAGTCAAAAATATGTTCAATAAAATTTTCAGAAATACAACTACCCATCACAGAACGGGAAAGATTATTACAATGTACGAACATTGAACTATCATACCATCAATAATGAACCATACAACAACAGAATAGAGATTTCAACGTGGAGAACAGAGGAAACCATCAGCAATCCTGTATATGAAAAGCCACCTATATAAAATTTGCAATCTAGATCAATTTATCGAAATAATCACCAATTTCCTCCAACATAAACGAAAGTCACCCGCACAATTGCCAATAATACGGGTATAAATCTAAACGATTATTAGCCAATATAAAGAAATGGCATAACTGTTTATATGAGAAAGGTTCCAATCATAAAGAAATATTCAGAGAATAATCCTCTCAAAGTGCATAAATATGAAGCAACGTCATTGCGAAGAGATGTCCCACTAAATTATCAACAAGTTTATAATTATACCTATAAAAGACCAAGCGTTATTCGTGATAACACTGTAGTTGAAACAACACCACTCCATGCAGCATCTAAACCTAATTCCAAAATTTAAATTGTCAGCAATACTTTTGGAGAAATGATTTAATCTTCACTCGAGAAAAACCCCAGCAGAGATCATTCTGAACTCAGTTACAAGGGCGAGAGGATATAGAACGATAGCATTAAAAAAAAATTGTATGAAATTAGATAGCCTCGAGTTGAAGTGGAAATGATCGAAATAATGGAACCCAAAGTGTAAGCCGTGAGCTATAGTCATCATAATATAATGAATTAAAGCAATACGAATTCCAAAATATCAGAAATGCACTCAGATGGGTCAATTTTGCGTAGGAATAATATCAAATTTGGCATTAAACCAAAGAAAGCATAATAAAAATCTGAATTTGCAGCTTCAATGACGGAGAGCAAAAATGCGAGTGGAGTATATGGGTTGAACAATCTTAACAAAAAGATGGCTCTTAATCGTATTATTTCTGGCTAAGGGTATTTATAAGAAGAGAAGGAGAAGTATAGGTGCATCATTACTAAATTCAATTGTTTCCACTTCATAATTACTGAGGAGATGAGTTACCTCATAGAAATAATCAACAGATTCATTGCCACATCTAATGACACAATATAAAGTTTTACGGGATCAGAAGAACTGTATGAGTGCATTAGACAATAAAAGATATATGATAGGTATGATGTGGGATTAATCTTTGTGAAAAAGGAGCAAGTTGCATATTTTAATACTGGTGTCTTTCCTGATTAATATTATTTTGTGGAAATCGATGGTGAAAGAGAGCAAATGCTATAAATTAATCAACTCAATAAGAGAATCAAAATGGATCAGATGTGGCACCTCCCCCTCGCTCAGAAGAAACTAATCGACAGTCAACTCTATCAATATGTCATTTACCATAGCGATAAGCCATACGTATCGCATGTGGCTGACCAATTCTAAAATAGCGAATTTATCCTATAAAAAATAGAGACAGATTTTAGTTGTTAGATTTTAGACTGCTATTATTGCTAACTGCCACGATTGGTTAGACTCTACGTGCTCTGTGCTAAATAATAGCTATTTAATTTGCAAAACATAGCATCAATTTACGAAGAGCTAAACCCAAATTTCCAAAAGTAAAGCTGCAAACTGATCTGCATTTTAAGTAATTGTATAATGGATGATGAGTTGATTAGAAGTAATCCCACTGTTACTTTCATTTCCAATCAAAAATAACTGAAGAGCTATCATGATGTTATTTAGAATGCTCACAACGAATAAAAATAAACAATTAAATCGTTTCCCATCGATCAAGTGTTTTATCATTAAAAACATGAACATCTAGGGAAAAAAATTAGACAAGAATTTCCCGGACGGTTCTTAACTATACCCTACTCGCAAGTAGCAGAAGTGAACAGCAAAATAGATAAGAGTGCACAGATAACTGCAAGATCTAAATATAATCAGAAAAACTATCTAATTCTTCACTAAAGCGTTAACGGCGAGAAGGTGCAAATGTAGAAATTCGCCAAGGTCTATATGTTAGGGAGAGTGAAGATAGTTCAGAATAAAGTAATTCGCGTCATGGACGAAAGCTAACTCTTTTAATTACTAAGGAAGTGATGTTTATATTATTTTATGAAGAATTGCCCAATAAGTCAGCAGCAGAGACCTGCAGGTTTCGAGTCCAAACAGGTAACTGCCCACTACTCGATGTTGATCAGCTACATATTTCTAGAGACATTTAACTGCAGAGCCGTACATATCTTCTTGAAGAATTTATAGCTGCCATCGATCAGCACCTGTGTCCAATGACTGATACCTCGATGTACTTAGTCTATATGCTTCGAATAGCCTTGCGCCAGTCCCCTGGCTTGCTGGTAGCTTCGCCAAAAACGCTTCTATTACGTGGATTGTTGCCCTCAGAGAAGTTCATTTCTACGATTTCATTCTTGATTTTCAGTAGTTTATCATGCAGCTGTTCTAGCTTTAAGCCATATCGATCGATTTGCTATTCTCTTACCTTTTTATCAATGGGTCTTGCAATCCTTTCGACGAGTCTGGACTAAAATAGAAATTCCAGCATCTTAAGTACCTATTGGAGTAGGTTTTCCTCTTCGGTCTATGACATGGTTCCTCTCTTTCTCTTGATATTGGATGTATTTTTCTTATCTTTATCCATGGTATAGTATTATTATTATTTTCTATTAAGGTCACATTATTGATTCCAGATGTATCACAATTAATTAAATAAAACATCATCTTTTGATTATTATGGAGAAAATTAGAATGGAACGACATTTCAGAAAGGATAATCGCCAATTTCATTATTCAATTGAATGCTTGTATCAAGGGTATTACTAGCAAGCAGTGAAGTCAAATAAATAAATAAATCAGCACAGTCAAAGCAACACCAATCCAATTCTCACTACTTCTGCACTGCACTGCTATCTGCTGGATTAATTTTAGCCGTTGGATATTTTTTTAAGGAGGGTCTTATTTTAATTTTAATTTGATTGGCTGTTTTAATTACAGATGGATTTAATTTCTTGAAATTTTCAAGAGTATCCACAGCGTATATATCAATTCAAAAATACAATGGCAGGAAAAGGAGGAAAATCAGGAAAAGCTAAAACAACTTCAAACAAGGCCGTCTCCAAATCTTCAAGAGCCGGACTACAGTTCCCTGTTGGCAGAGTCGGAAGACTTCTGAGACATGCTCACTATACTGAGAGAGTGGGAGCTGGAGCTCCTGTCTATCTGGCTGCTGTGTTGGAATACCTCGCTGCTGAGGTACTTGAACTTGCCGGAAACGCCGCCAAGGACAACAAAAAGACTAGAATTGTTCCAAGACACATCCTATTGGCCATTAGAAACGACTAAGAGCTAAACAAGCTCCTTCACAACGCTACCATTGCTGAGGGTGGAGTGCTCCCCAACATCAGCGGCCCTGTGACTGGAACCAAGCAATCAAGTGGTGAATCTTCCCAAGCAGTTTGATTTCAGTTTATTTTTAACTATCATTCCTTACTATTATCTAACCTCTTAATTTTTAAAAGAGAGGCATTTATATCATCTTGGGCTTTCATGCTTATTTGCTACTTATCGCGATATGGATTAGAAATATCAATGCCACATTTGCATGGAAACGGCGCACAAACCAATCGTTACACCATGCGGACATCTTTTTTGGTACACACAATCTCATCTAGCTGGCAGTGCATTTACCATTGGCTCAGATCTAATCAAGAATATCTCACATGCCCCTTATGTAAAAGTGGACTTGAGCTTTCATCCGTTCGCCCTATTCTTCTGAAAAACTAACCTCCTTAAAAAGAGGAATTTGGAGTTCCGCCAAGGCCACGACCTTTTAGGAAAGTAAACTGTAAGAAGAACATGCGTTAGATTCCTAAATCGATTCTGTCGATGGGAATGAATGTACAAAGGGGAGTTCTTTTGGCAGGGTATGGCATTTTCCCTTCAGTCTATCAATGTTTACTGCAAAATTTCAAATAGCCAGAATTGCGAGAGGATGTTATCAACGATAAAAACTTGGAGTTTAAGATGCATAAAATTTTGAAGAAATGCGTATATTTCTCAATTGTACTTATGATTCTGATATTACTATGGGTTTGAGGCGTAAATATCCTCATTTATTTCTTTTATATTTATTAACTATCTGTTGATGATCAAGATCAGTCCAACTGCCAACTAAGGCATCAGAATGCTAATTTAAATAATATTAGGCATGAACTTGGCTTATCATTGTTGATGCTGTTTCGGAATGGAAGGTTTTACTTGTCGGCAAGTGTTTTTGGCAGTTGTTTAATATAATTTAATGTAGAAAGGTGAAGAAAAGAAGGTGAATGTCACTGACGAAGAGGCCTTCGCATGGATTAAGAACAATAACAAAGACATTAATCCCAACTAGTGGAGAGTCCGTTTCTACTAAAAGCTGGGAATTGAGAAGGCCGCAGAGACGTAAACATAAAATACTGACTCCTAACTTCTAAAGGAAGACCAGTTTGAGAACGACAAATATTACATTAACTTTTTCTCTCAGCGCACATCTCAGAATATTAGGAACAGATACCTTTCCAAATTGATGCTTAGTGAATCAGCGGAAGATAGGCCCCACAAAAAAGATCAGCATAGTACATTTTATATTAGGTAGTCTTCATCTTTGATTGGGATGACACTATTCTTTGCACGTCTTATCTCAGCTCCTTCCAATTTTTAGATATAAGTCCTGAAACCAAAATTTTACTAGAGAAATTGGATGAATGCTCAGAGAAGCTGATGCAAAGGTCAAAGGAGAGGGGAGAGAAGTTATACATTATCACCAACGCAGCCAAAGGATGGGTTGAATACAGCAGTAAATTGTAAGTAGCATGCAATATAGGTATTTACCAAAGACACACAAGGTTATTAATGCGAGCACGATTAAAATCATATCAGCGAGGTCTATGTTTGGATAGTAATATCCTGGAGATTTCGCAAGATGGAAAATAGAAGCCTTTAAAACCATTCTCAATTCAGCAGATAGAATTGTACACATTCCTTCATTAAGCTTGTTACTAATTTAATTTGCATTGGAGACTCAAATATTGAAATGGAGGCAGCTCATAGTCTTTCAAAGTAGTTCGAGCATAGTTTGGTCAAGACCATTAAGTTTAGGGAGAATCCTAAACCTGAAGAACTTATCAAGCAGCAAGAGCTTGTGTACTAAAGGATGAAATAGATCTTTGAAAGCACCAAAAATTTAACGATTCGATTGGAGAGAAAGAACAGCAAAGAGAAGAGAGGAGGTCAAGCGTGATAGATCAAAATTTATATCTTTAAATTGTATTGTCAAATGTTAGAATTTTATTCAGAATTAGCTATCGGCTTAGCAATATTCAGTAAAGGGTAATGGCATATATTTGTCCACTATTAAATTAAATGGACCTCAAAAATACAAATATTATCTCAATCTCTCTACCACAAATCTGTTGTAATGTTAATAGGGCTACATCATTGCTGTTGACACCTTACTTCTTGCCTTCCTCCTCTTTGTCCTCCCATCTCCTCTTCGTATTCCTCACTGTCAGCTCCAGCAGGATGAGTGTTAAGATCAGCTTATCTATATTACTCCAGAATTTTATTTTTCTTGACTTTGCTGTATCCTTCGGATTTAATTGCAGTAATATTCAGCACTTTGGCCAATTTTTAAATGGAGAAGGCTCCTTTTTTAGGGAAAACGACAATAAATTCAATATAAAGGTGGCCATAGGACATTGGATCCTTATAAAATGGTAAGCCCAATCCTCTGATAGTTTTGAGCTCTTCATTCTGGATAATTTCTCCTGGAGAAGTTGCAATTATATGTTTTTTTCCATCCAAGTGTTTAATTTCAATGGTGACTCCAGTCAAAGCTTCGAGAAGGGAAATTTTCTTAATGATGATAAGGTCGGCACCTCTTCTCTGAAAAACGTCATGTTTTTTTATTTTAACTCTAACGTAAACATCTCCAGCAATTATTCCTGGCTGAATAGGGGAAAATTTACGTATTCATCGTGCTATCCCGTATATATGTAATCGTGCTCGTTGGGACAGCCTGATTCAATAGCAACTTCTAAGACTTTGTCCACCTTTAGCACCTTCTTTCCCTTACAATTAGGACATCGGTCTTCTTCCTTCATTGTTTCTCCATTGCCTTTACAATCTGGA
>Ga0302197_10002074_pt1 | contig 18730 bp, 13 predicted proteins | sample II_Bog_N2_1_FD_193526 | JGI IMG/M metagenome (GOLD analysis project Ga0302197, IMG submission 193526) | Peat permafrost microbial communities from Stordalen Mire near Abisko, Sweden - II_Bog_N2_1 | ecosystem: Environmental > Terrestrial > Soil > Wetlands > Peat | place: Sweden: Abisko...
CTTCTCGCAGAATTGACGAAGTTCACCAGGGATCATTTTGCCCGTGAAGAGAAGATAATGGTTGCCATGCGCTACCCGGAAATGCCGGCGCATGTCCAGCAGCACGATCAGATACGGCGCAGGGTGACGGAGGTCGAGGCACGATTCGAGCGCGGCGAGACTGCCATAACGATCGAATTGATGCTGTTTCTCTCCGATTGGATCAGAAATCATACGATGGTCACTGACAGCCGGTTGGGTGATTATATTCAGGTGGAACAGAGCTTCACCGCGTATATGGATCGCTTGCTGCTTGGCGACCGCAGAGGGTGCAGAGTTATTGTTGAGGGTCTACTCGCGAAAGGGATTTCGTTTAAGGATCTATACGTCAATCTGTTCCAGAGAGCTATGTATCGCACTGGCGAACTCTGGATGACAAACCAAATCTCAGTGGCCGCTGAACATCTCGCCACTTCGGTTACCCTGGACATGATGACGCTGGTCCATCCGACGTTGCTTGATTCGCCTAGAAAAGGAAGAAGTGCGGTGGTGACTTGTGTCGGCAGCGAACTTCACCAGATGGGAGCCCACATGGTTGCGGACACTCTCGAGTTGCACGGCTGGGACTCATACTTCCTGGGTGCAAACACGCCGGTCGAGGGACTGCTGGAGTTGCTCGAGGAGAAACAGCCGGATGTGCTTTGTCTTTCAGTGAGTCTCAGCAGCCATACCGGCCGATTCAAAGAAACTGTCAAAAAGACGCGTGTTCTCTTTCCGGAACTGCACATTCTCGCTGGAGGTCAGGCCTTTCTGCAAAGAAGCGCCGATGTCAGGACTGACCCGAATGTGCGATATCTGCATTCGCTGGATGAACTGGAGGCTTGGATCGCGAGCCAATGAGGGACTGATCCTTGCTCCCGATCCGGACCTCTGATGACCTTCGAAACAAGTCGCTGATTTGCCGATAAGAGGTTAAACGTGTCTCCACAAACCAAAGTTATCGCACAGGCATCTCTGGCGGCTGCAGTAGAGCAAGCCACGGATTGCGTTGTCATCACCGATACTGCCGGAAACATCCAGTACGTGAATCCCGCGTATACCGCGTTGACAGGATACTCCATCGAGGAAGCGGTGGGGCAACATACACGCATCCACAAATCCGGAATGCATTCCACGATTTTCTATACGGAGTTATGGGACACAATTGTATCCGGACGGGTGTGGCAAGGCGAAGTCACCAACCGCCGCAAGGATGGCACCTTCTATCAAGAAGAGATGCGAATCACTCCCGTGCTGGGTTTGAATAACGAAGTTGTCAGTTACATTGCGATCAAGCACGACGTAACCAAGCGACGTGAGGCCGAGCAGGCGCTTGGCCTCTCTCTTGAGTTAGCCCAGTCGACAATTGACGCGCTCTCTTCTCACATATGCGTGCTGAATGAGACGGCTACGATCATTGCAGTAAACAAGGCTTGGCGCGAGTTTGCCAAGGCTAACCGTAAAGCGGACTTAGATAACGCAATTGCTGATACTCAGGGCCGAAGCCTTGGCGAAGGAGCCAACTATTTGGCAGTATGCGAATGCGCAACCGGTGCAGAGGCCAAGGAAGCCACCGAGTTCGCCGCTGCAATCCGCGCCGCTCTAAACGGGGAATGCGAGCTATACTCAGCCGAGTATTCATGCCATTCTCCCTCGCAAAAGCGCTGGTTTGTGGGTCGTGTGAGGCGGTTCATGAGCAATAGCCTCCCACGAATTCTGATCGAGCACATCAACATCACCGAGCGCAGGATGGCAGAAGAAACTTTGTTATTCAAGACTGCGTTACTTGAGGGACAAACAGAGACGACGATCGATGGAATTCTGGCAGTGGACGAGTCCAATAACATTGTCCTGGCAAATGGGCAATTTGGTCGCATCTTCGAAATCCCTCCCGACTTACTTAGCGCGGGAGACGATCTTGTTGTGCGCACTCATGTAGCAGGCATGGTATCAAACCCAGATGCATTCGGCGAGAGGATCAGGTATCTATATCTCCATCCGGATCAAAAGAGCACAGATGAGATCAGGCTCAGAAATGGAAAGACCCTGGATCGATACTCTGCGCCTCTGCTCGACTCGACAGCCCAGTATCGGGGTAGGATCTGGTACTTTCGCGATATCACTGCCCGCAAAGCGGCCGAAGATCGGAGCCAATTCCTGGCCTATCACGATGCGCTCACGGGATTGCCGCATCGAGTCCTCCTGCGGGACCGTCTGGACAACGCCCTGTCAAACGCTCGCCGAAGAGATGAGAAAGTCGCATTGCTATTTCTTGATCTCGATCGCTTCAAAAGCATCAATGACACATTTGGGCACTTATACGGGGACGCTGTGCTGACAGAGGTTGCTCGGCGTCTTAAAGGACTTGCCCGAGAGCAGGACACAGTTGCCCGGCTGAGTGGCGATGAGTTTCTGATCATGTTGACCTGCGTGAAGGACGTGGCCTCCGCCGCAGGTGTTGCGGAGCGGATGCTGGAAGCGATTGAGGCGAACTTCATTATTCAGGGTCAATCGATAAGCGTGGGTTGCAGCATTGGCATCAGCGTCTTCCCCGAGCACGGCGCGGAAGGCGAGACTCTGATCAAGAACGCCGATGCAGCCATGTATTCCGCAAAACAGGGCGGGCGCGGCAACGTACGTTTCTTTACGGATCGGATGAACGACGAGGCGACGGCGCGTATGATGATGGACAAGAATCTACGTTTAGCACTCGCCCGAGAAGAGTTTGCATTGGTCTATCAGCCCCAAATGGAAATGCAGAGTGAAAGAATCATTGGGTTGGAAGCGCTGATTCGGTGGCATCACCCAGAGATGGGGGTCGTCCCGCCTGACAAGTTCATTTCGATTGCGGAGAATAGTGGGCTGATTGTCGGGATCGGCGAATGGGTGCTTCGCACAGCATGCAAGCAGGCTCGAAAGTGGCAGGACGATGGGCTTGCGCCTGTGCCCGTGGCCGTCAATGTCTCCGCAGTCCAGTTCCGCCAGGAGGGATTCCTCGCACTAATCAGGCGCGTGCTTCGTGAGACTGGTTTGTCGCCTCAATATCTCGAATTGGAATTGACGGAAGGTGTGCTGTTGTCCAATGCCGAATTCACCCTTTCGGTTCTTCGGGAGTTGAATCAGATGGAGGTCAAGCTCGCAATAGATGACTTCGGAGTTGGCTTTTCCAGCCTGAGCTATTTGAAAAACTTTCCTGTGAGCAAGCTTAAGATTGACCGTTCATTCATTAGCGGGTTGGGTGTGGATTCCAAAGACGCTTCCATCGTAATCGCAATCATCAGCATGGCAAAGAGCCTCAACCTGAAGGTGATTGCAGAGGGCGTCGAGACTGAAGAGCAAATGTCGTTTCTGCGTCAACATCAATGTGATGAGATTCAAGGGTATTACCTTAGTAGGCCCATCGCGGCCGATGAAGTCGCCGGCAAGATTCGCCGCCTATCGGCAAGCACCCAAAAGCTGTCAGTTTCCCCGGCCAATAGCTCTCCGGTGCAGTACACGATTAATTAGGCACGATATCGCTTCGATCGTACCCCGGAACCTGCATTGCAGTGAGGAATATCCGGCACACTTCGCCCATCGGAACGGTTGCTTACTTCTCATCGCGGCAACCCCTTTCGGAAAACACGAGAAAGCATCTTTGTTAGTCCGCTCAAAGAGGCAGACCGGGATACCTGCATCGTGGAAGCGATAGATGTAGAAGAACCGCTCCGTGGATCGAAACCTGAACTCAGTGAGAAGCGCTTCAGAGGCCAGCCAGAATGAGGCAGAAGCCGTGGGACAGGCGCCGAGCGAAAGACCGCGAAGGACAAATCGATGCGGATGCAAGTCGGCACAGCCGGAAGGGGCCCGTACAACTTGATGGAACTGGCCCAGAGTGGAATCGCTCCGCGCAACAGCATGATCCCAGATATGCGGGCCGGTCCAACACAGAGCGATTCGAACTTGATACTCGTTAACTGATTGATCTGATTGGATCATGCAACAAGAAACGATAGCCTATCCTATCGTCCAGAAAGTGATTTCTCCCGATCCCAGTTTTTGAGAGGTCCCAATCCGGTTGCCTGATTGATCTGGTTGTAGAGTCCATTTCCTCTTACGGTTGGCTCGAATGCCAGGTCAGCTGTCCTTCATGCGGCCTTAAGTGTGCGCAAGAGACCAGACGGCGGCAGGAGCATTCGCGAGACTACTATTATGTGCGCCCGTCAGAGCTTAGCAAGTGCTTCCGTGTCCGCAGGACCAAGCTGAACATACGGCTCGTGCACAGGTGAACTGGATGAACATAGAATGAGACCCATCAAATCCGTTCTGCTGATTGAAGATGATCTTGACGAAGCTCGTCTGATCCAAGAAATGTTCAACGATCAGGGTTCCTACTCCTTCGCATTGACCCACGTGGAATGCATGCTGGAAGCCGTAACCTACCTTGGCAGGCATTCGGTTAGCGTGATCCTTATGGACCTGGGCAGTTCCTCCGAAATATCGGGTTGGGAGGTCATACAAAGTACCCGCACAGCCGCATGTGGTGCTTCCATTGTGCTGCTTACCAGCCTGGAGAACGAGGCGATAGCGATGTGGGCCACCGAGCATGGTGTCCAGGATTATCTAATCAAAGGTCAAATCGAAGCGCACGAACTAATGCGTTCTATGCGCAATTCGGTTGCGCGTAAGACTCTGGAAGAAGCCCTGTTCAACGAAGAGAACCGTGCCCAGATAACACTGGAGTGCATCGGTGATGGAGTGATCTGCACAGACCTGGCAGGAAAGATCACATTTCTTAACCCCGTCGCGGAGAGGATGACGGGCTGGCCGCTGAAGGAAGCGAAGGGCCGGCCACTGGCTGAGACCTTTCGGATCATGGACGCCGCAACTGGCAAGATCGCCGCCGTTCCCACAATGCAAGCGACCGGCCAAGGCCGGCTGTCGCACCTGCCGGCAAACTGTCTCCTCACCAGCCGGGCCGGCCATCAGATCTTTATCGAAGACTCCGTCGCGCCCATCCGGAGTAGCACGGGTCTGCCAGCAGGTTCGGTTCTGGTGTTTCGCGACGTAACCGCGGCGCGGGTCTTGGCGGAACAGATAGCCCACCTTGCCGAGCACGACCCTCTGACCGGTCTGCCGAACCGACTCCTCCTGAACGATCGCCTCAGCCAGGCGATCGCACGAGCAGGCCGGAATATGAGCCCGATGGCGATCCTCTTCCTGGATTTGGATAACTTCAAACATGTCAACGACTCTCTCGGACATCCAACCGGCGACACACTTCTTCAATCCGTAGCTGAGCGTCTGCAGGAGTGCGTGCGCGGCCCTGACACCGTCAGCCGACAGGGCGGCGACGAATTCGTCCTGCTGCTCCAGGACGTGAAACACGCTGAAGACGCTGCCATCACGGCCAGAAGGATTCTGAAAGTGATGAAGAAACCTCACCTGATTGAAGGACATGTGCTTCACGTCACCACCAGCATTGGCATCAGCATCTACCCCGATGACGGCCTGGATGCGGCGACTCTGCTGAAGAATGCTGATACTGCCATGTACCAGGCCAAAGAGAGCGGGCGGCAAAACTTCAGGTTTTTCAAGCCGGAGATGAACGTCAAGGCTGTGGAACGTCAATCCATGGAAGAGGACCTCCGGTGGGCTATCGAACGGCATGAGTTCGCACTTCATTACCAGCCGATCGTCAGTCTCAAGTCGGGAGCAATCACTGGGGCGGAAGCTCTGCTGCGCTGGACGCATCCCACGCGAGGAGTCGTTGAGCCGGCAGTGTTCATCCCGGTTGCGGAGGATTCCGGACTGATTGTTCCGATCGGAGCATGGGTGTTGCGCGAGGCATGCATGCAAGCTAAGGCGTGGGCGGATGCTGGCCTGCCCAAAATAGCCATGTCCGTTAACGTCTCCGCGCTCCAGTTTCGAAGCGAAGACTTCCTGAAGAGCGTGACCGCGATTCTCGATGAAACTGGCCTGGCGCTGGAATCTCTCAACATCGAAGTTACGGAGAGTGTGCTCATGGAACGCGCAAGACTCGGAGCGCCCATCCTCCAGAGCCTGCGAAAGAGGGGCGTGCAGGTGGCAGTCGACGATTTTGGAACGGGCTACTCCAGCTTGAGCTCTCTTCGAAAGCTCGAGGTCGATACGCTCAAGATCGACCAGTCGTTTGTCCGTGGGATTACCACCACCCCGGACGACACGACCATCGTGAGCGCAATCATCAGCATGGGCAGGAGCCTGAATCTGCGGGTGATTGCCGAAGGTGTCGAGTCGGCGGAGGATCTTGCGTTTCTCAAGTCGCAGAATTGTGATGAGGCGCAAGGCTTCTATTTCAGCCGACCGGTCGCCGCCGCGCAGTTCGCTCAGTTGCACGAATTCCAATTGAATCTCTCCGGGGCTGATTCCCGGCCGCTTGCGGCGTAACGTCAACTCGGGTTTTCAGGATTCCTCGCCGCTTGCTGCGAGGTCGTTCATCTTTCCGGCGTGCTCGTCCTCGAAGCAGCGCGAGAATCCGCCGAGAAGGCGTTGAGGACTGTGTGCTGCGCTGCCTCGTGGCTTTCCCTCTCCACGGCAGAAGGGCTGAGTTAATTCAGGATTCGATCGGAAGGCACCTGGCCGGTGTCGCACCATCAGCGGATGCCATGCTCCCCCACGTGCAGGCGCTTCATATTCCATCGGTGGGGCTAGGTACAGAGGCGCCCAGGACGCAAAGGCCAGATGGCACATCGCCTATTCCATTCCCGCAAGGGCTTGTACGGCCGGACACACTCTTCCACAGCGGTGTGGCTGTCGAGAGAACAAATCCCTTGCTTAGCGCACCTCCAGGTCGAGCCGGTGAAGGTTCGCTCGATTCCAGTTACCCAAACAAGATGGCCGATCAAGTGGACCAGTGAGCGAGGGCGAAATGGATCCAGATCGTGGCGATCCAGGCAACGGCCACCCAATATTGCGGATCGGAGTACACTCTAGTGCAGCCGGGAAGGCGAAATGGGAGTTCCGGCCAAATGGGAAGTTTCGCATGGCTGGAGATGATCTACCGGCCCAGAATCTCGACCTTGCCCAGCCCGAACTGACGGGTGAAATACGGTATGTGGCACGTCAGCCCATCCTGGACCTGCGCGGCGAAGTCTATGCCTACGAATTGCTCTTCCGGCCAGGTCCGGAGGCGGCTTTCCGCGGAGATGGCGACCACGCCACCCGAACCATGCTCGACAATTCAGTCATTTTCGGAATGGAAAAGCTAACGGCGGGGTTACCTGCATTTGTGAACTGCACCATGGAGTCGTTGACGGAGCGGTTGGTGGAGGTTCTGCCCCCTAGTATCACTGTGCTAGAGATACTGGAGACACTGGAGCCCACGGCTAAGCTGATTGCAGCGTGCCATAGGCTGAAGGCTGCGGGTTACCGAATCGCGCTGGACGATTTTATCTGGGAGCCGAAGTTCGAGCCGCTGGTGGAAATGGCCGACTACATCAAGGTGGATTTTATCCAGACTGACGGGACGGGGCGGCAGGAGTTGTTTAATCGCCTCATCGACTCCGCGGCTGTCCTGGTGGCGGAGAAGGTGGAGACGCAGGAGGAGTACAAGCAAGCCTGCGCGGAGGGCTTCACCCTGTTTCAGGGGTACTATTTCTGCCGTCCGTTGTTGCTGAAGTACCGGAAGATACCAGCTAACAAGTCTTCTCATATCCAGATTCTGCAGCTTCTGCAGCACGACCCCTTGGACCTGCACCGGCTAAGCGAGCTTGTGAAGCGGGACACGTCTCTCACCTACCGGTTTCTGCGTCTGGTCAACTCACCGGTATGCGCGATTCGCCAGGAGGTTAACTCGATCAAGTCGGCGCTGATCTTGGTCGGCGACGATGCAATTCGCCGCATCATCACGCTGGCCATCACAAGCGAGTTCAGCGCCAAACAGCCGCCCGAGATCCTCAGGATGGCGTTTGTGAGGGGCCGGTTTTGCGAATTGGCAGCCGGACTTTGTGCGCTTTCGCAAGCAGAGCAGTACCTGCTGGGGATGTTCAGCATGCTTCCGGCGATGCTGCGCATCCCGATGGCGGATTTGGTTGCGGCGCTGTCTTTGCGAGAGAAGATTCGGGAGGCGTTGCTGGGGGCGGTGAGTTTTGAGAGCAGCCTGTTGCGTTGGGTGGAGTTTCACGAGCGCGGAAACTGGGAGAATTGCGATGTGATCGTTCGGTCCCATGGCTTCAACCAAGTCGAGCTGATCCGCTGCTATGCGGAGGCTCTGTCTTGGGTTGAAACGGTGCTGAACTTCGCAAGGTGAACAATCTCCCAGATCGTAGGTGCGGCGAATTCTTCCGCGGCCAGAATATGGTTGCCCTCTGAAATGCCACTGGAGATGTCAACACGCCTGAATACCATGCTTTTCGCACGAATATCGCCAATCTCGGAGCCCGATGTGCAGTAAAGAACAGTCCGTTAAACAAGAGGCAGGTATGATTGAGCCCTCGCGGATGTTGGGCACTCATAACTAATACCTGTCCGCACGATGGCAACTTCCACCGGATCAGGAGGAATTCATGCACCTGACTGTCGTCCTCGCCGTCGGCCTGGAGCCATCGCTAATGGCGGCACAAAGCAGAGCATGGAAGTCCGCAGGATACATTGTTCAGTCCGCGGGTTCGATAAGAGAGGCGATCGGTCACTTCAGGGATGGGGATTTTGATCTGGTGTTATTGGGTAATTCCCTCTCTGTCGAAAACAGGGAGAGACTGACTTTTCTGATCCGCGCATCCGGTGCGCAAACCCCCGTGGTATTCATGGACAACCGCTCGGCCGATCTCGACTCACTCGCAGATGCTTCGCTCAAGAACGACTCAAGTGAGATACTCGCAGGGCTAGGAGAGTTACTGGGAAAAACGCAGAAACTCGGGGCGGTGGAGGGGAAGATACTCTACGGCAATGCGAGCAAGAGGGTTGCGGCACAGCGCTGAGAGGGATTGAAGATCATGGGTTTTCTCGATGGGCGGGCACACAAACAGTCTCAAACCTCTGGCTCCGAGGAGAGATGCTTCGCGGAGAAAGTTGAAGCCGGGTCAGAAGGCAATTTGTGCCATTTTCACATGCTTCGGAACTCAGTGACAGAATGGGATGACACCCACGCTGCGTGGAGAACAAGTGAGTTCTGCAAGTGCCTCTCACCGGAGGCAATGCTTGAGTTTGAATCGCTCGCAGCACCGTTCTGGTGTGAAGAGAATACCGTCTTGCTGACGGAGGGGGAAAGGCCCGGCAGAGCATTATTCCTGCTTGAGGGAAGGGCAAAACTATCGATGAACTCAATCGAAGGTCGGCGTCTTATCCTCGGAGTCGCCGCCCCGGGGGATTTCCTTGGGCTCGGTACAGTGGTTTCCGGCCTTCCTTGTGAGGTCACGGCGGAAGCGCAGTTCCCTTGCAAAATCACATCGCTTCCACGACAACGCTTTCTCGACTTCCTTTCCCGTTACCCAGTTGCATGGCAGAATGTAGGATGCCAAATGGGCCTTTACTACAAGCGGGCGTGCGACCAGATGCGCCTCCTTGGCTTTCAATTGAGCGCGAGGGCAAAGCTGGCCTTGCTATTGCTTGAATGGTGCGATGAGAGCCAGCAGAGGGAGCGCGGCGCTCGTATCCACTGTCCCCTTACACACGGAGAGATCGGCCAATACATCGGAGTAAGTCGCGAAACGGTATCACGCATCCTGACCGAATTCAGGAACCGCGAATTGGTGGAACAACGCGGTGCGACTCTGGTCATTTCGAGTCCCCGCGCTTTGGAGATCTACGCAGGTCAGCTCTGACTGATTTAGCGGACAGAACGAAGAATGACCGTGAACAGCGGAGATTGGACGAGAGAAAATGGCGAGAGAATTACGGAATGCGCCAAGGGCATCCACGTATTTCTGAATTGACTGTTTTCTGCAATGTGCTCTTGAGGATACAGAGCGATTGTGGGAACATTACTCCGATAAATCAACCGCCAGGCTTACCGGGAAGCGAGGGCTACGATGTTTGAAGGTTTTGATACAATGTTGCCGCAGTCGGGATCGCAAAAGGGTCAGAGAACGGCGCTCGGCGCCGATGCGCTTGCTCAGTCGTTTCTGGATAACCTGTTTTTTGTTCAAGGCAGGTCGGTCGAACGGGCAACGGTGAACGACCTCTATATGGCGCTCGCTCATACTGTCCGCGACCGCATACTTGAGCGGTGGATTTCGACCGTAAGCAACTACCAGGCGCAGGATGTGCGCGTGGTCTGTTACCTGTCGGCTGAATTTTTGACCGGACCCCATCTCGCGAACAACCTGATAAATCTAGGAATCTACGACGAAACCGAGCAGGCCATGCGACAGCTGGGCATTGACCTGCACATTCTGATCGAACAGGAAGAAGAGCCTGGGTTGGGCAACGGTGGGCTGGGCAGGCTCGCCTCCTGTTTCATGGATTCTCTGGCCACTCTTGATATTCCCGCAATCGGCTACGGCATTCGCTACGAATACGGAATCTTCGATCAGCAGATTCGCGACGGGTGGCAGGTGGAGTCTACCGACAACTGGCTGCGTCTCGGCAATCCCTGGGCGCTGGAGCGGCCCGAGGACGGATTTGACGTCAAGCTGGGCGGACGCACCGAGACCCACACCGATGCCGAGGGGCGGTCGCGGGTGAAGTGGATTCCGAATAAGGTGGTGCGTGGGGTTCCTTACGATACGCCGATTCTGGGCTACCGGACCAACACCGTGAACACAATGCGCCTGTGGGCGGCGCAGGCCGTTGTGAGCTTCGACTTTGAGACTTTCAATCATGGGGATTACATCGGAGCGGTCGCTGACAAGGTGTCGTCGGAAAACATCTCAAAGATACTTTACCCAAATGACGAAGATGTCCAGGGCAAGGAATTGCGGCTGGCGCAGCAGTTTTTCTTTGTTTCGTGCAGCCTGCAGCACATCTTGCGCATTCAAACTTCGCAAAACCGACCATTGGCAGAGCTGCATCGCAACTTCGCAATTCAGATGAACGACACACACCCGGCGATAGCGGTGGCGGAGATGATGCGGCTTCTGGTGGACGATCATTGCATGGAGTGGGATGCAGCATGGTATGTCACGCAACATGCCTTGTCTTATACGAACCACACCCTCCTGCCTGAGGCGCTGGAGCAGTGGTCTCGGAGCTTGTTCGGCAATCTGCTACCGCGTCACCTGGAGATCGTCGAGGAGATCAACCGCCGGCACTTGATCGATGTTCGACAGCGGTTTCCCGGCGATGAGGGGCGCGTACAGCGGCTCTCGCTGATCAATGAATACGGGAGTAACGGCGCGAAATCCGTGCGCATGGCGCATTTGGCCGCGCTCGGGAGTCATGCGATCAATGGGGTGGCGGCGCTGCACACCGAACTGTTGAAGACGAATGTGCTCAGCGATTTTTATGCCCTGAGTCCGGAGAAGTTCTCGAACAAGACCAACGGGGTGACACCGCGCCGCTGGATGGTGTTGAGCAATCCCCGCCTGGCGGAACTGCTCACGGCGCGGCTTGGTTCTGCGTGGGTACGCGACATTGAGAAGTTGCGCCGTCTGGAGCCCATGATTGCAGATGCGGAGTTCTGCCAGGAATGGAGAGCGATCAAGCGGGACAACAAGGTTCAGCTTTCCGCATATATCCACGACCGGTTGGGGATTGCGACTGACCCTGATTCGATGTTCGATGTGCTCGTCAAGCGTCTACATGAGTACAAGCGTCAGCACCTGCAGGTTCTCCATATCCTTACACTGTTGAAGCGCATCCAGCGCGATCCGGCCGCCGTGCAGGTACCGCGGACCTTCATCTTTGGCGGCAAAGCTGCGCCCGGATATCACATGGCCAAATTGATCATCAAGCTTATTCACTCTGTTGGAGAAGTTATCAACTCGGATCCGATCGTAAGGAGCAGGCTTAAGGTCGTCTTCCTGCCTGACTTCAGCGTCAAGCTGGGCCAGAGGGTGTATCCCGCGGCCGATCTTTCCGAACAGATATCTCTGGCCGGAAAGGAGGCTTCCGGAACAGGAAACATGAAGTTTGCCATGAACGGCGCGATCACCATTGGTACGCTGGACGGTGCGAACATCGAGATTCGCGAAGAAGTCGGTGCGGATAACTTCTTCCTTTTCGGGCTAACTGCCTCCGAAGTCGAGAAGAAAAAACGGGAGGGCTACAACCCGCGCGCAATCTACGAGTCGAATGCGAACCTGCGTGAAGTAATCGATTCATTGACCAGCGGCGAGATTTCCCACGGCGACAGAGGACTGTTCCAGCCCCTCGTCGACTCATTACTGACAAACGATGACTATCTGCTCCTCGCCGATTACCAGTCCTACATTGAATGTCAGGACTCGGTGAGCGCGGCTTTTGGCAACCAGGAAGAGTGGACCCGCATGTCCATTCTCAACGTGGCACGGATTGGCAAGTTCTCGTCTGACCGTTCTATCCGGGACTATTGTGCCGACATCTGGAAGACCTGGCCGGTCAGTGTCCAGTTGTAGCCGGTGGGGCAATTTGCGGCGGATGGCCTGTCATCACGGCTAGAGCGGTCCCACTGTAGCTGTACCCCCGAAACCGCTGCTCAAGCCGAAGAAGCAATCCGGAACTGTGCTAGGCGGGCGAATGCAGTGCCGCCTCTGTCCACGCAACTGCATCCACATAGACCTTCGCCAGCTCTTGCTGGTTCAGGTTATCGGTTTGGGCCGCGGCATCGCATCCGGCCCAGTCGCCACGCTCACAGTTTTCAAGCCATCCCAGCAGCACCCGCTCCGGGTTTCTTGTTCCTAGAAGCGCCTCGCGAATTTCGTCGTCGAGCGGCAGCGCCGGCGCCACGTCGCTCATCGGCTGGCCTTGCATAGCTGGCAGCAGGCTCAGCAGTCCCAATAAATACTGTTTGAATGGATCCAGACCGCGCTCGCGTCCGGCCTCTTCGCAGAATCGGCCCCGCACCATTGCCATGCACAAGAGTTCGGGAGGCTGAGATCCATTGAATTCGCTTGCGATAGCCATTGTGGCAATGCGACGAAATGCATCGTCGCCGACCGCGAGCAGTGCCACCTCGATTGAGTCAACCTTCTGGCGCATTGCCCAAATTGGAGAGTTGACCAATCGCAGCAATTGGTAAGTAATTGGACCGTCGCGCTTTACCAATTGGCTCACCTTGCGCAGATCCAGGGGATGCTGTTGCAGGGCTTTCAGAATATCGATACGTAACATCTGGTTAACAGGAGGTCTACGGTTCCTCATCGGCAGCGGCTGGCAAAAGTAGTAGCCCTCAAAAAGCGCAAATCCCTCTTCGCGCGCCTGACGGTAGTCCATCTGGGTGTCAACGCTCTTGGCCAGCATGGAAGCTGTCTTGCCGTGCATTTGCAGAAACAGTCCTCTGCGTTCCTCTGGCCGGGTGCGGGCAAAGTCTATCTTCACGTAATCTGCCAGTTCTACCAATGGCATGAGTTGAAGTTGATCTTTGAAATCATCCAGCGCAAGCCGGAATCCAAGAGCCTTTAGCTGCTGGCACGTCGCGATCAGATCGGGCGAGACTTCCTGATTCGACGGTAACTCAAGAACCGTGAGGGTCGCGGGAAGCGTCTGCGCAAGCCGATCGCTCAGCGCCTCCGCGGGACAGCCCACAAAGGCCGTCATTTTACCCGTTAGTTTCTTCAACTCGCTGGGCTTCTGTAAGCCAAAGAACGCCGCAGTATCTGCCATGACCTTAAAAGCCGGCTCGCCGTTCCCGTCCAACTCCGTTCCGTTCCGAAAAAGAAGCTCATAAGCATGTACGCGACCGCGCAGATCCAAGATAGGCTGACGTGCCACGGCACACAGTCGGCCGGCAGCGTAGGGCCGAGTATCTTCAGACGTGCAGACCGCTCGAGTTGGAGTTGCCATAGGCTTCCACCCACTTCCATCATAGGCCATCGGCATTTCAACCTTTGGGATATTGTTCAGGATGCATCTCTTTTAGGTTCTGTGCTAATGGTTAGCTGAATCCTTGCCCTGAAAGGTGGCATCAGTCTGGCCAATTCTGCCCGTTCTCTAGGGTTTGTTTGCGTGACGCAAGGATGCTGCGGGCAGCACGCCGGCGGCCACGTGGAGCACGGGGGTCTTGCTGGAGTAATGTGCCGAGGGTCGCCCTGTCGTCCGAGGAGCTAAGCGCGGGGGAGAAGCGGCCGAGATAATCACCAGCTTGGGGGATTCAATTCAGAACATGCAACTATCAGCTGCTTGATCCATCCGAATGAACTGTTGAGCAAGGATCTCCTTCCCAAGATCTGCGACTTTCGTTCGTTATCTACAGAACAGACAAAGTGCTTTGCGCTGTGGCAGAATGCGGAATGGAAAATCTTGCCTCACCCCGAATCGAGTGCGTCGACACAATGGACGGAGGCGTCCTCGTCGAATTTGACGACGGCAAGTGCGCTTTATATTCGGCGTCCCTGCTACGAGCCACACTGGACCAAGCGGTTGTGTTCGACGACGAAGATCCCGAGTCGGACCCTCAGTCTTAGAACACTGCCAAGATTCACAGCGAAGTACAGCGCGGTAAAACCTGGGGTCGGCTAGGGTAGCGTGACATCCGTCACACACATTAGGATGGCAAACGCCGATAAGACAACATCAATGAAAGATTCTTTGAACGCGGCAGCACGCTTCCACAGCGGAATCCTTCATTTTGACCCCTGGGGAATAAAGCGAAGGGGTGTTCCTCCTTCATCTTAATGGGGGCATCGGAATTTCCTCTGCTGCTGAGCTGAAGCAAGTTATCTTTTGGGCCTTGGATCGGGAAATGAGGTTTGATTCCATCTTCTAGATCCGACTCGATCGGAGATCTTCGCTAAGCCGCTGCTGCGGCCAGCAAAGCGCGGAGAATAGATAAGAGACATGCAAGCTACGGTTGCAGCGAGTTAAGCCAACGGCTGGATTCACTTGGAGTTGTGAGGCGAAGATGCGAACTGCGACCAAACTCGGCGAAGACCCGACTGCCTTGGCTCGCAGCGCGACGCTGCTTTCAATCGTTCTCGCTGTGGCAGGGTCTGGACTTGGCGTGTTCGCGGTCCTGGAGCGAGCCGTGACGGGAATAGAGGTGGCAATTGTACTCTCCAGTTCTGTGTTCGGGCTTGCCGCCTTCGGCGTACTATATTTTCACAGAGCTACGGTCAAGACCTTGGCCGCTCTGTCGACGATCTACTACGCACTGTACCTTTGCAGTGGCGTCTTGGTTACGTTGTTGGGCAACGGCAGGCATGTGAATCTGTTTACATATCTTGTCTGGTTTTTCCCGCTCCTGGTGTTCAACAAGCTTGTAAATTCCGGTAGTATCAGCCAATTCTTGGGCCGGTTCCTGTTGGGCGCACCTTTGGCGCTCTTGAGTACGCTTTCTCTCAGAGTGATGGCCGTCTTCCCGATCGAATCGTTGATTGTGGTGGTGGCCTACGTTCTAAGCTATGTCTGTTTTGCGCTGGCGCTGAATGCGGCGACGCGCTACCGCGAAGCGTATATCGTAGAGAGGGAGCGCGCCGAATCTTTAAGGATTGAATCGGCGGTCCTTGAAAGTATTTCCGATTGCTTTATTTCTGTCGATTCCGACAATAGGCTCGTATATATAAACGACGCCGCAAGCGCCGAATTCGGTATCGATCGGCAAATGGCGCTCAACCACACCGTCTCTCGCGCTATCTCAGAGTTCTTTTCCGAATCGGTTTTAGCTGGGTTGCGGGCAGCGGCAGCTTTGGGTTCCGCATACGAATTCGAGGCGCAAATCGAGGATCGACAGTTATGGTACCGGATCAGGTGTTTTCCTCGCCCGGAGCGCATGTCCGTCTTTTTTCGGAATACCACTGAGTCAGTCCTATCTCGGCGCAACTTAGAAGCGGCAGCGGACCAACTGCACGAGCAATCCGAACTCCTGGACAAGGCGCAAGACGGGATTTTCATTTCGGATAGCGAAAGACGCATTCTCTACTGGAATAAAGGTGCGGAGCGCCTCTTTGGGTGGTCGGCGAAAGAAGTGAAGGGACGGCAACTGGCAGATATATTTCATCAAAGCCGCGCGGCGGTATCTGCCGCGCTCTCCTCAGTATCTGAACTTGGAGAATGGAGTGGCGAGCTCTCGAAATGCCATAAGGACGGCCGGGACCTCGTTGTAGAGAGCCGTAGTACGCTGTTGCGCGGGTCGGACGGTAGTCCGCGTTCGGTTCTTACCATCAACACCGACATAACGGACCGGAAAGCGGCGGAGGCGCATACCTTCCATCTCGCCCACTATGATTTCCTGACTGACCTGCCAAACCGCTTGCTCTTGCGGGAACGGATGGAAGATGCGTTGAAGAAACCGAGTCGCGATGAAACCGCATTTGCGCTACTGCTCATCGATTTGGATGATTTCAAGACTTTGAACGATACGGCTGGTCACGATGTTGGCGACGTCCTGCTTCAGAATGTCGCGCAACGTATTTTATCCTGCGTGCGCAAATCCGATACCGCAGCCCGGTTTGGCGGAGACGAATTCGTAGTGATGCTGGAGGGCCTGAGCGGAGATGCCGAAATGGCCGCAGCCGAGGCAAAGTCAATCGGCGAGAAGATACTGAGGGCATGTGAGCAGCCCTTTCAACTTGATAACTACGTTTATGAAGGAACCACCAGCATCGGTGTGACGGTCTTCCACGGGACGCAAGTCTCCGGGGATCAACTCCTCAAGCAGGCAGACTTAGCAATGTATGGGGCAAAATCGAAAGGCAGGAATACGATGAGCTTCTTCGACCCGGCAATGGAGGCGATGGCAGTTTCGCGGGTCACTTTGCTTGGCGAAATGAAACATGCATTGCAGGATGGCGAATTCGAGCTGCACTACCAACCGCAACTGGACAGTGCAGGACGGGTAACGGGCGCCGAAGCGCTCTTGCGCTGGCGACATCCTCTGCGCGGAATGATTCCTCCCAATGAATTCCTTCCATTGGCCGAATCGACCGGATTCATCCACACCCTCGGCTATTGGGTCTTGGAAACTGCGTGTCGACAACTTGCATCGTGGACTCATCGGCCAGGAATGGAAAGTGTGAGCCTTGCCGTGAATGTGAGCATCCGCCAGTTTCAGGATTCGGACTTCGTGCCATTGGTAAACCAATTGATTAGCGTGTCGGGAGTCAATCCGCAGAGGCTCAAGTTGGAGATAACCGAAAGCTTCATGATGGAGAGCGCAAACGAGACAATTACCAAGATGATTGCCCTCAGGGCGCTCGGAATTGGTTTTTCCATGGATGATTTTGGAACAGGCTTTTCTTCACTCTCACAATTGACAAAACTGCCACTTGATCAATTGAAGATCGACCAGAGCTTCATACGCGATCTGCTCAGCGGAGAGAGGGAGGCTTCGATAGTATGCACGATCATAGCCCTCGCGAAGAGCATGAAACTGTCATTGATCGCCGAAGGTGTTGAGACAGAGGAGCAGCGTGAATTCCTTCATGATCAAGGTTGCAATACGTATCAAGGCTACCTTTTTAGCCCCGCGCTTCCTGCTTCAAGGTTGGAGCTTTTTATAGAGGAATCCCGCCAACTAACAAAGGAAAGCGCCGCGTGAGATCCGTCATAATTCCTGCCATCTCGGCAAATACAGCGATCAGGGAACTTGCTTTCGAGTTTTCAATATGCCGTGAGGATGCGTTCAACTCGCGCATTTTAATCTGTTGCGTTTCCATCGTCCCATGGCTCAGAGATCCATGATTCGAGCGTAACCTCGGCGATCACTCAAAAGGGGCCATAGATTATCACCTCAAAAGCGGCCATGGAGGAACGGCCTAAGACATTAGCTCCGACGGAAAAAAGTAGCCTCTGTTGGCATCGGTAATGTCTTGGAAAAAGCGGAGCAGGAACAGGTGGTCGCGCTGGGGCGTCTTGGTTGATCCCGGCGTCAGATCGAGGCGGCGACGGGAGTACGTCGCGAAGCGACTGGCGGTTACTTGAGGTCGGCCGGGACAGCATTACGGGCTTCGGGAGGCTGGGAGCGGAAGCATCCGGCAAGAGCGGCCACTTCGGTGATCACCGGCTTTTTCTGTTCCACACCCGCTGATAATTCAAAATCGGCGAATGAAGTGATCGCCGGCTTTTTTCCGGAAGTGAGGTTGCCGGAGCTTATTGGCAAGCGCCTATCTGGAGCCCGTGAAGCGTACCGGGAGTTGATCGAGTTGGAGCTGTCGCGAGGCCGTAACGCAATGGGTAGGTCGTGATAGCAGATCGAACGAAAGAAGTACGGGCTTCCGCTCGAATTGCTCTCCTTTGGCTTTTCCACTCGCCTCTGGCAACAGACGGAGGCCGAACGCCCCATCACGGTCATCACGCTCCTTCGCATCTGCGACCAATTCATCTAAGCGCGGGAACTGGTGTGGTGTGAGAACTTCATCGACCATTCGAAGGGATGCTGCGGAATGTCGTGCAGTTGTTGTGAGTGATGCTCGGTAGACAGAAAGAGTGAAACAGGTGAAGTGGGATGGCGGAGTTGAAGAACCGATGGTGTGAGGGAGTATCTTGTCATTTCAAAAGGACAATCGCTAGAAACCCGCTGTGCCGCCTATGGAACCTACGGATTTTGTTGGGCAGGGCCGACGCATATCAAATCCCCAGTAATTTGAGTAAGTAGGGGAGGTTCCATGCGGCTCTGAGTCTTTTTCCTTTGATCCCGCGCTTGAAAGTAGTGTCCTGTTTGAGCAGGTTCAACGCCAGG
>Ga0302197_10002075_pt1 | contig 18729 bp, 19 predicted proteins | sample II_Bog_N2_1_FD_193526 | JGI IMG/M metagenome (GOLD analysis project Ga0302197, IMG submission 193526) | Peat permafrost microbial communities from Stordalen Mire near Abisko, Sweden - II_Bog_N2_1 | ecosystem: Environmental > Terrestrial > Soil > Wetlands > Peat | place: Sweden: Abisko...
TTCCAATCACAATAAGGTCGTAGGTCACGCTTCTTTATTCTATATGGAGCAGGTTGTTTTCATGGGAGTTTGGCAAGCGGCAGATAAAGCACGCGCAGGTCTTCGGAAGGCGAAAAATCGATCCGACGAGCCCTGAACTCAGTTGGGCTCGTCTTAACCAGCCCGGAAAAACATGTCGAGACCAATTGATCGGGGGACGATTTCCGAATGAGCAGATCAAAATCGCGTATCGGTCCTGCCCATAACGCCCCCGTACGAAGAACGTATTCCGTGAAAAATTCCCGCGGATAAACTCCTTCGAACCGTTGCTCCGCTTCTTCGTGTTTGAGATTCTCCAGATACTGATTCCACGCCGACCGGGAGGTGGAATTCCCCACGCAGAACACATCTGAATGAAAGACCTCGTCAGGGTGCAGATTCCAGCTGGCGGTTACCTGATAATCGTGCACAACATGCACGGTTGCACCGGGCGCGAAGGCATGCGTCCAGAGAAACGTCCTATGAACTGCAATCCTTCCAAACGCGGTACAGTCCGGACCATTTATCGTCCCTCCGAGTTCGTCGCAGAGGCTTTTGGCAGCGTTGAGAAACTCAATATCCTCGACGTAGAACTTCCGCTCAGGATCTTTCACCAGGTTAATCAGAGCACTGATTCTTTTGCCCAGGTTGATATCGGACGCGCCATCTCTCAGTGCCGCTCCATCCCGAAGAAACACGAAATCCCACTGCCCCGTTGTCTGCCGTCCGTCCACGGATAAGCTCATTTTCGGGTCTTTGACGCATGTCGCCGCGCTTCCACTGAGGAAGTCCAGATGCTTCGCCTGTATGTAGTCGCCGAGCGAGCACGCCGCCAGCGGGAAGCCAATGCGCGCCTCCACCCCACGGCCGGTCGTATTTCGCAACTCGTATTCGACGTGGATCGGTATCCCCCAAACCGGATTGGGCAATGATCGGACAGGTGGTCCGACAAGCCGTTCCTTGGCGATCTCGACCTGGTTGTTGCGCGCGAACATCAGGTTGCCGGCGGACTCGTGGACGAACGTGTCGTTGGCCAAACCGGATGCGGCGAAAGTAGCCGTCGCTATCCAGGCAATTGCGTTTAGCCGATGGCACCGAATCTCGGTCCGCGAATTCAACGACTCAAGGTAGCACAATAGAGATACTAGGGCGTTTTACCGTCGATATCGACCAAGAACCTGCTTTGCGGAGTGCGTTCCACTATCGATCCCACTACTCTGCGGAGGTGCCTTCCGGTCCTTCACGTGCTGTTTAAGGACCGGGCATTGCACAACAGAATCCAAATCCGTCTGATGGCAATTACCGCCCTTATTCTGTTCATCTTCCTGGCCGGTGCCGTTGCCACTAACCGAACAACCGGCTTCGATTCCGCCGTGCGACAGACCATCCACTCCTGGGCAACTCCTGCACTCACGCAACTCATGATGGCCGCAACTTTCATGGGCAGGATCGGTTTCATGGCAATTCTGGCGCTGCCGTTCATCTGGTATCTGGCGAAATCGCACCGCCTGCGCGACGCCCTGTTTCTGATCGCGGTTCCGCTGACAGCCGACATTCTGCTCCAGATCCTGAAATTTTCATTTCACCGCCACAGGCCCGAGCCGTTTTTTGGACTGCCCACTCCGGAAAGCTCCAGTTTCCCCAGCGGCCACGCTCTTATGTCGACGGTCTTCTACCTTACTTTGGCAATTCTGGTGACACGCAACCTCGCGGCCCGCATAGCCGCGGCGCTGCCTGCATTGCTCATCGGACTTTCGCGAGTGTATCTGGGCGTCCACTACCCCACCGACGTACTTGCGGGCTTCGCAGCCGGCACATTCTGGCTATCGGCGTGTTTTTTTCACCGCCAGAGTGGTAAGACAATCCGATTCAGAGCGGATAAATTCGCCGAGTGGTAGAATTCTGTCTACGGAACGCCCCCAGGGGTTGAAGCGTACGCACGCATGGGTGCGTAACGGTTTCGGTCGGGCCGTTGGCGCCTGGCCATTCTCAGAGTCTCCTGCAATTGCACGGAACACGCGCTGTGTGCGCTGTTCTGGCTGGCTGAACTGATGGGCCTATGCTGAGGAAGCCCTTATTTCGCTACAGTTGTGCCGTACTGTCGGTTATTGCCGCCGTAATCGCGAGGCACCTGATGGACCCGCTGCTTGGAACGCAGTTTCCATTTGCAACGTTGTTTTTTGCCGTGATTTTCACCACCTGGTATGGCGGCTTACGCCCTGCCGTGGCTGCCGTTGTTCTGGGCGCAGTGGCCGTGGACGTCTTGCCGATGCCGCCGTATGGGTGGTTCCAACTGGCCACCGACTCCGAGCGTTATGGACTGCTTCTTTACCTGATAACCGGCTTTGGAATCTCTGTACTTGGCGGAAAAATGCATAGTGGCTACGAAGACGCGGCGTCGCGGCTCGAAGCGAGCCGGTTGGCGGAGCGAAACAGCCGCGCATTTAACCTGGAACTGGAGGCGCGAGTCGCCGACCGGACGGCGCGGTTGTCCGAACAGGCGCAGATTCTGGATCTGGCGCACGACACGATCTTCATTCGCGACGTAAACGACAGAGTCATTTACTGGAACGAGGGCGCCACGAGGCTCTATGGCTTCAGCAAGGACGAGGCCATGGGCGAGATTGCGCATTTGCTGCTGGCGACGCAGTTTCCGCAACCGCTTGAGGTGATCCGGTTGCATGTCTTAGCCCATGGCAGCTGGAGCGGCGAACTGGTGCACAGACGCAGGGATGGAACGCTGGTGAATGTGGCCAGCAACTGGACGCTGCGACGCGACGCGTCAAGCCGGCCGGTTTCGACGATCGAGATGAATTTCGACATCACCGAACGTAAGAAAGCGGAGATGGAAAAGGAGAAGAGCAGATTACAGCTCAACGCGATTTTCAGGAATTCGCGCGACGGCATCATGGTCCTGGAGGCAGTACGGGATGCGGACGGGATGCTGAAGGATCTGGCCTTCGTCATGGTCAATCCGGCCGCCGAGATATTGGCGCGCTCGAATGCCAGCGAACTGACGGACCAGCGATTATGCGAGAAAGTTCCCAGCGTAATATCCGACGGCCTGTTCGAAAAGTACGCGCGGACGATCGCCGAGAATACCGATCTTGAACTCGACTACGAGACATCGCGCGACGGAAAACCACGGTGGCTCCGGATTTCCGCGGTAAAGATGGGCGATGGCCTGGTGGTCAGTTACCGGGACATTACGGCAAAGAAGCTGGCGGAAAATCAGCGTCAATTGCTGGTCAGCCGCCTGGGTGTGGCCACCGGGATTCTGCGAGTGGGCGTGTGGGAGTGGGACGTGGCAACTCAAGCCGTTCAGTGGGACGAGAGGATGTACGAGACTTACGGTTTGCCCGCGGATATGGCGATCAACTACGATGTGTGGTCGAATGCCGTGGTGCCTGAGGATTTGCCCGGGGCCGCGGCTGAGTTGCGCCGCGCGATCGACTCAAAGTCTCAGAACTCGATGGAGTTTCGCATCCGGCTGCCGAACGGGGGTATCCGGCATATTCAGTCCGCTTACGGCACTATACTGGACGACTCGGGCGAGGTGGCCCGGGTGGTGGGCGTCAATACCGATGTTACGGAGCGGCGGAAATCGGAAGAGCGTTTCCAGTTGGTGGTGGAAGCGGCGCCGAACGCCATGGTGCTGGTGGGACCCGACGGTCTGATGACTCTGGTGAACACGCAGGCCGAAAAGCTTTTCGGCTATAGCCGCAGCCAACTGCTGGGTCAGCCTGTGGAGATGCTCTTGCCGGAACGTTTGCGCATAGACCACCGCAGGCACAGGAGCGAATTTAACGGAGCGTGGGTCGCGCGCGACGCCGGGGAGCAGAAGGACCTTTATGCGCTGCGCAGCGACGGAGTGGAAGTTCCGGTTGAAATCGGACTGAACCCCATTCATACGGAAGAGGGGCGGTCCGTGCTGGCGTCCGTGGTCGACATCACGGAACGCAGCAAGGTAGAGGGGTACCTGAAGCTGCTTTCCACGCTCATTGAAAGCGCGAAAGACTACGCAATTTTCATGCTGGACGCCGGGGGATGCGTGCTTACATGGAACCAGGGCGCTGAACGGATCAAGGGATATACCAGGGACGAGATTCTGGGGAAACATCTCTCCTCCTTCTATACCGTGGAAGACGTGAAACTCGGGCGACCGGAGAATGGACTGCGGATCGCGCGGGATCAGGGAAGGTTTGAAGACGAGGGGTGGCGTGTGCGGAAGGATGGTTCCACATTCTGGGCGAGCGGGCTGATCACGGCCGTATACAACCAGCGCGGAGAATTGCGCGGTTTCTCGAAGATCACACGCGACCGGACTGAGCAAAGGATCACGGAAGAGCGTTTTCAGACGGTGGTGGAAGCCTCACCCAGTGCGCTGGTGATGGTGAGTCACGACGGTCTGATCACCCTGGTCAACCGCCAGACGGAGAGGTTACTGGGCTACGATCGGGCAGAGCTTCTGGGCCGGAATGTCGAAATGCTGGTGCCCGCCCGACTCCGCGCAACGCATCGGGAGCAGCGGAACGCATTTAACCAATCGCCGGCGGCCCGGGCGATGGGGGCGGGTGCGAATCTGATTGCTCTGCGCAAAGACGGATACGAAGTGCCGGTCGAAATCGGCATGAATCCCATTACTACGGGCGAAGGCGAATTTGTGCTGGCATCGATCATCGATGTAACCGAACGCAAACGCTATGAGAACGAGTTGCACACGAAGGCGGCTGAGATGGAGAGATTCACTTATACGGTGTCGCACGATCTGAAGAGCCCACTGATCACCATCAAGAGTTTTATTTCGATGATCGATCTGGATATAGCCGCCGGAAAGCTGGATCGTATCGGTAACGACCTGCAGCGCGTGTCGAAAGCGGCGGATCGGATGCAGATGCTGCTCGAAGAAGTGCTGGCGCTGTCGCGCGTAGGCCGCGTGGAGAATGCGCCCGAGACGGTCAATTTGGCGGCGCTGGTAAGTGAGGCGCTGGAACTGGTAGCGGGCCGCATCGCAGCAAATCACATCCATGTGGAGGTGGATGAAAATCTTCCGTTTGTGACGGTGTACAGAAACCGGATGGTGGAGGCGCTGCAGAATCTCATCGATAACGCGACTAAGTTCATGGGCGAGCAGCGGGAGCCTGAGATTCGGATCGGAGTCCAAAGAGACGGGTACGAAACGCGCTTCTATGTGAGGGACAACGGCGCCGGCATCGATACGAAGCACCATGAACGGATCTTCGGTCTCTTCGACAAACTCAATCCGAAGTCGGAGGGCAGCGGCGCGGGGCTGGCGATTGTGAAAAGGATTATTGAACTGCACGGCGGCCGGATCTGGGTGGAGTCGTCAGGCAAGGGTGGGTCCACTTTCTGGTTCACACTGGATGAACGTCTGCCCACAGCGGTGGAAGGATGGTCCGGAGATAAATGAAAAAACGAAAACCAATGGGGATTCTGCTGGTGGAAGACGACGACGACCATGCCGAAGTGGTGGTGCGGGCGTTGTCGCCTAAAATTCAGATCCGGCGGGTGGCAGACGGCGAGGAGGCGCTGGATTACGTGTTTCACCGCGGAAATTATACCGATCCGGCAGTGAACCCGGAGCCGGGGTTGATCCTGCTGGATATACGCTTACCGAAAATGAACGGGCTCGATGTGCTGAAGACCGTCAAGGCGTCCGCCGAGGCTCGTCATATTCCATGCGTGATTATGACGACATCGGAAGCGGAGCGCGATATACTCTCAGCCTACCGGTATCACGCCAACAGCTACCTGGTTAAGCCGCTCGACTTTATCGAATTCAGCGGCATGATGCGGGCGCTGGGCGAATACTGGCTGGAATGGAACCGGAAACCGGACCTGAAATCGTGATCCGTCTTTCATGGACAAAATAATGGTGAGCGACGACAACGGGAAGACCGGCGCGGGGGTATGGCCGTGACAGATATCGAGGCATCCAACGCAGTGCGGCGGATTCTGGTGATTGAAGACGAGGAAGCGCACGCCTCTATTATTTTGCGATCCTTCGAAACGGACGAACAGTTTGAAGTGACGATAGCCACAACCGTCGCCGAAGGCGCTCAGGCTATGGAACATACCGTATTTGACCTGGTAATCGCGGACTGGCGCCTTCCGGACGGAGAGGCATTCGATCTGCTGACGGAGACGCGGCGATTCCCGTTGCTCATCATGACAAGCTACGGGGACGAAAACGTCGCCGTGAGGGCGATGAGGGCGGGCGCTCTGGATTATGTGGTGAAATCCGAGCGCACGCTCCTCGATATGCCGCGCCTGGCGGACGGCGCGATGCGGTTGTGGAGTCAGGTGATCGCGACGGAAAAGGCGCAGGCCCAGTTACAGCGCGCGCTCGAAGAGAAGACCATCCTGCTGAAGGAAGTTCACCATCGCGTGAAGAATAATCTGCAGGTAGTCTGCACGCTCCTTTCGATGCAGATCGACCGCCTGGCGGACATACAGGCGGCCGCGCAGCCGCTCAAGGAAGCCTATTCGCGCGTGATTGCCATGTCGCTGATCCATGAGCAGATCTACCAGTCCAGAACGCTCGCCGACCTGGATTTCAGCGAATACATCGAACGGTTCGCAACAAGGCTGTTCGAGGCTTACTGCGTGGATCCGGCGCGAATTCGGCTGGAACTGGATATCAAGTCCGTTCAGCTTTCCGTGGACAAGGCAGTGCCGTTCGGGCTGATCCTCAATGAGCTGTTATCGAACTCGCTGAAGCATGCTTTCCGCGACCGCGGTACCGGCGAAATACGCATCCACCTGGGCACCACCGCGGACCAACGCGTGGAACTCTCGGTGACGGACAACGGTGTGGGACTGCCCCCGGGTTTCCGGATCGAAGACAGTAAATCGCTGGGCCTGCAGGTAGTGAAAACGCTCAGTCGGCAGCTTCGGGCGGATCTCACGATCGGCAACGGCGCCGGGGCGTCATTCAAAGTGAGCTGGCAGCCCACGGCAGCGCGCGCGGCCTGATCCGGGTTCGGGGCCTGCGCGGTTGACCCGGGCTGCCTTGCGCGGCTATGCTGGTAAACGCTATCGAATGCCGATAACGAAAAGCGATTTTGAATACCGCGACCTTTATTCCGGGCTGATCCGTCTTCATATTCTGCATCACGCCGCGGAAGGGCCCGTCTTCGGGCTCGAAATGGCCGGGGAACTGGCGCGTCACGGGTATCGGATCAGTCCCGGAACCCTCTATCCGCTGCTGCACGGCCTCGAACGCAAGGGATATCTGCATTCGGTCGAAACGCGCAAAGGGCAATCGATTCGCAAGGTATATCGGGCTACACCGCTCGGAAAGAAGGCGCTGAAGGCGATGAAGGTCAAAGTGAGCGAGTTATTCGGGGAACTGCATGAGGATAGGTAAGGCGACGTTTCGCGTGGCTTTGGCGTTCGCACTGTTTTCGGGTGCGGCGCTGGCCGGGCCTCCGTTTCAGACGGACGATCCGGAGCCCATCGACTACGGACATTACGAGTTCTATACTTTTACCTCCTCGGATGGCACCGGGGTCGAGACGGACACGGCAGGTCCGGCGATGGAGTTCAACTGGGGCGCTCTGCCGAACGTACACCTCCACGCGATCTTGCCGGCTGCGGCGATTTTTCCGTCGAATAACCCGGCACTGGCGCCAGCCGGTGCGGGACCTCGCGCATTCGGGCTGGGCGATATCGAATTAGGGATCAAATACCGGTTTGTGCAGGAAGCGAAACACAGGCCGATGGTGGGCACGTTCGTGATGTTTGAGATACCGACGGGGAACGCCGCCAGAGGCCTCGGGGTGGGCAAGACCTGGTACAAGCTGCCGCTCTGGGTGCAGAAGAGTTTTGGTCCATGGACGACTTACGGCGGCGGCGGGGTGACGGTGGTGCCACAGACCGATTACCGGAATTTTGCGTTTGCCGGATGGCTGGTGCAGCGCGATATCGGCAAGAAGTGGACGCTCGGATCGGAAGTCTTTTATCACGGGCCGGAAGGGCTCGGTACGGCGCAGACGCGGCCCGCCACGCTGGTGGATGTGGGCGGGTATTACAAATTCCGCGACCCCGGATTCCAGCTGCTGTTTTCTTATGGGCACACGGCGATCGGGCAGACGGAGGACTATGCGTATCTGGGGCTTTACTGGACCTGGGGCAAGGATAAAGGAAAACCCGCGACGCCGGATCAGCCTGGCGCGAAACCCGGGGATAAGCCCGTGGGGATGGCGTTCAACGGAACGGGCGCTCCGGCGGTGTACGGACAATGACATTAATCCCAACCGCCATCTCAATATGCGATGTGCTGTTGCTGGCGCATGCTGGTTTCGGCGTCACGGGATGTCTGGCGGGAGTGTGGGTGATGGTTGAAGCGCTGAACGCGCGCGCGGAGAATGCCGGTCGCATTCGAGCGGCTGCGTGGCTGGCAGCCGCTTGCATGGCCGGGGCCTGGATTTGCGGCGGATATTGGTACGTTCATTTTTATCCGGCGGAAAAAATCCTGATCCTCGCTGGACCGTGGCCGTTTGCCCATAACGTCTTTATGGAGGTCAAGGAGCATCTGTTTTTTATCACTGGCATCCTGGCGCTGCTGCTGCCCGTTGTGGCCCGGGAGAACCTTTATGCGAATGCAATCGCGCGCAGGCTGGTGATTTGCGTGGCAGGGCTGATTGTAGTTACGGGCCTGGCGATCGAGGGTGCGGGTGCGGTCATCGATCATGGGGTTAAAGTTGCGCTGCTGCGCAGTAATGGAAAGGAGCACCGTCAGTGAACATCGCGACAACGGGCAAGGCCAGCGGGCTGACGGCTGCCACAAAGGGTTTCACGCTTGCCGCCGCCGTCACCGTTTTATTCAATACCGCGCTCTCGTGGGCGAAGGACGCATACGCGCCGCTGCAGGATTTCATGAAGTCGCTCACAGGCCACCACTGGACGACGCACGGTCTGGCGGATCTGGTTGTTTTCGCCGGATTGGGGATCGTTTTCACGCGAACAAAGGCGGTCGGGATGATGGACGCCGGGCGTCTGGTCGGGGTCCTGACTGCCTCAGTGGCGGTCGCGGCGCTTGGGCTGGTGGTTTGGTTTGCCATTCATTAGCAACGGAGCATAACGATGAGTTGCCCGATCCAAAAGTTACTCTTAGCCGCGATATTGCTATGGCCGACAGCTGCGGCGCTACCTGCCGCGACGATCATTATCGTGCGCCACGCGGAACGCAGCACTACTATGTCGACTGACGCGCCATTGGGCGCGGCGGGCATGGCGCGGGCAAGACTGCTGGCGCAGATGCTCCGGAACTCGGGCGTTGGACGCATCTTCGTGACGGAGACGCTGCGCGCGCGCCAGACGGCCGAACCGATTGCCGCACTATTGCATCTCACGCCGGTGGTGATTGCGCAGAGCGACACGGACGCGCTGTTGAGCCACCTCCGGCAACTGGGCGAAACTGAAACGGTGCTGGTGGTAGGGCACACCACAAGCGTGCCTCTTATCGTGGACCGCCTGGGCGGCGGGCCCGCGGCCGCGATGCCGGATTCGGAATATGACCGGCTCACTGTGCTGGTCACCTCGCCGGACGGCAAGGCGCGCGCGGTGACGCTGCGATACGGGGAGCCGACGGAATAAGGGGCGGGATTTGTGGGGCGGCCAATCGTACCTTATGCAAAGCACGCCACAGCCGCCTTTTAGGCGGCCGGAGAGCCGGGAAGGCCAGTCCGCAGACAAGATTGCGTGCTCACGCTTCTATGGCAGCGTGCAGTGTAGTTTTCTGCACGGTAAAACAAGGCGATTCGCAACGGGCGGGACCAATTTCAGAGAGGGACGTCTTATCAAACAGGGCAGTGGAATGTGCCTGAGAGTTAAGGAGTCCATCTTGAAATATCTTCCGTTCTTACAAACAAAAAAGCTGAAGTTTGGAGCGCTCGCGGGCGCTGTTGTCTTATGCGGCGGGCTGGTCATTGCAGCTCATGGCGCCGTGGATCAGGCGAACATTCACCTGAAACTGGCTGATGCAAGTGAAGGCGGGGCGCGCCTGACCATGGCTCCGGCAGCGAATGCCGCCATGCCTTCGGTGGTTAAGATTTCCGCGTCTAAAGTTGTGAAAACACCGGCTTCATTTAACGGGCAGGGCGACGATGACGGGTCCGATCTGTTCGGTCAGATGTTTGGCGGGCGTAACGGTGCGGGAAGAAACGGCAGCGGCCGCTTTCAGGCTCCGCCCTCGGCGCACAGGGAAGGTGGGCTGGGCTCGGGTGTGATTATCAGTCCCGACGGCTACATCGTTACGAACAATCACGTGGTCGATGGCGCGACGGACGTCGAAGTTACTTTGACGGATCGGCGCGAATTCAAGGCTAAGGTGATCGGTACGGATCCGAAGACGGATGTCGCGGTGATCAAAATCGAGGCGGATCACTTACCGGCGATTACAGTGGGCGATTCTTCGAAGCTGAGGATCGGCGACGAAGTGCTGGCGATCGGTAATCCTTTTGGCGTAGGGCAAACGGTGACGATGGGTATTGTCAGCGCTACGGGGCGCACGGATCTGGGCATTGAGGACTACGAAGACTTCATCCAGACCGATGCATCCATCAATCCGGGCAATTCCGGTGGTGCGCTGGTGAACGATCGCGGCGAACTGGTCGGCATTAATACGGCGATTCTTTCCGGTGAATCCGGCGGGAATCAGGGCATTGGTTTTGCGGTGCCGGTCAATCTGGCGAGGCAGGTGATGGATCAGATCGCCATGCACGGAGAGGTGACGCGCGGATATCTGGGCGTTAATATTCAGGAAGTCACTCCGGCGATTGCCAAGGCGATCGGACTGGACGGACCGCGGGGCGCCATGGTCAGCGACGTTACTCCGAACAGCCCGGCACAGCGCGCGGGTTTGCAATCGGGTGACGTGATCACGGCTTTGAACGGCAAGCCCGTCGAGGACAGAAATCACCTCCGCATGGATATCTCGATGATGGGCACGAACCAGCCGCTGAAACTGCAGGTGTTCCGCAACGGTGCGACGCTGAATGTTAACGCGGAGACTGCGGAGATGCCGGGCAAACCGGTGGAGCACGCGAGCGCTGAGACGGGAAACTCCAACAGCGCGCTGGATGGAGTTTCCGTCGAGAGCCTGAATCCGGAGATGGCGCAGGCGGCCGGTGTGGCTCCTGGCACCTCGGGCGTGGTCGTAACCGCAGTGGATCCGGCCAGCGCCGCGGCAAGTTCCGGACTGAGAGAAGGCGACGTGATCCAGGAAGTGAATCACAGCAAGGTGACGAATTCGAGTGACTTCGCCAGTGCGCTGCGCAGGTCGAAAGGCGATTCGCTGCTGCTGGTCAATCGGAAGGGCAACAAACTGTACCTCGCGGTGTAAATCCGCAATCTCATAACGCTGGAAGGGCCGGGGTTTCTCAGATTGAGAATCCCGGCCCTTTTTTGTTTTAATATTGTCGATAGCGCTTCATGAATGGCCTGTGCTCCACTTGTATCCATGCGAAAGAAATGCGGAGCGACCGTGGCAGCGTCTTTCTGCTCTGCCTGCTCTCACGCAGCGACGCAGAGTATCCGAAATATCCGCGCCTGCCGGTGGTGCGCTGCGAAGGTTATGAGCCACAGCCATGCCAGAAAAAGACTACGGTTTCCGTTCCCTGATCGACAAGCTCAATGTGAAGAAGGGATCGCGCGTTTTGTTGAACGGCGTGAACGACGCGGCGCTCCTGGCGGAGATTCGCGGCCGCACGGAGACGTGTTGGGAAAACTCAAAATAGAAAGACTGCGACGTTATCCTGCTGGGCGTTGAGAGCGTGGCGCAACTGCGGAAGATTGAGAATTATCGCGAGCTTCTGGCAGTGGCGGGCGGGCTTTGGGTGATCTATCCGAAGGGCCGTAAAGACGTGACGGAGGCGCAGATGAGAGCCGCCGGGCTGGCAAACGGCATGGTGGATAACAAGGTGATCAGCTTTTCCGCCACTCACACGGGACTGCGCTTTGTGATACGTAAGGCGGACAGAAAGCTAATCGTTCGAGCCGGAAAAACTGAGGATGAGGCCGGCAAAAGCAAAGCCCGCGGTTAGCAACGCCCACCCGGTCAGCATGTGCCGATCAATCATGGCTCCGGCGATGGCGGGCGCGATGACGGATGAAATCGAAGTGATCGATTGCGTCAGGCCGAGAACGACGCCTTGCTCTTTCCTGCCCGCTTTCTGAGTGATCAGCGCGGTGATGGAGGGCCGCAGGACTCCCATACCGTAAGAATTCACGGTGCTGGCGCCGAGTAATTGAGGAATGGTCCGCGACCATGCCACGAGGGAGTAACCGACGCCGGCGGAGAGATAACCGGTCCAAACCAGGGTGCGCTCGCCGAATCTCTTGACGAGACGCCCCATAAACCCGCCCTGCAGGATGATGCCCAGAAATCCGACGTAAGCGAAGATATAGGCGACTTCTTTCGCGCCCACCGGATGCCCGTTCCATTGATAGCGCTGACTGGCAAAGAGCGCGAAGCCGCCAATGAAGAGCGAAAACGGGAAGGCGAAAAAAAAGAATTGCCAGAGCAGCTTGCCCAGGCCAGGGCGCGAAAAATATTCCGCGTAGCGGCCCCAATCGAGAAGCCCGAGTCTTTTTCCCGCCGGACCGGTAGCGTCGCCGCCGATGTGCGTTTCTACTTTGGGGAGCAGCGTCGCGGTACAAATTACGCTGGTAGCAGAGAGCGCGGCGGCAGCCAGAATCGGATACGTGTAGCCGTATTGCGAAAGGAAGCCTGTGATGGCGGGGCCTACGAGAAAGCCCACACCGAAGGCGATGCCCAGGAAGCCGAATGAGCGCGCGCGATCCTTCGGCTCGGTGACATCGGCGATATAAGCCTGGGCGAGCGACAGATTGCCCGCCGTCAGGCCATCGATGACACGAGAAAGAAATACGACCCAGAGCGAGGGAGCGAAGGCGAGAATCAGGAAGCCCACAAAGGTGCCAAGCTGGCTGACGATCAGCAGCGGCTTGCGACGGCCCATGCGATCGGACCAGCTGCCGAGAAACGGTCCGGCGATGAGCTGACAGAAAGCATATGTGGATATGAGAAGCCCGACCTGCGTCGCCGATGCGCCGAAGTGCTCGGCGTAAAAGGGCAACAGGGGAATCATGATCGTCATGCCCAGAATATCGACAAGAACAATCAGAAAGATAGGTAGCAGCGGGGACCGGGTGGAGGCCAACTCACATGCTACCGCGAGCCTGTTTCCGCGGCTGCGTCGAGGCCAAGGATTAACATAGCTAGTGTGAAGCTGCGGCCCCGATGACCCATGAGCGCAACCATTAATTACACGCTCGCGGACATTACCGGCGCCATGCTTGGCTGTCTGCTTTTCATCCCGATTCTGCTCTCGCCCGGTTATGTTGCTGCATGGTTGACCGGCGTGTTTGGCTTTCGTGCGCTCACCGCTCCGTGGAGGCTTCTGATCAGCCTGCCTTTGTCGGTGGCCATTTGTCCGATCGTGACATATTTTGCGGGTGATGTTTTCGCCGACGGCAACCGATGGCTTCCGGTCTACGCGCTCTATGCCGCCTGTTTCCTGCTGTGGCTGGTGCTGCTGGCCGGACAGTGGGGACATGAACCTCTGCCGCGCTGGCTAGCAAGATTATGGTCGGTGCCCCGTGTCTGGCGCATCATTCCGGCCGTGTGGCTCCTGGTGGCGATCGGTTCGCTGGTCAATGTCGAGTTTCACAATCGGCTCTATCTTTCCTTTTCCGATTTCGACCACACCACCCGCGTGGCCATCACCGATGCCATCGGCCGGACCGGCGTGCGCCCGTCGAATCCGTTTTATTATCTGGGTTCGCTGGCGCCGCTGCGGTATCACTATTTCTGGTTTCTGCTTTGCAGCCTGGTGACGCAGATGGGCGGCGCCCTCGTGTCGTCGCAGCAGGCGATTATCGCCAGCGTAGTGTGGTGCGGATGGTCGCTGATCGCGCTGGTTCCTTTATATCTCCGCTTCCTGCAGGAGCGCAGCGGAGCGGCGCTGCGCAGATGCAGCCTGGTCGCCATCGGGCTGTTTACCATTACGGGTCTCGACATCGTTCCGCTCGCAGTTTATTTTGTGGGTTTTCACACCGTATTTCCCGAGCTCGAATGGTGGAACGAACAGGTTTCATCGTGGTTCGGATCTTTGCTCTGGGTGCCTCATCATGTGGGTGCGCTGGTGGCAGGGCTCATGGGTTTTCTGGTGCTGTGGGATGCGGGGACAACCCCTTCACTACGCCGACGCATCGCAGGGAGCGCGCTGGCGGGCGTGGCATTTGCGACTGGCACCGGCACGTCGATTTACGTCACGCTGGTGTTCGTCATCTTTCTTTGCGCCTGGGGACTGGTCACTCTGGTTCGCCGCTGGTGGACGCACGCCGCGGCTCTTGTGATGGCGGGCGTGGTTTCGATTCTGTTTGTGGCGCCCTACGTTCACTCGCTTGGAGGCACGGCGGCGGGCGGGAGCTTCGCACACTTCGAAGTCCGCCAGTTCTATCCCCTGGTCATGATCACGCAAGGGGAGCCGATCAGTCCTCTGAAAGTTGCCCTGCTGCGGCTGGCCGCGCTTCCGTTGAATTACCTTCTGGAGCTGGGTTTTTTCGGCGTGGCCTCGCTGTTGTTTCTGATCGGCCTGCGCAAACAACGGCCACTCCAGCCTGGCGTGATCGCAGCTATTACGCTGGCCGCGGTGAGCGTGCTGGTCTGCACTTTCCTGCGGTCGGGTGTGATCGCGGGGAACGATCTGGGCTGGCGTGGATTTCTGCCGGCGCAGTTCGTCATGCTCCTCTGGGCCGCGGACCTGATGGTCCGGCGGGGCGAACAGGCCGAAGCGCGCGGCGGGAGTTTTCGAAGCTGGTGGCTCCGCAGCCCCGTCTGGGCGCCGCTCATCCTGCTCGGGATCGCAGGCACGTCCTACGAACTGGTCATCCTGAGGACTTATTTTGTAATGAACGACGCCGGCATGGTCTGGCGGACGATGTACTCTCCGGATCGTTCCTTCGGGGCACGTGCGCTGGAACTCCGGCGTGCATATGAGACGCTCGATCGTATTCTGCCACGGACCGCGACGGTACAGGCCAGTCCCGAGGGCCGTTATTTCGATTTCTACTACGGGCTATATGCAAACAGGCAAACGGTGGTGGGCGACAGGGCCTGCGGCGCGGTGTTTGGCGGCGATCCCGCGCCCTGCCCGCCGGCGTATGCGGATGTCCGCGCGATCTTCGATGGCGGTCCCCATACCAACTGGGAACAGGTACAGGCTATCTGCCGAAGGCTATCCATCGACGCTTTGATTGTTACCGACTTCGACCGCTCGTGGGGCCTTCAAAGCTGGGCGTGGCAGACCACTCCGGTGATTTCGGGCGACCATGTCCGGGTGTATCTGCCAGGCGACCCACACCTCTGAGGCGTGTTAGCCGGGAATAAACATCCGCACGCCTGCCGCGCCCATGACAGCCGTGGCAATCCAGCCCAGAACGACGATTGGCCGGCGAACCGTGAAATCGCCCATTACGGACTTCTTCGACGCGAGAATAATGATCACCACCATCAGCGGCACGGCGACCACGCCGTTGATCACGGCGCTCCAGAACAGGGCTTTCATCGGGCTAATGGGTGAATACTGAATGGCAAGTCCGGAAAGCACGCTGAGGGCGATCACTCCGTAGAAGCCGCGCGCGGTGCGCGGTTTACGCTCCAGCCCTTCTTTCCAGCCCATGGCTTCCGAGAAAGCATAGGCGGCGGAGCCTGCCAGCACCGGCACGCCGATCAGCCCCACGCCGAGGATGCCCAGCGCAAACAGGATGTATGCGAAGTTGCCCGCCAGTGGCCTGAGAGCGCTGGCGGCCTTGGCTGCGGTATCGACATTGGTCACGCCCGACACGTGGAGCGTTACGGCAGTCGCCAGAATGATGAAGAATGCAGCCATATCGGAATAGAACATGCCGCTCCAGGTGTCCCACCGGATGCGCTTGAGTTCCGTGACCGCCTGACCCGCATCCCGTTTCAGCGGCTTCGCATTAGGATCGGCGTGCATATCCTCTACTTCTTCCGAGGCCTGCCAGAAAAATAGGTACGGGCTGATGGTGGTGCCGAAGACGCCGACGATCATGGCGGCGGCGCTGGAATTCAGCTCGAGGTGCGGCCAGACAGTGCGCCTTGCTACTTCACCCCATGGCACATGAACCGCAAACAGCACGGCGGCATACGCCAGCAGCGAAAGAGTGAGCCATTTCAGGAAGTGGACGTAGCGGTGATACGGGACGAAAATTTGCAGCGCCAGCGTCAGGAACACGAAGAAGGCGGTCATCAGATGGCGATTGACACCGCTGACCAGTTCCGATACCTCGCCCATCGCAGCCACATCGGCCGCGATGTTGAGGGTATTGGCGATCAGCAGCAGCAGCACGGCGCCCTGCAGTACCACCGGCGGAAAGGCGGCCTTGATGTTCGCGGCAAGACCTTTGCCCGTTACCCGCCCAATGGTTCCGCACATTAGCTGGACCGCGGACATCAGAGGATATGCCAGCGGCATGGTCCAAAGCATGTTGAGGCCGAACTGGGCTCCAGCCTGCGAGTAAGTGGCGATGCCGGAAGGGTCGTCGTCGGCCACGCCGGTGATCAGGCCAGGGCCGATCCGCGCCAGCGGGTGTTCCTTCATGCGGTCCCAATAAGTGCGAACCGCGCTTATCCGCTGTGGTTCTTCGACGCCATCCTGCATGATCTCCCCGTTTCGTCGGCTCTCTTCGAAACAGCCTATAGCTCGATTCTAGACTGTATCCGAAAGTACCCAGATCGCCATGCATGTTAGGCTCCAAAGAGTGCCCGCCAGTGAAACCAGCGTCGCGATGGTTGGTGTCGTCAAGACATTTCGCTCGGTGACCGCCGTCGATCACTTATCGCTATCGGTGCCTGAAGGCTCGGTGTACGGCTTCATCGGACCGAATGGCTCCGGCAAATCGACCACGATGCGCATGATTACCGGCATCATTTACCCCGATTCGGGAACCATTCGGGTGTTCGGAAAGGAGCGCGGCGCCGTTCGCTCCGAGGAGATCGGATACCTTCCGGAAGAGCGCGGACTGTACCGGAAGATGCGCGTGCAGGCGTTGCTGGAATTCCATGGCGAACTACGCGGTGGCCGCAATGTAACGGCGGAGGTGGTTTCCTGGCTGGAGCGGCTCGGCCTGGCGCACTGCGCCGACAGAAAAGTGGAAACGCTCAGCAAAGGCATGAGCCAGAAGATTCAGTTCATCGCCGCCGTGGTACCCCGGCCGAAACTTCTGATTCTGGATGAGCCATTCAGCGGTCTCGATCCGGTCAGTGCCAACGCCATTCGCGGAGCCATTCTCGAAATGCGCCGAAGCGGATGCACCGTCATCCTGAGCACACACGATATGAGCGTGGCCGAAAGCCTGTGCGATTCCATATTCATGATCTTCCGCGGCAAAAAAGTGCTGGATGGAACGCTCGCGTCCATCCAGGCGAATTTCCGCAGCGACACTATTCGCGTCGCGATCGAAGGTGGTATCGGTGCTCTGGATAGCCTTCCGGGGATCGATCAGGTCAGGGATCTCGGACAACTTCAGGAACTGCGCATGGCCCCGCACTGCGATCCGCAGCGAGTGTTGCACACGCTCGCTGCGCGCGCCGCCATTACCGCGTTTGCCGTAGTAAAACCGTCGCTGCACGACATCTTCGTGCGCATCGCCGGGCCGCAGCCGGAGGAGAAACAGCCCGATGCGTAAAGTTCTGCTGATCGCGAAACGCGACTACCTGCAAACGGTAAGCAGCAAGGCGTTTCTGTTCGGCCTGATACTGCTGCCGCTGATCCTGGGCATTGGCTTTCTGGCGATATCGCTGTCGAATAAGGGCAACGTGAAGGAGCAGCGCATTGCCGTTATCGACCGCACAGGCGTCTCCTCGGCCGGGGTGATCCAGGCTTGTGAAGAATCCAACCGCAGGGCAAATGCCGGTTCGACCGGCGGATTGCGGGTGAAGCCGCACTATGCTTACGAAGAAATCGGGCCGGAACCAGATGCAGCGGCACAGTTGTTGTCTCTGGCCGACCGGGTTCGGCGCGGCGAAATTTATCTGGTGCTCGATATTCCGGCGGATGCGCTGAATCCTCCCCCGGGCGCAACGCAATTGGTCCGCTACTACAGCAACGCGACGGGTGTGAGTCAGCTATCTCTTTGGCTGCCCGCTGCAGTGAACGACGGTCTGCGCCGCGTGCGTCTGGTGCAGGCGGGCGTGGCTCCTGCGGCGCTGAACGGTTTGTTGCAGGAGGTCTCCGTCGTAGCGATGAACCTGCCCTCGAAAGATTCGCTCGCTGCAACAACGGGACTTGGCGAAAAGAGAAGCGCGGTGCAGAGTGAGCTGATGCCGCTGATCCTGGTTGTCCTGCTGGTGATGGTCGTCATGATCGGCTCGGCTCCCAATCTGGGCGCAGTGGCCGAAGATAAGGTGCAGCGGGTGTTCGAAATGCTGCTGGTCTCCGCGTCGCCATTCGAACTGATCGCCGGCAAAGTGCTCGCGGCGCTGGGCGCCTCCCTGACCAGCACCGTCTTCTATTTCATTGGCGCCCTTTTTGTATTGCTGGGCCTGTCCATGTTCGGCCTGGCGCCGCTGGATCTGCTGCCGTGGTTCTTCCTCTACCTGATCGTCGATGTTCTGATGATGGCCGCGCTGGGGGTGGCGCT
>Ga0302197_10002082_pt1 | contig 18716 bp, 10 predicted proteins | sample II_Bog_N2_1_FD_193526 | JGI IMG/M metagenome (GOLD analysis project Ga0302197, IMG submission 193526) | Peat permafrost microbial communities from Stordalen Mire near Abisko, Sweden - II_Bog_N2_1 | ecosystem: Environmental > Terrestrial > Soil > Wetlands > Peat | place: Sweden: Abisko...
TTGGTATTCATGCCAATTCAGACATTCCCAGAATCAATAAGTTGAGCGTTTTCAACACCGATGTCCGGTTCGACTCCCGCCGCCTCCACCATAACTTCCTATTTTGCCGCCAATTGACACTCAAACTGGCCCTCATATACATTCGGCCAAATGAACAATTCTATTCGACGCGAGAAACAGAGAGCAGCTCCACCATTGCTGCACGATGAGCGTCGCTGCGACGCTGATGATGCCGGCATTCAGCAAGCTCCTGCCGAGGTGGGTCCGACAATTAGAAGAGTTCTGCTTCCGCAAAGCCTCGGCATATTGGCTTTCGCCGTTCTGTTCCTTGCTCCCATTTTTCGACAGACAACGACGGCGCAAAAGAATTCCCTGGCAGGCGATACGGCGGCCACTGAGCTTCCTCTAGCCACGGATCTTTCGGCTAAGCTGACGAAAAAAGATGTGAGCCGCGCGATCCAGAAAGTCGCGGATTGGCAGTTGGAAAAGGCTCGCGCCAATTTCAATCAGGATTGGACGTTTGCGGCGCTCTACGCTGGGTTCACGGCGGTACCCGATGCCGCAAACGGCAAGACGTACCGCGACGCCATGCTGGAGATGAGCAAGGGATTCCAATGGCAGTTGGGCCCGCGCCTGGCCCATGCGGACGATCACGCCATCGGCCAGACCTATCTCGATCTTTATTTCCCGCACCCCGATCCGGCCATGATTGCGCCAACCCGGGAGCGAATGGATGCGGTTATGCAACTGAAGAACGATCCGGAGAAGCCGCTATGGTGGTGGTGCGACGCGCTGTTCATGGCTCCCCCTGTGCTGGCAAAGCTCGCCAGGGCAACCGGTGACCGAAAGTACCTGGACTTTATGGACCACGACTGGTGGATCACATCCAACCTTCTTTACAGTCCGGACGATCACCTGTTCTATCGCGACAAATCGTTCTTTGGCGCGCACGAGGCAAACGGAAGCAAGGTGTTCTGGGCTCGTGGTAACGGCTGGGTATTTGCCGGGCTGGCGCGCGTTCTCGCAGAAATGCCGGCGGACTACCCATCACGGCCTCGGTATGTTGCGCAGTTTCGCGAGATGGCCGATAAGATCGCGTCGTTGCAGGGTCCCGATGGATTGTGGAGAGCCGGCCTGCTGGACCAGGCCGACTATAAACTGCCTGAGAATTCCGGATCCGCATTCTTTGCCTATGGACTTGCTTACGGGATCAACTCTGGGATTCTCGATAGGAAGAAGTACCAGCCCGTTGTGGAGAAAGCATGGCAAGGGCTGCTATCTCATGTGTATGAGGATGGCCGGCTGGGCTGCATACAGCCGGTTGGAGCGGCTCCCGGGGCTTTCACCTCGACGTCGAGCTATGTGTACGGGGTCGGAGCCTATCTTCTTGCGGGATCGGAAATATACCGCCTTGCCCACTGAATCATGGCGTCGGGCGCCGGGCATGACGAGCGGATCGGTTCACTTATTTTTCACTGCGCATAGTCGCTGCGATAGGGGACAAAGACATCCAGCACTTCTGAATCCGCCAGCGCCGTCGCCTGATGTTCGACATCTCCCTTCACGACAAGACTATCGCCGCCGTGCATTTCTATTGCTTTGCCGCTCGCGGTAAACAGTATGCACCCGGTTACAACATAGACAAGCTGCTCATGGGGATGACTGTGACTTGTACCTTTCCATCCTTTTGATAAGCGATGACGCACTAACATCAAGTTCTGGTTATAGGCCAAAACCTGGCGTTGCATTCCCGGCTCAGGGGCCGATCGGATTGCGGCACTGATCGGTGCAAAGACCACACCATCGTCTTGCATATCGTCTCCCTCGAGTTGATGTCGCTCACAAGTTTGTCAAATGAAAAAAGTACGCCTGCTCTTGGTGAGCAGGCGCAATGGAGGCTGCAAGTGCATGCTTGCAACATCAGTCGCGTCGCAAGCTTCATCTGCCGTGAATTTCACACGGTGGATGTTTCGAGTCCACGAGTGCGGTAACCTGGTGCCGCACGCATGGATGAAGGGTTGACAATATCGCCCTAGAAGGTCAGCCGGCCGCCCACCTGGAGGATGCGCTGGGTGCCCGCGGCCGAGGTGATCTTGCCATCGTTGCCCGACCCGAGGTTTGCGGTAGGGTTGCTGAGGCTCACCAGGTTGAAGACATTGGTCGCCTCGCCGCGGAGTTGGAACACGAGGCCGCGCTCGAACTTAATGTCGCGGAAGAGCCCCATGTCGACATCCTTGAACCCGGGTCCATAGAGGGTGTTGCGGCCTGTGTTGCCGTCCGCGCCACCGGGGCCGATACCCCCGGCCACCCCGGGCCCGTTGGCCGTGTAGGCTGCCGTATTGAACCACGCACTCGTCACGCTGTTCGAGGAGCAAACCCGGCAGCGGTGGGGGTCAAGCACGGGGCTGACGCCTGTAACCAAGTCGGGGCGGCTGTTGCCCGCGCTGTCATCGTTCTTGTTCGACCCTGTGGTCATTGTGAATACGCCGCCGCTATGCAGATAGACAATTGGCGAGATCTGCCAGCCGTTGACTACACTCTTGACGATTTTGTTATCGCCGTGGAAGTAGTCGATGTTCCATGTGCCGGAGATCGCGGCGTTGCTACGCACATCGGCACTCATATTGCCCTTTTCCTCTCCGAGTCCGCCGCCAACGGCACCCAGACTATTGTTGCTTGCGGTAAAGGGAGTGCCAAAGTAGCCGGGATCCTGCGGAGCCGAATTTCCATCTGCATCCGGTTCGAAACTATCGATCCCGTGGCTCCAGACATAGAAGCCGTTGACGCTGAAGCTACGGCCCATCTGCTTGCTGGCCGAGACTTGAAGGGAGTGGTAATTGGCTGAAAGGTTTGACAACAGATCGACGATCGCTGCTCCGAGGACGCCGGTGCCGTTGTTGATGGCGGCTGCACCCGTGGGGCAAGCTCCGACGCAGGGATCGAATTGACGCCGGTCGGCGACGCTGGTTGCCGAAGTGCTTGGCTTCCCGAACGCAGTCGAATACGGCGCGTAGTTGGCGTCAAGAAAGTTGGGCAGGTCGTGCGAGAGCGCGCCTACGTATGCCGACGTCACAGTTATCCTGCCAGGCAATTGCCGCTGCACGGAAAGATTGAACTGGTAGACGTAGGGATATTTGAAGTGCGTGGTGATGGCTTCTGTGGCGCCGCCGGGCCCGGAGATGAATACGGGCTTGCTCGGCGTATAGGTGTACGGGAACAGGCCACCTCCCGGGGCGGTCGAGGGGAAGTCTCCCGGATAGGAATAGTAATTCGTGATTGAATTGAGTGGACCCTCACCTGTTTGTGGCCGTAAGGCGAATGGGATCGCGTTGCCGGGTTGGTTCCACTCGTTGCCGGCGACAGTGCCGTAGAAGATGCCCCCTGCGCCGCGAATCGAGGTCTTGCCGTTCCCAAACGGATCCCACGCGAAGCCGACGCGCGGCGAAATGTGGTAGTACTTCGTGGAAATGATGCCGCGGGTAACGCCTTTGTCTCCCGGGAACACCAAGCCGGTCGGAGCGTTGGGGGCCACAGTGGATTGCTGGCCGGGAATGAACGATTCCGTCCGGTCATGGGAGTCGACGGGAGGCGAATCGATGTCCCACCGCACCCCAAGGTTGGCCGTAAACCGGGGCGTGATGCGGTAGTTATCCTGCGCAAACAACGCGTAGTGCCATGTGCTCAGATGCGTGGTATAAGGCGAGTCCTGCTCAGTGGAGGAGGCCTGACCTGTAACCCAGTCCGAAAACACATTGCCTGTGGTGGTGGGCGCTGAGGTGGCAAAGCTGATGCTGCCGAAGTTCAGCAGGTCGGCAAAAAACATGGTCTTGTCAAGCGCGAACTCGCCGCCGAGGGCGAGGCTGTGTTTGCCCTTGACTAAGCTGACCACGTCGCGGAGCTCATAGTTGTCGGAACCCGTGAACGGACCAGCATTGGTCGTGGTTGCTGAAAATGCACCGGATGGTGCTAAGTTCGGCAGCGCGTTGGGTCCCTGGATGACAAAGTTCGATCCGTACGATGCGAGGTTTTGCGTCGCCGGACCGGAGAAGGGCAGGTTGACGCGTCCGCCTGCTGCCCGCGTGAACGTGAGCCAGGTTTGATTGGCCGTGGTGCCGCTGAAGGTGTGAACGTCGCTGAGGTTAAGATTGGTGCCATTCGAGGCGTTCTGATTGATGGTCCACGGGATGTTGCCGCCCGGGGAGTTGCCCAGCACGTTCCTCGAAAAGAAGTAGGTCGCTGCCACGTGGTCCTTGTCCCCGAGGTTCTGGTCATACTTGCCCAGGTATTCGTTTTCCGTTGTCGGGATGGGGAAGAGGCCGGCGTAAGCCCCGCCTCCGGTCGCCGGCTTGAGAGCGCCATTGGGCAGCGGGATGGAAGAGCCGATCGTGTTGGTTACGTTGTCAAAGTTTGCAATCGTTGTATCCAGCAGGCCGGCAGGGATGCAGTTCAATGTGGCAACCGCGCAACCGGGGCCGCTGTTGGTCCCCATCACCTGCGTCTTTGTGCCAGGCGTATAGACCTTGAAGGTGTCTCCCGTAAAGTCGCCCAGGCGCTCGGCGGCCGTCGGAGTGATGCCGCCGGTAAACACCGCATCGGTCACCTGGCGGGTGCCGCCATAGCTGAAGAAAAAGAACGACTTGTCTTTCTTGATGGGGCCGCCCACGTCACCGCCAAATTGGTTGCGGTGGTAAGGCGAAACGATGATCTGGCCCGCGGCGTTATGTGCCGGGGACCAGGAATTGGCGTTGAAGTCGGTGTTGCGGTTGAACTCGAACAACCCACCGTGGAACTTATTTGTTCCCGACTTTGTGATCACCGAGACTACAGCCGCGGAAAATTGGCCGTATTGCGCCGAGAAGGCGCTGGTCTCCACGCGGAACTCCTCCGTTGCGTCGGGGTTGGGCGACGGGTTGCCGTAGTTGCGCATGCCCGTGATGTTGTTGCCGCCATCCAGGTAAAAAGCAACCTCTGCACTGCCGCCATCGATGGAGCCGTTGATTTGCACATCCTCTACGTACAGTCCAGTGGCCATGGTGGGGTTGCCGGAGGGATTCGAGGAAGGGCTGTTGTTATTGGCCATTACACCGGGCGTGAGGGAAACCTCGGAGTAGACATTGCGATTGACCAGGGGCAGGCCGACGATCTCGTCCGGCTCAATGGTTCGCCCCAATACCGCGTCAGAAGTATTGACGACCGGGGGAGCTTCAGTGACCGTGACGGTCTGAGTCTGCGCACCAACGGTCAGTTTGATTTCAACCGTCAGCGTCTGGTCCACGTCGAGGGCTAGATTCTCTTGCACAAAGCGCTCAAAACTGGGAGCCTTTGCTTCGACTGTGTACCGGCCCACAGGAAGGTAGTCGATGCGGTACTCCCCATAGCCGTTTACCGGCCCCGATCGGGAGAAACCAGTATCCAGGTTGGTTGCTTTCACGGTGGCCGTGTTGACCACTGCGCCTTGTTGATCTTTGACCGTACCTGCAATGGAACCGGTGGTCTGCTGTCCAAATGCGAGAGTACTGAGGCCGAGAATCAGAGCGAGTACGACAAGAAACTGCGTACCTGCACGTGTGATTAGTGTCGTCATTGTGTTGCGAGCTTTCATGCTGCCTCCGAAATTGTTTGTGAATGATGCGATCGTTCCTGGGCCGCGGCTTACTACAGTTGGATTTTGTTGTTGCTTCGACCTTTTATGGCAGACTGCGCCAAATCGCCGATAACTCCGTCGCACCTTTCCGCGACTCTCTGGGTGCTTGGTAAAAACGCCCCAATCGTCGGCTTCATGAGGAAAGTTGACAAGTGACTCACCGTTTGACACAGATATTTGCAAATATCCCACTTCAAATCAGCACGATAGCGTTTCCGCTTTTCTTGTGCCAAACGTCCTTGCATACTTCAATTGCGGCAAGTATCATCCTGCAGATCAGATGAATCGAGCGAGCACAACTCGGAATTCGTGGCATCCTCAAACAAAAGAGGACCGTGAAGCGATCCTCCGCGAGTTGAAAAAAATTCTGGCCAGCCCGCATTTCTCCAGCAGCAAACGCTACCCAGCGCTGCTCCAGTACATAGTGGAAAACACCCTGGAGGGAAAGTCGGATCTCTTAAAGGAACGCACGCTTGGCGTCGATGTTTTCGATCGACCGCCGGCATACGACACAAACACCGACACCGTTGTTCGATACACCGCCGGTGAAGTCCGAAAGCGCCTTTCGCTCTACTATCACGAACTTGGCCAGCCCGCTCAAATCCGAATTTCACTTCCGGCGGGCTCCTATGTTCCGGAATTCATGCAGGAACAGGAAGAGCCTGAAGTCACGGAAGCTGATTTGGTCTCTGCTGCAGCTTCCGGCACGAACGGTCACCTCACCATGGCGCCTCCTGGCGAAACGCGCGAAACAGAGCCAGTAGCGCCCTCAACCTTCGCTCTCCAGGCGCTCCCGAATGGCGGGGCGGCTAGCGTACCCCTTACCAACTCAGCGCCCCGGCAAAATATATCGGCCTACAAGCTAATGTTCTGGCTGGCCTGCGCGGCAATTGTGGTGCTGATCGCAACCGATGGAAGGGACTGGAGATTTCGCGCAACTCGACCTCAAACTGCGCTGGAAGAATTTTGGAGTCCCGTCTTGCACGACCAGCGGTCGATTCTCATTTGCTCCGGCAGCGTGATCTTCGCGCCGGAGCGGGTTTCAGGGACTCTCACCGCCGGCAAGGACATTGAGTATCCCTTTGTCTCCATGGAGGGGGCATCAGCCATTTCTCATGTGAGCGGACTGCTGCAGAGTTCGGGAGTACAAACTCAGGTCAAATCCGCTGGGGCCACGCCCCTGACGGAACTCCGCGAACATTCATTCATTTTGTTAGGTGCTTTCAACAACCTGTGGTCGCTGCGGCTGGTTGAGCCTTTGCGATTCCATTTCTCGTCCGAGCCAAATCAGTCGATTGTCGACAAGATGCAGCCCCAGGTTCGCTGGTCGCGCGACCCCGGTGTCTCCTACTCCAGTGCGGACGATTATGCCCTCGTGGCGCGGTATCGCGACACTACCACCGATAGTTGGGTAGTCGTATTGGCTGGTATTGGGCGCAATGGGACTGAAGCCGCTGCTGAGTTTGCAAGCAGTCCGCACTACATGCAACTGCTTCGAGATCAACTTGGGATTGGGTTCGACGCCCGGAATATCGAGGCTGTCCTGAAGGTAAGCGTGATCGACGGAAAGACGGGAGCGCCTTCGATTCTTGCTGTGCACTCCTGGTGAGCGAAGTACCCCGATTGCCGAGTGGCCGATGGACCGAATTGCCTTACTGACTCCTCTGTCGTGCAGCGTCCCTTCTCTCACGTACTTGTTCCATTCCCTCGCGCGCCTGAGCGCTTGTGCCCTCGCAACTGAGAATGGATCTGAAGTCTCTTTCGGCTTCGTCATATTTCCCCGCGTGAAGGCTATTGTTCGCCCGCTGGAGCGTCCGTTGGGCGCCCGAAGCGCCGATATCGCATCCACCTGCCGCGGGAATTTGCTTTGAGGCAGTTTCACGTTGCCGTTTTGCGCGATCCCTGGTCGATTCGGCTTCAGTGGGCGATGCCGCCGGCGTGGCAACCTTGGCCGGGACTTGGGGTACGGCGGCCGTCGCGGCTTGCGGAGCAGCCGTTGGCGCCTGGGTGGGCGCCGCTTGCGGGACTGCGGGAGCGGTCACGCTTGATTGGTTGGGTGAAGGAGCAGCGGCATTCCGATGAAAGGCGAACACAATCATAATGACCGCGAAAATGCAGACGAGGGCCGCAATCCCTCCCCCGAGAATAAGCCGGTGGGAATTGCTCAGTCGGGCAAAGAACGATCCTGCAGATGTGTCCCCGAGCAAATTGTCCAGGTGAGCAGATTCCGCGGAAACGGCCTCGGCCCCCTCGCTAGCTTGAACGGGTATCGGGAGCGGTTCTTCCGCGGAGGGTTGAGGAGACCTGCGCCCTTGCTCCTTGATATTTCGGAATAACGTCAGTTCGCCCGCCGCGTTCCTTGATCCGCTCTCAGGATTGCCCCAAAGAAGCTCAGACAGGACAGAATCGGAAACGGACTTGGTAACGAGACCAGGTATATCGCGCACTAACTCGCTGACATTCTCGCCGAGCAGAATCCTTCCCGGAGTTCCCTGCTCCAGGAAAAGTAATCCGGCATGATCGGCCGGCTTTCCAGACAAGTCGGCGCTTGAGCAGACCAGCGCTGCAATTGCGCAGCCGGCGAACCCCTCGGCTTCCGAGAGCCCTTGAAAAGCCCACTGCATTCTTCGCGCGACCAGTATCGCGGTTGGAGCATCGGGAAAGGTCGCAACCAGGGGCTTGCCTTGATTTTGAACCGCGCCCCCTGAAGCAGCAATCAGGTCCACCGCCAGGCAGACTGCAGGGTCAAGGCCTTTGGCAGCGACATCGCCAGGCTGACCGCCTTCGCGATCCGTCCACAGACGAATAAAGACCACTGCCCCCGATGCGGGCAGTCCGATCTTGTCGAACGCAAATGTATCGGTCGCTGTTTGGTCTGGCGCCCGATCGTGCTGCAACTCAGCCATGTGATTGTGGAAGCTAGTCTACGCCTCTATACCTAGGCATTCAAAAACAATTGCACCTGATGGGGGGAACTGGTAGTTTAACAGCAACGGTGCGGGGTCGCCAATTTTGTTCGCGACTTTCTGGGGCCGCACCCTACTGAAACAGTACTAAAACCTTCGCAAGAAGGTCCGTTCCGGGATTTCCGCGCATGCTCGCGTCTGGTGGGAGCTGCGGGCGAGCCCTGCGGTTATTCGAGGGGTCCCAGGGATCACGTGAAGCCATGAAAGTGCGGATAGTGCTGCGAAATTCTCTATGCAAGACGTTCCTGTCAGGACTCTGCTTTCTGGGGTTGTATTCCCCGGCGGCTTCAGCGAAGGATGTATCTCTTACAGCCATCGAGTTATACGACGGAGCCTCAGGCGCGGCCTACATTCAACTTCAGAATGTACTGATCAACGGAAAAATAGAGCTGCGCAACTGCGGTCCAACCGGGACATCCGCAATCGACAAGTCTGCTTACAGCAAGCTTGAGAAGTTGACGCTCGGTGCGGGTGGAGTGCTGGACCGGGGAGCCGATGGAGTGCTTCGGTATAGCGCGACCGGCGGTCCTGCTGTATGCGTTGTTCCCGCAAACATGAAATTCGATCATGGTGCTTCCCTTTCGCCGAAAGAGATGGCGGAAAACATCCCGTTCACAGGGAGTCCGATCGCTCCGGGAAGCGATACGGCAATGGCGGCACAGCCATTGAAGAACGGAGTTAAAGTCGTCTTCGTCGCCGCTCAGAATGTGGAATTAGCCGACTTCCTTCTGGCGCAGAGAATCATGAGCATAGCTCAATGGAGTGTTTACCTAAGCAAATACGCAGGGTCGCCTCACATGGATGAGTCAAAGGATGCTCTGGCCAAGCTCTACGCGCAGGCGGGCGAGAATGCCCTGGCCGCCTACCAGAAGTCTCCCGCAACAGGGACTCCGGACTACGCCGATTTGAAGAATGCCAAAGTTCAGGAGGATCTGGCCCATGGGTTCCGGCCGGATTTCGATTCTACGAAGCAACTCGCAACGGAGATCGCCGCCAGACTGCAGGCTCTCACGGATAAGGGACGGGCCGAGTTGGACGCCTACTCGAGCGCATTGACTGCGCACGCGCCGGGCTACGCGCACCTGGTGACGGCACTGGGGCTGGCACAAGGCGTTACGGGAGTTGATATCCGGTTTGCGCCGGGAATGAAGCTGTTGAATGACGTTATGCTCGCCAACAATACATTCGAGGCGGCGCTGAAATCTGCCGGTGCGGCAATCGATCAGAAGCAATTCGATGATGCTTTCCAGTTTGTTTTTCCCTATCGCGCCTTCGCAGCGGAAGAGCCGCGGGTTGCCCTGGCGATTGACACCACTTATAAGGACCACTTCGATCGGGCGCAACAGGCTCAGCAGGGGCAGGACTTTGCGACCGCGGTGAAGGAGTATGAAAAGGCCGGATATACCAAAGACACTCCCGAGGCCCAGGACGCATTGAAGCAGGCCAGACAGCAGTTAGCCGTTGCACAAGACCAGGCAGCAGCAAGGGCAGCGTCGGAGAAAAGCCAAAACTTCGAAGCGCAAAAGGACTACATCGACGCATACGATGCTTTAAATAACCTCACTCCTTCCCAGCAGGCAATCGTTTCCGACGAAATGACGAAATTGATTCCGCAATATGTACAGGCCGCATCCGACAGGGCGAAAAGCATCACCAAGAGCTTCTCCGAGATCAAGGGAATTGAAGACGAGCGGCAGGTGGAACTGGCTTACTCGCTGCTGCAAAACGCTTATAAGCTGACAGACGATACATCGGCGAAAGCAAACTTCGAGACACGAATCGAGAGTCTGGCGGATGAGCTCAGCATCTGGTTCCTCGATCGCGCAAAGCATTATCTTGAAAAGCCTGCAGGTTCATTCACTGAAGTTGGCTGGGCTTATCTCAAAGAAGCCGAATCGTATAAGGCTTCAAACCTGGAGCAGATTCGGGATCAGAGAACTGCTTCGGCGCCCGCTCAAGCTATGCATTCAAAGCTCTCCATTCGCGTCCATTTTGTTGACCAGACTTCGATGCGCGCGGGAACGGACTTCATGCACCAGATGGAGGACGCGATCATTACCGAGCTGCAAAAGCCCGAATACCAGGCGATTCCAGTGCGTTACGGAGAAACGACAAATACAGTGGAACCGGATTTTCATCTGGAAGGGAATGTCCTTGAACACGAACTGACCGAAACCCCCAGGGCGATTTCCAAGGACTCCCACTATCGCACTGGAACCCACCAGGAGAACAATGAGGAGTGGACCAGGGCCAATCGAGCATACGAAGAAGCGCACCAGCAACTGGAATCGGATCAGGCGGAACTGAGCGCGGCGGACAAGGTGAACAAGAAGAAGGAGATTGGCGAACTTACTAAAAGGATGGAACAAGACCGCAAGGTGCTTTCGGAAACCGGGGTCAAAAGAGATTCAATACCGCAATTCAAAATGGTGGATGATATCCGCACCTATCAGTACACGGAAAGAACAATCGAAATCAAGAACAACATCAAGTTACAGTTCAGCATAGGCCGCGCGCAGGGCGGCACCATGTGGACTCCGGACGTTGTGGGATTGCAGGATCCTCAGAAGATTGTCCTGGTGCAGGATGTAAAGTCGGACGATACCGACGGTGTGAAACTCAACGAGACAACACCCAATACCCAGGAGTTGCAGACCGCTCTCGGCATCAAAGTGCGTGATCAGTTAATCGAATCAGTCGGCAAAAGGGTGCGTGATCTGCCAAAGGCCATCTTTGACGAAGCAAAGGTAAGAGTGCAGGAGCAGAACCTAGACGACGCAGGCGAAGCTTACATGCGGTACCTCTGCGTGATTCCGACCGATAAGACACCCGAGCGCGTCGAGGCCGAAAGATTTCTTAAAGATCAGTTCAATTTCCTGACGTATCCCAGCGCAGCCCAATAGCGAGGGAACACGGCTCGCTGGGCATTTGAGGCCGCCTGCTGACTGGACTGGTATCCAAAGTTGGCAATGAAGATTGAGTTTGTCGAGAGGAAGCAACACACGTGGATTCTGCTGAGCAACCAAACGCGGGTCAGATCACACGCATCGGCAAATACGACATCGTTGGTCTGCTTGGCCGCGGTGGCATGGGTGTTGTGTACAGGGGCATTGACAGAACCCTCGGCCGCGAAGTTGCCATCAAGACGCTTACCGGTGCAATCAGCAACGATCCCGACATGCTGGCGCGCTTTTACGATGAAGGCCGCAAGACTGGCAGCTTCAAACATCCGAACATTGTTACCGTATACGAGCTTGGGGATCACAACGGCGTACCCTACATCGCCATGGAATTGGTCGAAGGCAATCCGCTCGACCGGCTGATTCGCGCGGATCAGTCCGTCCCCCTTGTCGAATGCCTGAGGATCATCGAGGAACTCTGTTCCGCGCTCGCCTATGCGCATAGGGCCAATGTGATCCACCGCGACGTGAAACCGGCAAACATCTTTGTGCAGCCGGATGGAAGAGTCAAGCTTCTCGATTTCGGCATTGCGCGCCTCGGAGAGAAAAAGAGCAAAGAGTTGAGCCTTACCCGCGCGGGCCACATCATCGGCACGCTCGATTACATGGCTCCGGAACGGCTGCGCGACAAGCCGTTGGATGGCCGCTCGGACCTCTATGCTGCCGGCGTCGTTCTCTATCAGTTGGTATGCGGGCAGCTGCCTTTTGCCGGGGAAGACACAGTCCTGATGCAGAGGATCTTGAATGAGCCGCACCCACCGCTCAGCAGCAAGTGCTCAAATTGCCCTCCAGCCCTCGATCGCGTCATCGACCGCGCCCTGGCAAAGTCTCCGGACGATCGCTACTCGACTGCCGAGGAACTGGGTTCGGAGCTTGCGACCATCATCGCGGACCTCCGTCAGGAACAGGCGGAGCAGTTGCTTCCCGAAGCGAAGCGCCTGATTGAAGCGCAGGATCTATTGCGCGCCCGCAGCATTCTGCTGCAGTTGCTCAAGATTCGAACGACGCATAACACTGAGGCTCGCGATTTACTCGCAGGCATTCAACGGCAGCTTACCCAGCGCCAGCGTGAGGAGAGAGTTCAGCAGATTCGGTTGCAGGCAGAGACATTGCTCAAGAGCGGCGAGCTGGAGAAGAGTCGCATGCTTCTTGATGAGGGATTGGAGATCGATCCGGCAAACGCCGAACTGACCAAGTTGCGGCAACGGGTGGACAAAGAAAAGGAAAAGAATAAGCGCGTAATCGAGTTACTGCGGCAGGCAGACACTGCGCGGCTTGGAGGCGACTACCAGGAGGCGATCTCCCTTGCACGGAAAGCCGTCAAGGTCGACAAGTCGAACTCAAAAACTTATACGCTCCTGAATCAGTTGCTAAAAGAAGCGGAAGATGCGGAAAAGCGCGCGCAGGTAAAGGCGCTCCTGCAATCCGCCGGCAAAGAGTTGGCCGCACAGTGTTACAACGAAGCAATTGAACTGCTGCAAAAGGCCGAACTAATCGATCCCAACAATATGGAATTGCAGCTTCTGATGCGGGATGCCAATTCCGGGCTCGACCAGGTAAGACGAAGAGAATTGGTGGCACGGCTGGAGAATGAAGCGCAGGCTGCGGAGACCCTGGAAGAACTTAAGCACGCGGCGCAAGGCATACGAGATGCCATGGTGACGATGCCGACGGACACCTCGCTCGTCATGCTGCTGGGCAAGATCGATAGAGAGATCCGGGAACGGGAGAAGCGCCGGCTCGTGGATGACACCACGCAGGCTTGCCGCAACCTGCTCCCGCGCCAGGCTCTGGCACTGGTTCAAAAAGCACGGCGCGATCTGCCGGGAGACGAGCGACTGTTGGCGCTCGAAGGCCTGTTGACCGAGCGGGTGAGGAAACAGACTGCCGAAGAGCGGCGCGATGAGTACCTGGCCCAGGCCCGCGAAGCGATCGGCAATAAGGTGTACGCGGAAGCCGTTCGCATCCTTGAAGGCTGTCAGAGAGACGGCATTGCGACCAGCGAGATCGATACCCTGCTGGAATTTGCCCGCCACGAAGAGAGCGAGCACCAACGGCAGGAGCTTCTGAACAGTCGAGTCATTCGCGCGCAGTCGCTAATTGCCGATTCGGGTTTTGACGAAGCAATCGAGTTTTTGAACGAGGCTCTGCAACAGTCTGAAGAGGCGCCGTTGCGTATGCTCTTGAATCAGGCAGTCGATGGCCGGGACGTGCTGCTCAAGCAGGTTGAAGCCGTCCTCGCCTCTGCGGGAAAACTGGTTCGCGCGAGCAAGTTCGAGGACGCCGTCCAGTTCCTTCAAGGACAGCCGGCTGCAGTGCTGCGGTCGATCCGCGTGCAAACGGCAGAAGCCGCCATCCGGGAAGAGCAGCAACAGGCTGCATTCCGCATGTTGGGCCGAGCTTATACCATTCTTGAAACAGAGCTCCCGGCAGCCCAAAGCACCATGCAGTGGGTGGTCTCCGCGCTGGGAGAATCTCCCTTTGCCGACTCGGTTGCCGGCTCCTTCCGCGCTAGGATGCAAGCGGCAGCCGACAGGGCGATTCCAGATCTGATCGCGAAATGCAAGGTCATGGTTCGCAATCGTGACAAGGCCGCAACCGCTGACCTTGTCAGGCAGGGAGCGGGAATCGTCGAATACGGCGGCTCCCGCGCCAGAACGGACTGGCAAAGCTTCCTGAATCAGACCGCAAAGTCCGGCCTGCTCGCTCGCCCGCGGGATGCCAAGCGAACCTAGCGGTACCCGGCCGCTTCAAGCCGCCAAACAGCGCGGCCCAAATTGGCCGCATTCTCTAATCAGCATCGATTCGATACTGCCCAACCTTTTGACCGCTCCATTCAGCGCAACCCACTGCGCAGAAAATCCAGATTCCCCGTACAATTTAAGCAAGGAGATGCACGCCATGCGAGTCTATATGGATTCCAATGCCACCACACCTCTATTACCCGAGGTTGTGCAGGCCATGTGTCCATACTGGACAGAGCACTTCGGCAACGCCTCTTCGATTCACCTGCACGGACAACAGGCCCACGCCGCCGTCGACCGGGCTCGCGAGACCATGGCCCGCTTCTTCAACTGCCATGCGGCCGAGGTGGTGTTCAACTCCGGTGGCACCGAGGGCGACAACACGGCAATCTTCGGCCTGCTGCACCCCGGCGATCACTTCATCACTACTTCGATAGAGCACTCGGCGATCCTTGAAGCTGCGAAGCGGCTTGTCCATCGCGGCGTGGAAACCACTTTTGTGGCGCCACAGCCCAGCGGGCTCATCGATCCAACAGATATTCTGCGCGCCATTCGGCCGGAGACCCGGCTGATCAGCGTCATGCTCGCCAATAACGAGACCGGCGTGCGCCAGCCAGTGGAGGAGATCGGCAAGATTGCAGCGGACACGGGAATCTTCTTCCACATCGACGCGGTGCAGGGAGCGGGCAAGGTCGAGTTTGACGTGCGCCGCTTCGGCTGCCACCTGCTTTCCATTAGCGCGCACAAGATGCATGGGCCCAAGGGCATTGGCGCCATGTTTGTGCGCCGCGGAACGCCCGTTGAGCCACTGCTTGTTGGTGGAAGCCATGAGCGCAAGCAGCGCGCGGGCACTGAGAATGTGCCGGGCATTGTGGGACTGGCGAAGGCGGCGGAGCTGGCTATGCACTCGCTGGAAGATGGAACCATCGACCGGCTCGCCGGCCTGCGCACCCGTCTGGAAACGGAGCTACTGAAGCTTCCCGGAACCGGCTTGAACGGGGCCGGAGCAAAAGGCGAATACATTCCCCGCGTGGCCAACACCACCAATATCTGGTTTGACCAGCTTGAGGGAGAGGCGCTGGTAATTGCTCTCGATCTTAAGGGCGTTTCGGTCTCAGGCGGCTCGGCCTGCCACTCCGGCGCCACCGAGCCGAGTCATGTTTTGATGGCCATGGGCGTCGACAAGAATCGTGCCCGCGCCAGCCTCCGCTTCAGCCTGCTTAAGACCGCAACGGACGCCGACATCGACTATGTATTGCAGGTGGTTCCAGAGGCGGTGGAACATTTGCGAGCGCTTTCGCCGGTTGCTGCGGGAACGCTTGGATAAAAAAGCACGACCGGTAAGCTTCCCCATGAGTAACAGCACAACCATCGCCGTAGCCATGTCCGGAGGGGTCGACTCCTCCACGGTTGCGGCTATGCTCGCCCATGAAACGGATACCTCGGGCGCTCAGTTGAATACGGTCGTCGGTCTCACCCTCCAACTCTGGGACCAGACGCGCCTTGCCGGCAAGCACGGCATCCCGGAAGCCCCCAAGGCCGGCCGCTGCTGCTCGCTCGATGACGTATACGACGCCCGTCGCGTAGCCGAGCACATCGGCATCCCCTACTACGTCGTCAACCAGGAAGACCGCTTCGAGAAGGATGTGGTCCGTCCGTTCGTGGACGAGTACCTAGCCGGTCGCACGCCGATTCCCTGCTCTCTTTGCAACAACCACCTCAAGTTCGACCAGTTGCTCCAGACCGCACGCTCCATCGGCGCCAGCCGCATTGCCACCGGTCACTACGCGGTGAATGAGTTCGACGCCGAGCGCGGACGCTGGATTCTGAAGCGCCCCGCGGACCTGGCCAAGGATCAGACCTACTTCCTGTTTGGACTGACGCAGGATCAACTATCGCGAACGCTGTTTCCCCTCGGCCATCTGACCAAGCCTGAAGTGCGCGAAGTCGCGCGCCGCAGCGGTCTCGCGCTCGCGGAGAAGCCCGACTCGCAGGAGATCTGCTTTATCTCCGGCGGAGACTACAAGCAGTTCATCGCGGCTTATCTCGAGGAGCAGGGCGAGCAAGCCCCGGAGAGCGCGGGCGAACTGGTGGCGTCGAACGGCGAGGTGCTGGGCCGCCACGAGGGCATCGCCAACTTCACTGTGGGTCAGCGCAAGGGCCTGGGCGTCAGTTCGCCTTCGCCGCTCTACGTGTTGAATATTGACCCGGCAAGCCACCGCGTAACCGTCGGCGCGGACGCCGAACTGGCCATGCGGACATTGCGCGCTCGCGATCTGAATTGGATCAGCATTCCTGAATTGACCGCGTCGATGCGGGTCCGAGCCAAGATTCGCCACCGGCACGAGCCGGCCTGGGCCACGCTTGAGCCCGCTGAGATGCCAGGTGAGGTAATTGCCACCTTCGACGAGCCGCAGCGTGCCGTCACCCCCGGCCAGTCGGCTGTTTTCTACGACGGCGACGAAGTGGTCGGCGGCGGATGGATCGTTTAGCTAGCCGCCGGAATCGTAGAAGCCCCAGTGAAAAAGGCCCACAGTTTCACAGGATGACAGGGGCTGTGTTTCTGTGAGTTGTTGTCTTATAAGCTATTTAGTTTGAATGTGTTAGCAGGTCTCACAGTTTCACAGCCCGAAAACGGGGGGGTCGCTGTTTTTCGACTCATCTGAACCTAAGTAACTTATTTTCATATGCTTACACTGCTCAGAAGCTGGTAAATCTCACCTTCGATGGTTAGAAAACTTACCGTATTTAACCTAAGAAAGTACGGAAACCTGATGAAGGCAAACCCTGGAAGGTTCCGAAACAAGCGGAAGCTAACCCTGGGTCTGGAGTCTGCAACGACAATTGCGCGGAAGTCATTGCTGTGGAAAGGTTTATGGTTGATTCTGCCAGAGAAGCGAGTTGTTTGCGCGGCACCTGACATGGACGATGTTGGACATGGATTCACTGTTTCTATTGTGCGCTGGGAGGGGGTAATAATCTGCAAACCACCTGCGGTGGGGCAGACGGCACTTGCAGTGCGGCAGACTCTCGCGGGAGGCTCGCACGGCGGTTTGGACTGGTGCTGTCGATCGGGGTTATTTCCGGATCGACGGTGATAGGATAGCAATTCCGAGAAGCGAGGTCCAGAGCAGCAGTAGAAGTAAAATTGCAGTGTGATCACACCCTTCAACGAGTGGCCGAAATGGTTGCAATATCTTGTCGTCGTCCCTCATGGACTGCTTGGGTGGGTTGCGACTTGGCTCTGGTGGCCCAAGTCAAAGCAAGGCCGAAATAGGTTCGGCATCGTGGCGGCATATTTGCTGATCTTTTACTTTGTCATGCACTTCGTCTTCCACGCTTGGTAAGAAAGAGCGGCTGCCATACAGCAATGCTGCATAACGAGTGTTGCGGTAGTGTCGTCGCTAACTCGGAAGTAACGCCACGATGAGAACATCAAAGGCAACCGCGGATCCTTCACTGCGTTCAGGATGACAGTGCTGCTGTGGAAGATGATAGTGCCGAATGGGTTCCGGTTGGATTGTCGGCAACTCGGAAGTAATGCCAATTCAGGGCGACTAAAAGCAGCCGCAGATCCTTCACTACGTTCAGGATGACACTGCTATGGGGTGGCGGATGTGGGCAGAGCGCGGCATTGCGGGCGGATCGTCGCCTATTCGGAAACTGCAAAATTATCATCGTCCAAATGCGCTGCAATTACCGCACGGCCCAGGCCAGCCCATCAGGGCTCGCCACGTCGATCTGCCCGACCTTCTCCAGCGTCTTCAGGTCTATCACTGCAACGTAGTTGTCTCGCCCGCAGGCCACATAAGCCCGCGCCCCATCCGGCTGCATCTGAATGCCGCCAGATCCATGGACAGTGGGCAGTCGCTTCACTTCCTTCCGCGTAGCTGCATCCAGAATCACCAGCGCTGACCCCGGCGTAACCAGAACCAGCTTCCCGTCGGGCGTGAACTTGACCCGGTTGGCGCCGGGAACATTCGCCGCCAGAGTCGCCGTCACCTTCTTCGTTGCCAAATCAATCACGGAAATGGTGCCGTCCTGCGCATTGGCCACCCACGCCTCTTTACCGTCCGGCGAAACGTCAAAGCCCTCCGACCCGCGGCCTACTGGAATCACGGTCTCCTGCCAATCCCCACCCGGAGGCCCCGGCATCATTCCCGGCGGCATCCCCGGAGGAGGTCCACCTGGTCCTCCTGGACCACCTTGACCTGGCTCACCCGGTGGCATTCCCGGCGGTGGCCCTCCCTGCCGGCCTTCGGTGTGATCGAGAATAGTCACGGTTGCCGAGTTCACATTGGTGGTCAAAATCCGCTTGGCATCGGGAAAAACGTAAACCATGTGGGTCCGGTTCTGTCCCGTTCCCATGATCCAGTCAATCCTGTCTGTTGCCGGATCGTAG
>Ga0302197_10002084_pt1 | contig 18709 bp, 14 predicted proteins | sample II_Bog_N2_1_FD_193526 | JGI IMG/M metagenome (GOLD analysis project Ga0302197, IMG submission 193526) | Peat permafrost microbial communities from Stordalen Mire near Abisko, Sweden - II_Bog_N2_1 | ecosystem: Environmental > Terrestrial > Soil > Wetlands > Peat | place: Sweden: Abisko...
AATAGATGGATTAGGCACCTCTACACAAAAACTGGTAGCCTACAAAAAATAAAAATATGGATCTGCAACTGAAAGATAAGCTAATCATAGTTACCGGTGGCGCTAAAGGCATAGGCGAGGGTATTGTACATGTGCTCGCCAAAGAGGGCGCTATTCCGGTGATTTTTGGCAGAAATGAACAGGATAATTATAAAGTGGTTTTAGCTATTGAAGCAGCGGGAGGAAAAGCGCATCAGGTGGTGGTTGAATTAACTGACCCTGCTTCATGTGAAAACGCGGTAAAAACTATTACGGATAAGTTTGGCAGGATAGATGGACTGGTTAATAATGCAGGTGTGAACGATGGAGTAGGGCTGGAGAGTGGGGATTATGAGAAGTTTATGGCTTCCTTACATAAAAACCTGGTGCACTATTATGTGATAGCTCATCATGCGTTGCCATGGCTCAAAAAAACAAAAGGTTCCATTATTAACATAAGTTCAAAAACTGCTGAAACAGGGCAGGGGGATACTTCGGCATACGCGGCATCAAACGGCGGCCGCAACGCTTTAACGCGCGAGTGGGCGGTTGAGTTACTGCCATATGGCATCAGGGTGAATGCTATTATAGTAGCCGAATGCTGGACGCCGCTTTACGCTAAATGGATTGAGACATTACCAAACTCAAAAGAAAAACTTCAATCTATAGTTTCAAAAATTCCATTGGAACAAAGAATGACCATGCCAGAAGAGATCGCTAATACGGCAGCATTTCTTTTGTCTCCGGTATCGAGCCACACAACCGGACAGTTGGTTTATGTAGATGGTGGATATGTGCATCTGGACCGGGCAATTTCGTAACGCATATTAATTGGCTTATGTTACGGATAGATTCGCATCAGCACTTTTGGAAATATGATCCTGTAAGATATGATTGGATAGATGATAGCATGTCGGTTATTCAAAAGGATTTCTTACCCGATGACCTCGCGCCGATTTTAAAAGCGAATAATTTTGATGGTTGCATCTCCGTTCAATCCTATCAATCAGAACAGGAAAATGACTTTCAATTAGCTAACGCTGATAGGCATAGTTTCATAAAAGGCGTAGTGGGCTGGGTCGATCTGCGGTCGCCTCAAATTGAGGGATGTTTAAACTATTATCAGCAGTTTAAAAAGCTAAAGGGCTTCCGTCATGTTTTGCAGGGAGAACCTCAACGCGATTTTATGTTAAGGCCAGCGTTTTTAAATGGCATAAGTCTGCTAAAAAAATACGGCTATACTTATGATATTTTGATCTTACCGGATCAACTCAAATATGCAGCAGAGTTTGTAGCTCAATTTCCTGATCAACGCTTTGTAATTGACCATATCGCGAAGCCCAATATCAAACAAAAAGAATTGAAAGAGTGGGAAAAAGGCATCAAAGCCATTGCTGCATTTGACAATGTTTATTGCAAAGTATCAGGTATGGTTACGGAGGCTGATTGGGAGAATTGGCAACCTGCTGATTTTAATAATTACCTGGAGGTAGTCACCAATAGTTTTGGCACTGGGCGGTTAATGTATGGATCTGACTGGCCAGTTTGCAACGTGGCTGCTGATTATGGTCAAGTGGTAAATATCGTTAAAGATTATTTTTCGACTTTTAGCCAAACGGAGCAACAAGCTTTTTTTGGCGGTAACGCCATCGGGTTTTATAATATATAAATATTGATATGCAAACATTAATATGTGATGAACCGGGAAAGTTTAGCTACGTGGGGAGAGAAAAACCAGTTCTTAAACCAGATCATTCGATAATTAAAGTTAAGAGAATAGGTATTTGTGGAACCGATTTACATGCGTTTGAAGGTACACAACCTTATTTTAATTATCCTCGCGTATTGGGGCACGAGCTTTCAGGTGAATTGGTTGAATTTGATAATGCGCCCGGTTTTTATATTAATGAGAAGGTAACTTTTATTCCTTATTTTAATTGCGGGCATTGTATAGCGTGCCGTATGGGCAATACCAATTGCTGTGTCAATATGCAAGTATGCGGTGTACATGTTGATGGCGGGATGACTGAATACCTGATGGTTCCTTCGCATACATTGATACATGGCGAGCGGCTTGGTTTTGAGGAATTGGCATTGGTTGAACCACTGGCTATCGGCGCTCATGGGGTAAGGCGTGCCGGTATTAAGCCGGGCGAGTACGTGCTTGTAACTGGCGCGGGCCCTATTGGATTAGGTACTATGGAATTCGCCCGGATAGCCGGTGCAAAAGTAATCGCATTGGATGTCAACGAAGAACGTCTTAACTTTTGCCGGGATGTAATTAAAGTAGATTATGCGGTCAATGCATTGTCAAGCGATGTTCTGCAACAGCTAAAGGAAATAACAAATGGTGATATGCCCACAGTGGTTATTGATGCGACGGGTAATCTTAAAGCAATTAACAATGCTTTTCAATATGTGGCACATGGCGGCCGATATGTTTTGATAGGATTGCAAAAAGGCGAGATCTGTTTTAGTCACCCTGAATTTCACAAGCGGGAAGCAACATTAATGAGCAGCAGAAACGCTACTGTTGTTGATTTTGAGCAAGTAATAAGCTCCATCAAAAAAGGAGTTATAAGCCCCTTAAATTATATTACTCACCGGGTGGCATTTAACCAGGTTGAACATGATTTTGAAAGTTGGTTAAACCCGGAAACTAAAGTAATAAAAGCGATGGTTTCGATGGATAAGTAGTTTTGCTAAAATCGTCGACTATTTAGCTAATAGCCTATAATATTCAGGGCTAAATTATGCGGTACTTGCAATACTGTATAGCCCTGTGATAGGAATTTTTGTACTATTGAAGCATTATATGAAGGTAGGTCTGTTTATTCCTTGTTATGTCGATCAGTTTTATCCCGGTGCAGCTATAGCATGCCTGCAGTTGCTGGAAAAATTAGGGGTTGATGTTGTTTACCCCAAAAATCAAACCTGTTGCGGGCAACCGATGGCAAACTCCGGTTTTGAGCATTTAACAGGTGGTTGCAATGACTTGTTCATCAAAAACTTTAGTGAGTTTGATTATGTAGTAGGCCCATCGGGCAGTTGCGTACTGCATTTAAAAGAGCATCTGCACAATTCTGATAATCCGGAGATAGCGGCCACACTCAGCAATAAACTTTACGAGTTTACTTCTTTTCTGACTGACGTATTAAAAGTTAAATCGCAACCTGCCCGTTTTCCACATAAAGTAGGTGTACACCAAAGTTGCCATGGCCAACGTGGATTGCATCTGTCGCAAATGACTGAACTGGTTGCACCGGAGTTTTCAAAACCGGGAAGCCTGTTAAATATGGTGAAGGGCATTGAACTTGTACGGTTGAACCGTAAAGACGAATGCTGTGGCTTTGGCGGTACTTTTTGCGTTGCTGAAGAAGCTGTATCATCCAAAATGGGAAAAGATAGGGTAGAAGATCATCTGCATAACGGCGCTGAATACATTACTGGCGTAGATATGTCGTGCCTGATGCACATGGAAGGGATATTGCGTAGGCAGGGCAGCAAAGTAAAAGTATTGCACATAGCTGAAATACTCAACGGCGAATAGTGCAAAATACGAGTAACAATTAACAATACTACATTGAGCGAAATACAAAATACAACCAATCATGCGGAACTTGCTGAAGTTTTTAATAACGATGAAGCTCGTGTAGACTGGCATGATGAAACCCTATGGTGGATAAGATCAAAAAGGGATGTCGCGGTAAATAAAATAAGCAATTGGGAAGTGCTGCGTGAAGCAGCTTCGCAAATCAAAAATAATGTTCTTTCAAACCTGAGCAATTATTTGCAACAGTTTGAAAGCAATGCCTTATCAAATGGAATAACGGTACATTGGGCGACTGACGCTAAAGAACATAACCAAATAGTACTTTCTATATTAGAAAAGCATTCGATCCACCAGATGGTAAAAAGCAAATCAATGCTTACGGAAGAATGCCATTTAAATGATTTTCTTGAAGCCAATGGAATTGATGTGATTGATTCTGATCTTGGCGAACGTATTGTTCAATTGGCAAAAGAAATGCCCAGCCATATAGTATTACCCTGTATCCACAAGAAAAAGGAAGAAATAGGCGAGCTGTTTCATCAGCATTTGGGTACGCCTGCCGGCAATGCTGACCCGCAATTTTTAACTGAAACCGCAAGGCAGCACCTAAGAGATACCTTTTTAACCCGGAGAGCTGCTTTAACTGGTGTAAACTTCGCCATTGCTGAAACCGGTGAATTTGTAGTATGTACCAACGAAGGCAATGCCGATATGGGGGCGCACCTGGCCGATGTGCATATTGCCAGTATGGGTATAGAAAAGATAATCCCCGAGCGTAAACATCTCGGCGTTTTCCTGCGTTTGCTTACACGCAGTGCAACAGGGCAGCCTATAACCACCTATTCCAGCCATTTCAAAAGGCCGAATAAAGATAAAGAAATGCACATTATTATTGTGGATAACGGCCGTAGCATACAACTGGGACGCGAGGATTTCAGAAACTCCCTAAAATGCATCCGTTGCGGGGCTTGTATGAATACCTGTCCGGTTTATCGTCGTAGTGGCGGGCATAGTTATCACAATGCCATATCAGGGCCAATAGGCTCAATCCTGGCACCGAACCTGGATATGGAGAAATATGCCGACTTGCCATTCGCATCAACTTTATGTGGCTCCTGCACAAATGTTTGCCCGGTAAAAATTGACATTCATCAACAATTGTATAAATGGCGGCAAGTGATTGTAAAGAATGGTTATGTGCCTGCGGCCAAAAAGGCATCTATGCAAATCATGAACTGGACTTTATCATCGCCAACTGTTTATCACACCGCCGGAAAAGCCGGTCGATTTGTTTTAAAATATGCACCGTTTATGGTAAGTAACAAATTAAACCCCTGGTATAAACACCGTGATATGCCCGAGCCACCAAAAGAATCGTTCGGTGAATGGTATAAAAAGAACAGAGGTAATTAGAACTATGACTAGCAGAGAAAAAATATTATCAGCTGTTAAAGCTAATCAACCGGATTTGGCAATTTTGCCAGATGTTGATTTTTTGCTTCAAGAGGACATTGATGTACCTGAAAAGTTTATCGCAGCATTAACCGCAATCGGCGGTCAGGTAATCGCGGTTGAAAATTATGCTGTTATTAAGGCTTTTATAGCTAAAAACGTTGAGCAGTCATCTCGCAAAATAACAACCGTTTCCGAACTTGCAGATATTGCAGAATACATAGAGGATAATATCGCTAAACCTCATTCGCTGGAAAATGTTGACTACGCGATAATAGAAGCAGACCTTGCTGTTGCTGAAAATGGCGCGATATGGGTTACAGAAGATAAGATACGTACACGAGTTCTACCTTTTATTACTCAGCATTTAGGTGTAATTGTAAGGCGAGGAGGCATAGTGCCAACTATGCACCAGGCGTACAATAAAATAGGCCTGAATGATTACGGTTTCGCTACATTCATAGCCGGTCCATCTAAAACAGCTGATATTGAACAGTCGCTGGTACTTGGTGCCCATGGAGCCCGAAGCATGACGGTATTTTTAATGAGCTAATATCCTTTACTGCACATTATAATCCCAATCATCGGTACATAATGATGATACAGGTAATCCACGTGAGCATGCTATCGATTATAAAAGCATTTATAAAATTTCACTGGTTTTCAAGATCTATAAAACCAAGATAGAAGACTATTTTAACAATAACGGCAGAAATTGGGAAACCCCGATTGCTTCAGCTAAAAAATAATTTTATATGGCAGTATGTTGTGGCGTTGAATAGTATTTCAATTCAATAATATCAGCGGGTAGTGTTTTACTGTTCCAGTTTCGGTGTATGGCTATGGCAGCCCCAACTGCAGTAGCCTGCGCCATTGATGCTGCAAATACTTCAAGTTCGGGGAATGCTTTGGCTAGTAAATTCATATAGATTGAATTTTTGCTGAATCCCCCATCTACAAATATGCGTCTAACTTTTGTGCCTTTTAATACAAGCGTGGTCGATTGATATTGCTGTTCCATAATATCAATAATAAGTTGGTGGTATGCTTCGATGTAGCTTTCAAACATGCTCAAATCACGTGTGACGAATGCAGATTGATGTCTTGAACTCTGAATTTGGTTATCGCTGCAATCAGTTAATTTCTGTATAATAGCTGGATTATACTCCACATTTTTTAATACAGACGTATTTACATTGAAATGTGAAGCGATACGTTTTATTTGTAACTCATGCTCATTCCCGGCAAACAACCGGGATGCCTTTACTGGTGAGCCTTTATATTGCATGTAGCAAAGGCAATCATTTGCCAGCTCATCATCGGTAATAGGCGAGTGGTTAAAAGGGTTTAAGCTGATACACCAGGTGCCGGTGCTTATTAATATAAAAGGTTCGCTAAAGTTAACCAGATAGGGTATAAGCGCGGCAGAACTATCATGTAAACCAACACCTGTCGGTATGGCACTGCCCAATTTATTTGCTGCAAACGTACCACTCGATGGGATTATGGGTGCAAATTTTTCAGTAAGTCCTTCTGCGTAAACCCAAGCATGATAATCGTTCTTTTCAAAGTCCCATAAACCAGTATGACAGCCTATATTGGTAATATCGGTGCAGGGTACGCCAGATAGCAAATAGCTTAAGTATTGCGACAGGTGAAGACTGTATTGGATTTTATTGAACAATTGCGGGTTTTTATATTTGATGCGATATAGCTGCATCCCCGAGTTCAGATTCCCTAATACTGGTGAACAGGTTTCCCGTGCAAGTTTTGTTTCGCCGCCGTAAGTTTTATAGAACTTTTCTTTCAGATCTTCGGGGAACTCTTTCAGGTAATTATATAAAGGAGCAACCGGTTTACCGGCTGCATTTATATGTACAAAGCTTGCCCCATAGGTGGAGAAGTTTATAGCCTTTACCTCAAATTCTTTTAATTTAAACACTTCTCGAAGCGATTCAAATACCGATAGTTCCAGGCTGTCCAGGTTCTCGCATGGGTCGCCATCCTCATCAACTGTTTCAATAAAACGAGCTGATTTTTCATAAACAATATGGTAGCTTTCATCAAAAAGAAAAAGCTTTTTGTTGGTTTTACCCACATCAAATATAGCTATTACGGGTATGGCGCTCATTTTCAATTATAATCCTGTGGCAACCGTTTTTAATCCGCGTTCTTTTATCAAATGTTCCCTGATGCTTAGCTCGCGATATGCGCCAATAGGATCTAAAGCCCCACCATTGCGCAAAGATGCTTCTGCCACCAATGAACGAACATCGGTACGATAAGCCTGCTGCAATATCTCTTGCGCCAAAGCTACATCGTTATTATTTTGAGCAGCTACTAAAGCTTTTTTATCGACTAACAAAGCTTGGGCATAAGCTATTTTAATGGCTTGTACTGATTGCAGCAAATCTTCAATAGGATCTTTTACATTGTGTGATGCATCTATCATCCAACCAATTGATGTGGCATGATCCATTTCCCGGGCATCCATTCCTTCAACCAATTCATTAAATATCAGGAATAATTGATAGGGATTGATGCTGCCTACAGTTAAGTCATCATCGCCGTATTTTGAATCATTGAAATGGAATCCGGCCAACTTGCCTTCCATTAGCAACAGCGACACGATCTGTTCGATATTGGTGCCCTGTAAATGGTGGCCCAGATCAACCAAAGTACTTGCTTTAGGGCCTAATTTTGAGGCCAACAAATAAGATTGTCCCCAATCGCCAATGGTGGTTGAGTAAAAATTAGGTTCATAAGGCTTGTATTCTACCCAAACTTTCCAGTCATCCGGCAAAGCTGTGTAGATCTCCTGCAAACTTTCCAATGTATTTTGGAATGCCTGGCGAAAGTTAAGTTGTCCCGGAAAGTTTGAACCATCCGACAACCAAACCGACAATGCTTTGGAATCCAATTGCTTGCCGTATTTGATTACTTCGATATTATGCTCAATAGCCTGTTTACGAACAGCCTTGTCTACATGATGCAATGAGCCAAACTTGTAGCTCAATTTTTGATCTTTTTGATCTTGAAAAGTATTGGAGTTAACAGCATCAAAATGCAAGCCCAGTTGCGCGGATAAGGTTTTTATGGATGCTGCATTATCCGGAATATCCCAGGGGATATGCAGGGATATGGAATTGCTGGATTTGTTCAATGCATGTATAACACCTACATCTTCAATTTTTTCTTCCAGGCTGCGTGGCTCACCACCGCCGGAGAAACGGCCAAAACGGGTGCCGCCTGTACCTAAAGCCCAACTTGGTATAGCGATATTAAATACACTTAATTTTTGTAATACCCCCTCAAGGTTGCTTATATCAGTGGCAACACCTTCAAACTGGCGTTGGTGCTTTTCTGCTTGCTGATGGTTCAACTCATCAACAGTATATTTTTCTATTTGCATCTCGGTATAATTTGGTAGGCCGGTGGTTAGCCGGCCTTATTGGTTTATCGGTTTTGGCTTTCGCCTTTCAACTTTATACTTGAAATTATCTTACAAATCCAGCCGCAACACCACCGTCAACATTAATCACATTTCCTGTTGACTTATTCAGCAAGCCGCCGGTTAAAGCAAAGCAAGCGTTGGCAATATCAACTGGTAGAATAATCTCGTTCAGTAAAGTCCTCTTAGCATAATAAGCGGGTAATTCTGCAACAGTAATGCCGTAGGCTTTGGCACGGCCTTCCGCCCAGCCGCCAGCCCATATATTGCTATCGCTGATCACCGCATCAGGGTTGATCACATTTACTCGGATATGATCAGGGCCAAGTTCTGTTGCATTCAGCCTGCTCAAATGTAATTGGGCAGCTTTCGCGCTGCCGTAACCAGCATTATTAGGGCCGCTTACTAACGCGTTTTTACTTACAATATTGATAATATCGCCACCTATTGCCTGTTTCTTCATTATGGCCACTGCGGCTTGTGTAACCAGAAACTGTCCTTTTACCAAAACATCATACAACAGATCCCAGTCGTTCTCCGTATGATCGGCGATTGTTTTTGAGATAGATAATCCCGCGTTGTTCACAATCAAATCCACCCCGCCAAAAGTTAATATGGCTGTCGCGATGGCTTCCTGTATCTCTTCAGCTTTGGTTACATCCAAAGTAGCAGTAGTGTATGCATCTTTTCCGTAAGCTTGTTTAAACTCGTCGCCGGCGCTTTGTAGGCGTTCGGCATTCATGTCATTTAAGATCACTACAGCGCCTTCTTCTACAAATTTCTTAGCGATAGCTTTACCAATTCCACCGGCGCTGCCAGTTATTAGCGCAATTCTACCTGATAAGGCTTTGGGTTTTGGCATACGTGATAGTTTTGCTTCTTCCAATAACCAATACTCAATATCAAAAGCTTCCTGACGGGGTAGTGAGGTGTATTCTGATATTGCTTCAGCGCCTTTCATTACATTGATAGCGTTGATATAAAACTCAGCAGCCACACGTGCTGTTTGCTTATCTTTAGCAAAGGTGAACATGCCTACGCCCGGATATAGTATAACTACCGGGTTAGCATCACGAATAGCGGGGCTATTAGGATGTTTGCAGTTGTTGTAATAGTCCTCGTACATCTTGCGGTAAGCCTCGAATCCAGGGCTCAGTTTTGCTTTGATAGCGTCAACATCAGACAGGTCGTCGCTTGCCTTTATTTCCAACACCAGTGGACTGATCTTGGTGCGCAAAAAGTGATCCGGACAACTAGTTCCCATTGGTGCCAGCCTTTCCAGATCATTGGAGTTGATATATTCCAGCACACGGGCATCATCTGTAAAATGACCGATCATCTGTGTTTTTGATGAACAGAAGCCACGAAGGATAGGAGCCAGTGCAACAGCTTGTTTTTTACGATCTGCTTCAGGCAAACTATCAATCTTTTTACCACCGAATGCCGCGCCTTTCTTTTTATAATTTTCTTCTAAATACTCAGCGCATTTTTCAATTACTTCAAGGGTATTGATATAACTTTCGTAAGCCGTATCGCCCCAGGTAAATAACCCATGCGAGCCCAGCATAATGCCGCGGATATTAGGGCTGGCATCCAGACAAGCTTTTAACTGCAGGCCTAAATCGAAGCCCGGGCGTTGCCAGTCAACCCAGCCGATAGTGCCGCCAAATAGTTCCTTTGTTATTATTTCACCATCTTTTGCTGCCGCGATGGCGATAGCAGCGTCGGGGTGCAGGTGGTCAATATGTTTAAATGGCAAAAAACCATGCAGTGGCGTATCAATTGATGGGGCTTTAGAATTAAGATCGAAAATACTGTGGTTAAATAATTCTACCATCTCATCTTCAAACTCAATACCGCGATAAACATTTTTCAGGCTTCTTAAACGCTCAACGTATAATGCAGCCAATCCGCTCTTTTTAAGTGTGCCGATATCGCCACCTGACCCTTTTATCCACATTACCTCAACTTCTTTTCCTGTTAACGGATCCTTATCCATTACCTTGCATGAAGTATTACCGCCGCCATAATTGGTCAGGCGTAAATCGGCCCCCAAAAGGTTCGACCGGTATATAAGTAATGACACCTCATCGCCCGCTAATTCCGCTGCTTTGGCATCATCCCATAAATAACTTACATGCTTAAATTGTGTTGTGCTGGTAGACATATGTTTTACTATTGAATTGTTGAACTATATTTTTGATGTTATTTACTATTAATTGCTGTAACCTGCTGATCTTTAATAGAGTTTCCTTTGCCTACTATTAAGACCGAAAAAATAATAACCAGTATACCTATAATAACGGTTGTAAGTGCCTTTTTGCTTACACCTTTCCATTCTTTTAATACTAAACCCCAGGCGTTTGCTATCAAGATGATAAAAGCCATATGCAGTATCCATGAACTGGCGCCATTACCCATCCTGCTTTCGCCCATGCCATAAAAAAAGAATTGCAAAAACCAGGTTGTACCCGCCAATGCGCAAAAGATGTAGTTTTTTAATAAGGGTGCTTTTTTGTCGGTATAATCGGCGAAGGTTTTGTTACGGGCGTTTAACACCATACACCAAATAAAGTTGGTGGTTAAACCGCCCCATAAAATGATGATATAAACCACATTATTTTGAAATAGAAAATTTCCCTGCCCATGATGAGCTGCCATCCATATGGCATTGGCAGAATCAGCCATGGTTTTACCGGCTTCTATACCAAAATTAAAGCAGGCGCTTAATACGCCGGATACGATGGCTACTGCAATACCTAACCCAAAACGATAGTCTTTATTATCTTCCACATCGGCCTTGCCTGCTGAAAGTTCTTGTTCTTTCATGGTACCTGCCCAGCCGCAAATGATGATACCTATTACAGTAAGCCCTATACCTAGTAACACCATTTGCCCCCAATGTGTGGTTGCCAAAGTTGTTATGGTATCTTTCCCATCTTTTGGAAAAAAATTATAGTAAACTGATGGAATAAGGGACCCAAATACCGCACATAAACCCAATATGATAGTACTGCCTAATGATACCCCCAGGTAACGTACACCTAAACCATAAGTTAGCCCGCCAATGCCCCAAAGCAGGCCAAAAAAGTAAGTTAGCAGTAATATGTTGCCACTGGTATCGTGTATAATTTCGGTGAAATGTGGAATGGTTAGCCATGCAGCTAATGGCGGTACAATTAACCAGGAGAAAATACCGCCAACTATCCAGTAGCTTTCCCAAGCCCAGTGCTTTACTTTTTTATAAGGTATATAAAAACTGCCAGACGCGAAACCGCCTATAAAATGAAAAATAACACCAAAAATAACTTGCATGTATATAGGCTAATAATTGATTAACAAGATAGCTATTTTGTATGCTTTATTGAGAAAAAGTCAAAATAAAGATTATTTTTTGTTTGATCGACGGTCCATTTAACTAAGTCATTGGCCGCTTCAAAATTCTGGAAAGTGTAAGGAAGTTTTCGCCCGTCGGTATACTCGTTATAAAACCATGGGTCGCCAACCGCGAAAACTGCACCCTTGCCATATTTAGCTACTGCTACAATTACATCATTCTTATCCGTTAACGCCGAGTAAGCGGGGGGATTTACCCTAAGCGTACTGATATCTTTAATATAAATCTTACGCGTTGTTTTAAATATTTCATTACCCGCGGGTATATAAATAGCCCCTTGTTCAAATTGCGAACCCTGTACATGGTTACGGCTATCTTCATTATACTGGATGCCGAATTTTGCCATCAGCTTGTTAAGGTGGGCAAACTCCGCATTGCCGGTGTCGTTGTTTAACACTAATAATACACCGCCTGAATGTACCCATTCGCTGATTGCTTTGATATGGTCTTCTTCTATATATTTAGTATTAGGGTTTTCCCTCGGGATATCAGGATCAACAATAATATAGATGTTCGATTTACTTAGGTTTTGAGCAGTCGGAGCGGTGAAAAGTGTCTCTTTTTTCACGCCATAGTTATCAAAAATATGCCCAAACATAGAAAACCCATCGTTATCCATCTCATCCCATTTATAATGATAGGATTCCATTTTGCCTAATTTGTTTTTTCTATGCTCGTCGTTAAAATAACTGTCGAGCATTACTGTTTTTCCTGCGCCCTCATTGATATGCGCTAAACGCTCCATCTCAACACTTGCTTGTATAAAGGCACCTACACCTTTTGGATCGTTTTGAACAAACTTATCACTTAAATAATACCGATAACTGTCATCGCGGTAGGGTTTGCCGCCTAAGCCGCCAGCGCTAACCGTTCCGTTTAGGTTTACTTGGCCATCAGCATCAGTTGATATAAATTTAGCTAAGATGCCCTTATACCCTTTTTCAGCGACTGATAAATAGCTTGCAGGTAAATATCCTTCGCGTGCGCCTTTAGCCAATGCATATACAAACATGCACGATGCAGAAGCTTCCGGATAATTGCCGGCTGTATTTGCTTTATCCATTATTTGATACCAAAGGCCTGATTTTGTATCTTGATATTTTTGAATTGATTGCGCGAAACGGTTTAATATAGCTAGCAATTGAGCCCGGTATGGGTTATTAACCGGGAATTTATCAAGCACATCAACCAAAGCCATAGCATACCAACCATCGGCTCTTCCTCCAATATTTTGAGATAAGCCTGTTTGTGGTTTTGCCCATTTTGGGGTTTTGACTTTATCCCATCCATAATAATATAAACCTGTTTTTGAATCGCGGGCATGCTTATCTATTATAATGAATTGTTTGGCTATATTATTAAAATCAGTGTCATCTTTAAGCGTGCTGGCATACTCGGCGTAAAAAGGCTCGGCCATATATAAACCGTCCAACAATATTTGGCTGGTGTATCTGTTATTATGCCCAAAGCAGCCATCGGTAGTGCGGGGTTGGTTTCTTAGCCGATCGCGAATTTGTAACAGTGCTATGTGGTATTTTTCTTTCTGCAATACGTTGTAAAGCAGTAATATTGATCTCCCACATATAATATTATCAAGTGCGTAATCGTCCTGCTTGTAGCCTTTAATAGTCCCATCGTCAGCAACCAAAGCATCTATATGATTTTGAATATACTTAAAGTATTTCTTATCGCCGGTTTGTAACCAAACACCTTCTATTCCTTTCAATATAACGCCCTGTTCGTAAGTCCGGCGGGCCGTTGAACTGCTGTCTTTCCATAGCTTCATAGCTGTACTTGCCATACGCTGCGACCATGGTTGATCCTGCGCATTAACAAAACTGATTCCGGCAAAAAAGGTAATTATTATAACGAGTGTTTTTTTCATGATAATAACTTATACCGCGGTAAATCCTGTAATACCGTAGGTTAAAGCAGCAAAGCTAAAGTCATATTTGCAAGGACTGAGCATATTATTGGTTGTTATTTGGGTAGATATAAGAATATCTGCCATCTCAAATGGTTTATATTAATGTGTGTGTTAAAACAAAATTAAAACACTGTTAACCAATGTGGAAGTAAATGGGCAACTAAAACAACTTCAACGTTTGCGTAAATTAGTTGCCCATTAAAAAGGAAGGAATAAGCCCGTTGCCAGGCCTGTTTTTATTTAAATGTGAAGTAGTTTTTTGCGTTGTAGTAGCAAATATCCTGTATTATTTTGCCTGTCCATTCTATATCTGCAGGTAATTCGCCGTTTTCAATATCTTCAGCCAGTAAATTACAAAGCAGGCGGCGGAAATACTCATGCCTCGGATAGGATAAAAAACTGCGTGAATCGGTAAGCATACCTACCAATTTGCTTAATAAGCCCATACTTGATAAAGTATTTATTTGCTTGGTCATGCCATCTTTTTGATCTAAAAACCACCAAGCCGCGCCAAACTGTATTTTACCGGCAACAGTGCCATCGTTATAATTACCGGCCATTGTCGCGAACAATGTATTATCAGCGGGATTAAGGTTATATAGAATTGTTTTAGCTAATTGATTTGTAGTATCCAGCTTATTTAAAAAACGTGATAAGGCTTGTGCCTGTGTAAAATCGCCAATAGAATCATAACCGGTATCCGGTCCAATTTCGGTATAGGCACGTGCGTTATTGTTACGTAGCGCACCCAAATGATATTGTTGTACCCAGTTTTTTTCGTGATCCCAAATAGCAAACTCATAAAGCATAGCCGACTTGAATTTGAGCGCCTCTATAATTTGTAAAGATTCTCCTTCGCGTATTCTGGAGAATATTACAGCTATTTCACTATCGGTATAATCTTCGGCATATATCTGCTCTAAACCATGATCTGATATACTGCAACCGTTCTCCGCAAAATAATTATGGCGTTTCTTTAATGCCTCCAGGTAATCACTATAGCTTTCAATTGGTTTGGTGTTAATAACCTCAAGCTTGTTAATGTAATCATTTAATGATTTTGGATCATCGGCATTCATCGCCTTGTCGGGCCTGAACGCAGGATACACTTTAACCTTCCAATCGCTTTGTTTTATTTTCTGGTGATATTCCAGGTTATCAATAGGGTCATCAGTGGTACAAATAACTTCCACATTCATTTTTGTGATGATGCTTTGCACACTGTATTCTGCTGTTTGCAGTTTAGCTGCACACTCCTCATATATTGCTTTGGCCGTTTTGGGCGACACGATATCATGCACATCAAAATAGCGCTGCAATTCCAGGTGCGTCCAATGGTATAAAGGATTGCGTAGGGTATATGGAACTGTCTCGGCCCATTTCTCAAACTTCTCAACATCGGTTTTACTGCCGGTAATATATTGCTCATTAACACCATTCGCGCGCATGGCACGCCATTTATAATGGTCGCCTTTAAGCCATATTTCGGTTAGGTTGGCAAAGTTTATATTATTAGCGATCTGGGCAGGATCAAGGTGGCAATGGTAGTCTATAATAGGTAAATGCGCTGCATATTCATGGTATAAACGTTCCGCGGTTTTGCTTTGTAAAAGAAAGTCTTTATCTAAAAAAGGTTTCATAAATATGGTAGTTTATCGCCAAAATCAAAATTAGGTTAGATGCCAGCACCTGCCAAGTTTTCGCCCATAATTATTTACTTTAACGTTGCAGTAAAGTTAATAAGCTGACTATTTGACGATTGATGCTGGTTTTGATGAGTCGCGGATAATTACCTCTGTAGGTAATACCACTGTTTCAAATTCAGTTACCGGGCGCTTACTTTCAATCAGTCGGATAATCATTTCTGTAGCTGTTTTACCCATCTCGAAACCCGGCTGGCACACAGTGCTTAACGATGGGCTAAGTACTTTAGCCAGGTGTGTGTTCGAAAAACCTAGAAGTGCAATATCTTCAGGTATTTTAAACCCCAGATCATGTAAAAGGCCTAATGTAGTTGTTGTGATCCTGTCAGATGCTGCGAAAATAGCGTCAGGGCGATCTCCTGAATTAAGCAACTCACTTAAAGCGTTTTCAACCTCTGTAATATCTCTTCCACCATGTACGCAGTATTTGATATACTTATCTTCAACCCTGATATTGCTTTCTTCCAAGGCATGGAGATAACCATTTAAGCGCGCAATGGTAATGGAAAGATGAGCCGAATTAGTAATATGTGCTATTTTACGGTAACCTAAATTGATTAAACTTTTTGTTGCCTCATAAGCACCACCAAAATTATCGGCAATAACTTTATGGGTCTCAATATCTTCGCTTACACGGTCAAAAAATACAATAGGTAAACCTTTGTCGTGTAATCTTTTAATGTGATCGATGTTTTTTGTTTCTGTTGATAAGGAGATCAGGAGCCCATCGATAGCCCTAACTGTAAGGTGCTGTACGTTAGAAACCTCCAGATCATAGGATTCATGCGTTTGCGTAATGATCACATTATAGCCTTTACTATAAGCCACCGATTCGATACCACTGATCACCTGCGAAAAAAATTGGTTATCGATAGTTGAAATAACAATCCCCAGAGATTTACTGTTACCCCGTTTAAGGCTCTGGGCCATTGGGTTAGGCTGGTAATTATGTTTTTTAGCACACTCCAAAACCAATTTTTTTGTTTTTTCGCTGATCTCGTGACTGTCTTTCAACGCCTTGGAAACAGCAGACGCGGATATACCTAATTCCTTCGCGATATCTTTAATGGTAACAGCCTCAAAATTCATTATACTATATTAAAAATCGATTATATTAGGATACGGCCCATTGGTAATACCGTTTAGGTAAACATAAGAAATTAAATATCAATAGAGCTAATTGGGGTTGTAAAACCGAGGTTACGTTAGCTAATCAGAAATACACCAGAATAATATCAATTCAAGTTGAATAGATGATATTTTACCTGATGTCACTTATCGCGATAGTGTCCATATCTGTGTAATCCAAATTCTCACCTACCATGCCCCAAATAAAGCTGTAGCTCGCAGTACCGCTACCGGCATGGATACTCCAGGGCGGAGAAATTACGGCATCATAGTTATCCATAATAATATGCCTTGTTTCGTCGACTTCGCCCATGTAATGGAATATCTTATGTCCCTGGGGTACATCAAAATAAAAATAAACTTCCATACGACGGTCGTGTACATGTGGTGGCATGGTGTTCCATACGCTGCCATCATGTAAAATAGTTAAGCCCATTACCAGCTGGCAGCTTTTTATACCTTCCAGATGGATGTATTTGTTGATGGTGCGATAATTTGCTGTTGATGCTGCCCCCAGGGTTACTTTTACCGCATCCTGATTTGTTAATAGTGTTGTTGGATAGACCGCATGGGCCGGAGCAGAGAGCATATAAAATACAGCAGGCTCCTGAGGGTTTTTACTGGCAAATGTTACAGATTTATTCCCTTTGCCAATATACAGGCAATCTAGTTTACTAAGTTCATAAACTACACCATCAACGTTGATGATACCATCGCCACCGACATTAATAATACCGATCTCGCGGCGTTCTAAAAAGTATTCAGCTCGTAAGTTTGGATAAGCGGGCAATTCCAGTTTTGAATTTACCGGGTTTGCAAATCCCACTATCATTCTGTCGTAATGGGTATAAGTGCAGTTTAACTGGTCAGCTTGTACCTGTTTGTCTATCAAAAAACGAGAACGTATTAAACCGGTTTGATACGTTTTGAAATCATCTGGATGGACGCTGTGTATTACTTTCACGGATGCTTGTTTACTTTAATAATTTCTTAATTCGGGTATTGCTAAAAGTGTTTCTAAAGTGCTATTTTAGATGGTTTTAAAGTTAAAACTCTGATAATTGTCCATGCGATGATGTAAGATAAAGCACATATCGTGAACATGATCATATAGGCATCTTTGGGATATGATGTGTTTAATATACCCGACAGCCTTTGAATAATTACACCACCTATACCCCCAGCCATTTGGCCGATACCAATTACCGAACCGATGTCCTTTTTGGGAAACATGTCTGATACCGTAGTAAAAAGGTTCGCTGACCAGGCCTGGTGGGCTGCAGCCCCAATACATATTACAGCTATTGCTAAAATTGAGGCATAAGAGCCAAATATTTCTTTATTACCAAAATATTGGGTGAGTAATAAAAACAATGGGAATAACGCGATTAGAAACATAGCCCTCATGCGGGCTTTGTATACAGGTGTGCCTCTGTTTATCATCATTCGGGGAAGGTTGCCACCAAATGTACTGCCAAATATAGAAATGAAATAAACTATGAATGTTGGCCACATAATGTGATGCAGATCCATACCAAATTGCTTTTTTAAATAATCAGGTAACCAGAATAATAAAAACCACCATATTCCGTCGGTCAAAAACTTACCCCAGAAGAACGCCCAGGTTTGAGGGTATCTGAACAGTTTACCCCATGAAATATTCTCATGCAGCGCTACATCCTCGGATGGCGCAGCGTGTACCACAACTTCATCCTCATGAATAAGCTCAAATTCTTCCTTCGTAATATACTTGCATTTGGCAGGCGGATTGTATAATGCAAACCAAAATATCAACCATAAAAAGCCAACTGATCCGGTTATTATGTAGGCCATTTTCCAACCTTCGGCCTCGCCAAAATAAATCAGACACCAAGGGACAAAAATCGCTGCAATCATAGCGCCTATATTGGAACCACTATTAAATATTCCTGTAGCCAATGCGCGTTCTTTTTTGGGAAACCATTCAGCAACTGTTTTTATTGATGCGGGGAAATTGCCCGCTTCGCCAACACCAAATAAGCTTCTGATAACGGTATGTGTAACTACAGAGCTACCTGCAAACGCATTAGCGATACCGAAC
>Ga0302197_10002087_pt1 | contig 18703 bp, 15 predicted proteins | sample II_Bog_N2_1_FD_193526 | JGI IMG/M metagenome (GOLD analysis project Ga0302197, IMG submission 193526) | Peat permafrost microbial communities from Stordalen Mire near Abisko, Sweden - II_Bog_N2_1 | ecosystem: Environmental > Terrestrial > Soil > Wetlands > Peat | place: Sweden: Abisko...
GATGTGACCAACAATCCCTCTCTATTGACTTTATCAGACTGGCAAAATGTTGTGGCAATATTTGTTCAAGGACGCAAAAACTAGTTTCAAGGGTGGGCAATCAAAGACGCGCTTTAGATTTTCAAGCGAGCTAAGGGGTTCTTGCTGAAATTTCCTGTAAAGGATCAAAGCTAAGGGCACGAGTGGAATATTAAAGTGTTCAACTTGGATCGAAACGTGCGATACCGAGATTCTTAAATTCAGAAGACTATTTGGACTGAGATATAAAACTTTCTCTATGAAAAGGTGTGATTATGTATGAAAATAATTAATTAATTTCGGAATTATTTCATCAAATAGAAACTAGATGGATTAATTTCATGAGAAAATAGTCTCAAGGAAAATCAGGTTAAATGATTCTTTGGTTTGCCAATAATAGCACTATTAACCAGCAATACAGACTGTTGCTTTATCCTATTATACATATCAATGTAATCAAAATCTATCAACCGGTTGCCATCCTTCCATCGACTCTTAGTAGCATTATTGCTAATGATCATGCTTGGAGCGAATTGCCAGCCCGATTGCGCAGGTAAATCCTTCCCGTAGACCATACCTCTACGTCTCAACGAAAGCATGATTATTAATTTGTAGGACTACTTCGAAGGCAGCAATCTTACTTTCTCCGTATCACCGAACAACAAGTTCTCATCTTTGGATGAAACCTTTCGGTGCCAGACCGTTGACGAACAGCGGATGGGTCGTGTCGTGTTCAGCCGCTATTTCTATCAAAATTCACAGCAATTATTAACAGTACTATCTCCTTGAAGTAGATTCTGACCGAATCAGATCAAACTCCTGGGGCATTCGCCCTATACATCACCGACATTAAATCACACTCAACAATATCTTTTAATTTGCCCATGATAGACATTGCAAATTGTACCCACTTCACTGTCCAGTTTATCAACGCCACCCACTTCAGACCAACCATCAACTGCAGATATACTCGGAGTCTTTCATCAAGTGCACTAGTCACAACTATCGCGCGGATGAACGATTCAGCGGCTGAGTGGACTTTGATAGAAGCTCCATTTTTTAGTTATACTAAAAATTTATCCAGTCGCATCGAGATGGGAGAAGATACTTTGGTGAGAGGAGTATTTTCACCATCAAACAGTTATGTGTAACTTTGGTCATGGAATGACGATGCTCACGAGCTAGTGAATTTAATAGATAAGACATTTTTTGGTTTCGATTCATTCTACCTCAAAGACATGCAACTACACGGAAACTTGTTGATAATATTGGATTATCATTCAGGACTGCATCTGTTAAGAATTACTCCAACTCGTAGATTCGTACAAGTTAGCACTCTACCTGAGCCGTTCTATGAAAACTTTCAATATAGCACGGTTACTGGTGTGCTCTATCTTGGTAAAAAAGGTAAGGTTGTATCAACTAATATGAGACTAACAGGGCAACAATTTGTTGGTGACAGCTACAATATATATAAATACGAGCACATCCGTCAGATTATTCCCACTTATAAAAATTTAATAGTGCTAGGACAATCAATGATAAATCTTTTTCGACTTACTCCTGCCAACTCCGACACTCGCCACTATCAGCTGTTTTAGGCCCTTTAAATCATTGATGCATTTCCGATGGATCTTCCAAATCAACCATTAACTATCCTTTTAATTAAAAATTTACAGCCTTTGATGAGTTTGGTAGCATGCCAAGTGAAATCTGCCTATCTAATGTTGTCAGCTCCTGAAGGTGCCCACATAGTTACAGTAACTGCTCGATCGATTATGGAAGGTAAAAGTTCAACTTGCCAGCAGGAGTTCAATATTGTGAGACAGACAACATAAAAAGATTTCATTTATGACAATGGATACGATTCGGATAACTAAATTTTATATGCCAATTTGCCTGGAGAGGGAGTAGTTTAGTTGACAAAATATGGACAGGGACGAAACATTGAATATCGAGTCACTCCCAGCTAAAATAGTAAGATTGATTACGAAATCAATATAAGAAAAATAACAGGAGAGGATTGTAGCATTCAAGAAAAATTTATATCCAATGGAGCTAATTTATATCTTGCTAAATCTTGGGGAAAATTATTGCTAACTCAGTTTAGCTCTGACAGCACACTGCGTTATTATCTCTGCATATCTTCTCCTAATATTACATGCTACTTTGGCATGGATTCTGTTGGTCTAGCCCCCATAGATCATCTGTCCCATGAAACTCTCGATTCAAGTGACAGTTAGACCTTAATTTTAGAAGCTCTTTTGCAGGAATCAGGTAATAATGCTTTCATCCTGGTGAGGATAGTAACAATAAATTAAAGAGCTAAACTTGTAGAAATATAAGAGCAATGCACCATAACTTTTGCTAACTACACTCTTTAAGCCGGAAACATCACACAAATGGAAATTATTAATGGCCGACTGTTTGTTGTCCTTCCTTTCAGAAAGGAAATTAAAGTTTACAATTTATTAGCGAGGGAATGCCCTCTTGTCATTACACTTAACGTATAAACTTGCCCTTGGGGTTACTTTGCTCCTAGAAGTATTCATTTTGACCGTGTTTAGGGAGTGCTCAGGCAACAAGTAATAGTGATCCATCAATGGAACGAAGTACTCTTTGTAAAGCTTGAAGTCAGCGGCAATCAGTTAAGGCCAGTTCTTCTTTCTACAAGTATTCTATCTGAAACAGTTAACACAAGTATTTTGATCAGTCATCCTTATCTGCTCCTTTTTTCAAAAACAAATAATTTAGTGTATACATATTTTATTGATGATAGTCACCACCTTGATTTTCTTCGAGAATTGCCTCTTCTTGGTCGTACATTTGCTTCTTCCTCGCCGAAACGCAGTGATTATGCAAAACTGCTTGATGCTAGTCATGTGGCCATATCGCTCTTAGATCCTAAGTAAAACATTGTTTATAATGCTGTTTACAAGTTTGATCAGTTGATTTCAGCTGCTCAAGAGTACTACTAGATCAAATCATCAAGCTAAGAGCAGTTAGTTTTCATTGATGGTAAAGAAAGTTCAGCTCGAGCTGCAGTCAGATTGCAGCTGATTTCATCTGCAGCGGCATCGTATCTGCTTTGCAAGGCAAATTATACATATTTGTCTCCTTCTGTTGCGCTTAAATTTAAGTAAGCCCACACATTCCTGTAATAATACGCCTAAAACGTAAGTTTAATAGTTTCCACTGCCAATGACGATCATATTCACCATTTTAAAGTAAGCATTTCCAACGTGGGTAATACCATCAAAAGAGGCAATAAATTTCCGCCTAGAGGAACTGCAGTGAAGGCAGAAACAGAGATTACTATATCTGATTTACGTTGGTTTTCGGGAAGCATCTTCGATTACTAGTTTGATTGTGCGGATTGTGGTTCGCGGATTAAGTTTAAGAAAAAAGTTACCCTTGACGATAGAGAAAGGCTAATGGTTCCAAGAGATAATTTTTGGATTTAAAACGATGCTCGAATCGTTAAAGTAATTATGGGGCAATGGCTAATCGAAATGGAGTACAACTATACTGCTTATCCATTCGATTAACAACAGCCACAGGGCTACGGACTGAGGCAAGCTAGTCTTTTGGCAGATATTTCAGGCAATTGTGTTGATGCCAAACAGATGAGTAATTAAAGACTAATAATTTCACTTTGCTGGCGTCTCAATCTTCAAGATCAGAGATAGTACTATCTATCACTTGTATCCAGTATTTCTGTAAAGGGATTTGTATTGGAAGAGCGAGTGATTGCTATCGATGGAAATGACGTGCATTTGCTTCTTAAAAATGAGTTGATTATAGTTTACTCTTCCAGCATAGCACTGCTATTTACTTTATGGTAGGTTGAAGGTAAACATCAATTCTTGGAACTATAGCAAATCGATCAAGAAGATATTTCCAGCCCTATTTGTTCGGCAGAAATAATGACCAATGCAACATCTGCCTCGACTCCAATCACCAATATTCTTTACTCACTCATACTTACTCAATGCTCTTCCACCCTTTACTACACCACATTCTCTCTATACTTATAAAGTGAGCAATATACCGATGAATCTGGAAAAATTATAACCTTTTCAGTGCCGAATATTCACATTAATAACGCCCAAAACATAAATTTGATTCGACTTCTCTCTCAAAGACATATTCAGCTCCCTTCAGAGGCTATTATCATCCAAACTATTTCTCGCAATGAGGGCTCAACTTCGTTTGGAGAAAATCTCTATTCCTTGGTGGTGGTGTTTGATAAATTTCATTCCTATTAGTTCTTGATGCGAGTAAACAGTGCCAATGGTATAATCCTGTCTCTGACTCTGAATGGTATTTATTACAAATTTGGAGCATATGAGGCTGTATCAGCTAATAACGCTGACTACATGGTTATAAAATACGTTCTAGATAATGGATATGGTAAATTAGATGAAATGTATGGATTTTATGATATAAATAGCTATGTCAACAGCAGTGACCAAATTAAAGAACATCACATGTTTGAGGTCTTTTCTCTCAAAAATTTTAATAATTTGCAACAAAAGGAAGAAGTTCCTTGGCATCTGAACGGGCATACCATAATCCAGTTCAATAATCAATATTTGGAAAGAGTCAACATTTCCAATTTACTTCGTGCGCACATCAGTGGCATGGCGAATAACAACTTCTCTTAGCCTATTCAGTAACTCTATACTCAAAACATAATAATAACTGCAAACAACCCGAATAGTGCGAGATCTGCTTCAATTTCACTGCAAGCCATTGACAAAGTTGAGCTTACTACTGCAGAAGTTATCATGATAGTCATAGGATCCATAGTTGTGTTTATCTTACTCATTTTATTGAGCAGATTTGCCTATAAGAGATATGATAAAGCCAAAAAGATGGTGCCTCTTCTGGAGAATACTTTGGCTGAAGAAGCAGATCTCTAAGAAGAGGAAGAAGAACGTGTCTCTGAATGGCGAATCAATGAGTCCATTCGGGAAAGTGTTTAGCCTTGATGTTACATATCTATTTATAAATCAGTCAATATGAATACACTCACCAAAAAGGCTAGCCTTCAGTCAAACACAATCAAAAGTACCAAGACTGCAGCAAAACAGAAATACATCGCCAAAGCAGAACGGAAATAGGGAGATGGAAGACTGTCCAAACATAGTTCATCCAACAGATTAGACAAAAAGCAAAGAAATACTCAAGCAGAAGGTAGCCTACTCGTCGAAGAAGAAATTTAGAAAGCTTTTTCCCTACATCGTAAAACTTATATTGGAAAGAATGAGACAATACAAAGCCTAAAGTACTTAGGCTATTCTTGCTTCACTGCAATCAACTATCAATCCTTTTAAAAAATCTGGTCTACGTACCATAGGGATCTCATCGATATTCTCATGTTTAAAGAGATTTATTCACAAAGCCAAGAGCAAAAGCAAATATAATCCTTTAGTCAATAGTTCTCACTCCTATCTAAGGGTAAATCTTCCCTTGATTTTGCATCTCTAACGAATGCCAAAGAAGGAGCTCGTTGCAATGGCGATATTCCCCTGATAGTATAGCAATGTGGAACTGACGGTATTATCAGCTATGATGAGTTCGTGCGCATCATGCATACTCTCAATACTCAAACTTGAACTTGATTGCTATTGAATATTTTTGAAAAAATCATCATTTAGCATCGCTCTTGAAGGATACATGCATGCTTTCCTTGATTTAAGAGTATTCTTCCTCACTGTTAAAATTGAACCAGTCAAGGCGACCGTTTAAAATACAGTTCGGAAGACAGCAGCGGCATTTGTTGAAAAAATCTGTTACTGTAAAAACTTTTTCAGGAAAGCTCTGCTAAATTTGTAACATTTTGGAGAGACGTTTGGCGAAGTGGTTACAGTTGAAGTTGAGTAAATCATATCTATTGCCTACATATTTCAAGAGCTGAATGATTTGTTGTGTACATACCTATAAATTAGTATTGCAGTGGCTATAGTATCTTCTGGTCTACCTCGTAATAAGTCATTTCTGTATATCCCAGTAGAATCTGCTCGCTGAATTCATAGGCGGCACTCCTCGGATCAATAAACCCGACGCCACTCTATTCTCCGTCAAAACCGAAGTACATGTACTCATGCTCACTGTATTTGTCGATAATTACAAGAACTAGATGCCAGTGTGATACACTCCCAACCCAAAGCAAGAACAGCAGGAGTTAAAGCATGGCCAAAAATTATACACATTAGCGTAGACAGGGTACAGCCGTTTGTTGATATTTTCGGGCAGACTGTAGATTTCTTCTACGAGTGAATTGTTGCACTAGTCGGATTTCATTTGGAAGATTAATTAACTACGATTATAATCAAGTCAATCGTCATAATTCAAATGATCTATCCGATAATTATATCAAATTTATCGTTTTATCTTCGTCTCGTATTAACGAACTGTAGACACTCAAAATTAAATTAAATCACTTCTTCCTTGGAACTTTCGGGATGTTTGGTATTATTATCGCATTGGTTTTCACTTATTTCTTGTTCGTGGTGGGTTTATTGCTGCTGTAAGTTGTTCCTTTTTAAGTCACTGATCTATTTGCGACAATCGCATTTTTATTGGTAATGGACTTCATAGATTTGATCTTCTAATCTTTTCGGTTTGATGTTGATCGTTCTTTTATATTTTTAGTGGAAGCATACTTATTGATGGGATCAAACCCAATCTTCTATAAAATTTTACTACAATTCTAGTTGACGGCTTGCCCTGAGTTTATATTGTTAATGATCTTTCTACATTAGTTATCGAATTTGAATGGAATCATGCGAAGGATATTGATGGCTAGACTCAGATGGAAATTTACTTCATTTTTAAGTTTGCAGCCGAAATAACTCGCTTCTTTTCGAAGTCTATAATAGTCTAGAAGAGTAACAGCAATGTTGCTGCCTATTTCTTCAAATTATTCAATATTTAAAAAAGTTAACTCGTCTTTCCTCGTCGGACTGTTCAAATTTAATAGCAAACCATCGGAAACACCTTTAGAGTAAATGTCTTATTGCATAGGCTTTGGCACCATATTCACGAACCTACTTGAGTTGTAATTACACTCAAGGGTCCAGCACCTAACTAATCCACTTTCTTTATATATCGCTACCCTTGAAGCTCCTTCCTTTGACAATTAGTCACCTTTATCCTTCGAAGACATGTTCTTCTCGCTAAAGTTGCATGCTTAATAATCAAAGTACTTGCAATTATATTCCAATAGTTTAGGGAAGAGACAAACTGCGACTTGCTCCTTCAAGGAATTGGTGCTGTTTCCATACATAAATGATCCTTGCTTATTGACATGTGCATGTAAATCAAGGCAAAATTATATCTGCCCTTCCTTGATCATTTGTAAAATAAATTTCTTAATGTAGTATATTTCCGGTTACTATTGCTACAATGGATTAGTGTAGAATCGATTTAAATTGTGACCTCGGCTGTCTGTTCTGAAATTGCCATCAATAACACCATCGGGATTCACCATTGGCACAATATAGAAAACGAAGTGATTCAATAAAATTTAAGCTTCAGGAATTTTGGAAAATAAATATTTGATAAATCCATTTAGCATGTGACTAGAGGCTACTTATCCAGGGTGTACTCTAGCGCTTACAAATATACCCTTTGTTAATAGAATCATACCTTTTTCTTAGCAAAGGTGTAAATAGACAAATCTTCGACTTCCTTCATTTCTTTAATCTCTACTGAGTTGTTCTCGGTTATCTTTGTAACAGTCAGTATATTAAGTTCATGCTTGTGCGATGTTAGGCATAGCTTACGATAATCGCAAAAATATTTTTATTTGTGTTTATCAATCAATTGCCGGATGAATAGGTTATTTTCAGTGTAGGTCCATGGGTAAGTAAAAGCGAAATAATACTTAGATTTTGAGCTAAAATGATGTTTAAAAGTCACCTGATAGCCTTATTAGGCTCGAGATACTCCGTTTTGTTGAAGTGGAATTTTAACACGATTCCAGATTCGATCCTCTTCGCTTCTGTAAACAGGGAGATGTCCTTATTTAAACAATTTAAGTTGATTACTCATGTTCATGATGGAAAAAGTGACAGTTGTTCCTTGAGGAATGCCCTTCACTGAGTAATAAAACCACGTTTTATAGGTGGAAAATGGATCTGGTTCTAACCATAGGTGATACTAGATTATGAATATTGTACTGTATGATTTTATTTGGGAACAACCTGAGCGAGATTTCCAGACTAAAAATTAGAGCTGAACTCAATATCATCGATTTTAAAGTCTCTTTGCTTGTCATTATTTCCGTCCATATGGTTTTCTATAAATATTTCTTTTAAATATTATTGACAGTTTTCCCTTCTTACTCACCAACATCAATTTTACTTTGTGGTTAAACTTGCAATTATAGCTAGTTTGACAAAGTAGTCTTTCAAAACGTCTTTATTTCAATAATAATTTCTAATAAAAATCAATTATCTGGAATGAAAAAAAAGATGCAGAAACTATAGAAGTAATTTATGAAAAAAAAGAAGATAAAAGATTTTAGTCATTGTTGATTGAGAATATTTGATTTAATATTAGATTATAATTGTTTAATGGCAACACGAGCTAAGTACACCAGAGTCCCTGCTCCCGAGGAGAAGAACTAGGTCAAAGCTGACACTGATATCCTCATGAGATTCTCAGAACGCTATGGTAAAACATTCCCTAATCTAGGTAAATACGTCTCAAGAGCCCTCACCCTATTTTTTGGAGAAGGCAAAAACTTCGTCACCATCAAAGCTGCTGAGAGACTTATGGACAGGGCTCTCTGGGTCGCAGAGGTCTTGAGAAGGAAGGTTGAGGGACTCCACCAAATCGTCCACGTCACCGAAAAAAAAATTGTTGATACTTATGAGCCAAAAGAAGAGGGGCTTCTAACAGTTCGCGAGGAGAGATATCTCACCATTTTGGAAGTCACTCTTACCAAATAACCCACTGCAGAGCAAAAGAAGCATCCCGGCTATCACGCTCCCCTCACCATCAAAAGCGACTTCCTCACCAAGGAGTCTTGGGAAAGAGGAGAAAAGGAAAGAGCTGAACACAGAGGTGGAGACCGTGAAGAACGCAGAGGTGGAGACCGTGATGAGCGCAGAGGTGGAGACAGAGGAGGAGATCGTAGAGGTGGAGAACGCAGAGAATACAATCGGGAAGACAGAGAGGACAGACCTCCCAGAAGAGATAACCGTGATGAGAGAGGTGGTGAAAGAAGAAGAGGTGGTAGAGACAGAAACGAATGATTGAAATATGTAAATTTCTGATCATCTCATTTATCTTATCGAAAATACAAACCGATTCGTTTTTTATAATTTTTTTCTAAACTAAAACAATTACAATCGAAGGCATGTGAATGGAGGTCAATATTTTAGACGAGTTATTTAGAATATTTAAAGACTAATATTGTACTTTGGAGTCTAGTATATCACATTTACTAATAAATTGATTTGTGAAAGATTTATTGCTATTGCTTGTGATTAACTAAGTTCAAGAGATTTTAGTGTTTAATCATAATTTTGCTTATGGTACTTTATTTTTATTCCAATAATGATTTTTTAACTTCCAACCGCCATAAACAGCCCCACCACCCACGAGTACGATTCCCCCAGTGAGTCCGACTGTCACAATGATTCCACTGGCAGCTAACGACTGGATAGTGGCAAAGACAGATCCTGCTACGACATTTCCAATTCCTGCTTGCATACCTGCAGCTGCTGATCCCGCAGCTATTCCAGAACTGGTAAATCCTAAACCAGTTACAACTCCACTGACTGCTGTCATCAATCCACTTACTGAACTTGTCGCAATTACTGCTTTACCTATTTTATTTGACATAATAATATACAATCCTTAATAATAGTTTGAGTATTACCTTAATTCACAAATAGTTTATTCCTTATAGGGATTTAAATGAATTTAATGATTCTTGTTAAAATGAAACCATATAATTATGAAAACAGTTATTTTAAGACATAATATTCAATCAATTGCTCCTTTTTTTACATTTTATATTTTAACATCAATACAGATATTGCCTCCATATTTCATTTATATCTCATTTAATAATAATTCGGAGGGTGAAGCCTTTTATCAATATTGAAATTAACTAGGTACAATAGAATTTTAAGTTAAATCATAATTTTGGATATAGTTATTTCCAATAAGAATAAGCTACGATTGCACCGCATACTAATATTACTGATATTATTATAATTCCACTAGCTATTAATATTTTATAAAAGATTGCTTTGGCACCTAACGATTGAAGATAGGCAAAAAATGATTTTTTTGCTACATTGCCAAATCCAGATTGAATGTAACTAGCTATCGATTTTGCAGCTATTCCAGACTTGGTAAATCCTATTTTTGCTATTGTTCCACCTATTACTACTAAAGGAATGCCTATTAAACTTGCCGCATATACTATTTTATCTATTGTATTCTGCATAATTTGACAATAATATTAATATAAATACGTTAATGATAAATTGAAAATTAACTAAGATATCTTATTATTTACAAGTCACCACGATAAATCAAATTCATTTGTGCAATAATTATCCTCCACATTTATCACTTTAATAAATATTTTAAAGAATAGTATTCAATTAATTGTTATTTTTGTAGAATTTTAAAATACAGATATTGTCTCCAAATATTGATTCTATTATTAGAACTAGAGAAGAATATGATCAAATATATTATTATTGACAGCAAAATATGTATCAAACTAATATCAATCTTATCAAAGAATTTAGAGTTTCAGATCAATCATGATGAGGATTTTTTCAAATTTTTATACAACGTAATGCCAATATAAGTTAAACAAACTCCAAATCCAATTCCAGTCATTAGAGTTATTGTGGATATCAATCCACTAGCAGCTAAAGACTGAACCGTAGCAAAGGCAGAATTTGCCGCTACACTTCCGATTCCAGCTTGAATGACAGCCGCCTTTGATCCTGCAGCTATTCCAGCACTGGTAAATCCTATAACTTTTGTACTTACACCAGCTACGGCTAAGGCCCCTGCTACTGAACTGGTTACAATGATTGCTTTATCAATTTTGTCAGGCATAAAATAAAGATTTATCTTGATCTAAAAAATCATATTGCATGTAAATAAGGAGAAGACTATTTTTATTATGACAAGGATTTATTAATATCAAGCCTAATAAGAATTTATTACTCTGACAGCTATTGTAAGGAAGAATATTCAATCAATTGCCATTTTCATGACATCTGAATTTTTAAGATAAATGCAGACATTGTCTCCAAATTTAATTCGCCTTTATAAACTCTTCAATAATATATCTTCAATATTTTTTAGCAAAGTAAAGGGCAAATCAAAAATACGATCTGAATGCACAGTGATTTTAAGAAATGATACCATGTTATAGTAACTATATAGCTGATGGAATATATATATTTTGTTAAGATTGAGTTTGCCATGTCATACCACCTGTTAAGTACCCGGGGTCCAACTCTCGACAATGTTCCTAACTATACATCTCAATTTTCGTCTCACAATACTTATCAATCCAATCCACAGACGACCTCCATCGCTCTTTTTCATATACCTAGTGATGCCACCAATAGCCTATATATAGATGGTATTCCAAATGATGCTACCGAACGTGAAGTGAGTCGTAAGAGTTTAGATACTTAGACATCTTTCGACCCTATCCAGGTTTTCAGGAGATTCGCCTGATCCGCAAGAGCACATCGACCGGCAGGGAGTATTTGCTGTGTTTTGTTGATTTCTAAAATGTGCTGCAGTCGACTATTGCACTCAATACTCTGCAGGGCTATCGTTTTGATAAGCATGATAAGCAAAGTTTGGTAATTTCATTTGCAAAAGATTTCAAGGAAATTAGTAAATAAAAATCTAGACGTCGCTGACTTGATTTTGCTTTTAGATTATCATGCTGATACTATCTTAAGAGTATCAGATATTATACTCATGCATGAAGAATAGATTTATCTAACTATCATTTATTGCATTTTAATATTTTTGACTGGATTCGTTATTCGTTGTTTGACAGGTTAGATTATATTTCTTTATCATTCGACTCTCTATACTTATTGAAATAGGATCGAGCTGACTTTGCGCCTCTGTTCATTATATCTTGGTCCTCGATGTGGTTATTTTTAATGAAGGTCTCGTTCAGCATCCGTTTCACATGGCTTTTCTGCTTAGTTGAATTATTACTGATTGATATTCTTTGTCTTGATTATCCATTGAGTCGTAATTGATTTGCTTTTGTAAACAAACTGGATTTGAGTTGTTTAATGTTCCAACATTCTCATAGGTGCTCTGAAATATATAAAACAATACCAATTAAAGAGGAAATAATCCAGATTATCTGCTTAAGTGTGAAAAACCACCAGGGAGGGCTAATTTCTTTTACTTGAAGAAATGATGAGTTGGTTATCTTGCCATTATTTCACTTTCCCTAAGAGGCAGGAAACTTCCTTCAAAGCATCGACTACAATTAGCGTACTCAGAAATTTTAAGACAAGGAATTTCAGGATTTTGACTTATTTATTTATTAATTACCTTGTTTCGCTTAGCATTGTTTGTTAAGTTGGTTTGCGTATGAGTCTTTTTGGGAATTTGAGAGGATAAATGGATCTTTCAACATTTTTTGTAGTAGCTGGCTTTTGTTTCAGATTGGGTGTTGAGGCAATCTCACGTTGGCTATAAATAGTCTCAGGGGATTCCAGTTTATTGAGCATAGGCAAATCTATTGAAATAAATATTTTATTAATCAAAACAGAATAGATCAGAATTTATCGGTCTTCAAATATGATTAAACATAAGTAAAACGATCAGCCTACTATTACCTGTATAAAATTTTTGTAATAATAAAATAATATATCATTATTTCTGAGACTGTTTATCCTTGTTGGAGTGCGGGAAGAGTTGGTTCATGTATCTCATTACTACTTCAACCTGTCTCTCAGGGATAGTCTTCAGAATAGTCTCCTTGATTCTGTATCTCTACAGTTAGCAAAGAGTAAAAACGACTAATTTCTTAACTTGGAGCAGCATTATGCACTGGTTAAAGAGCTTAAGAGTATAAAGCTCCTCAATAAGCCCATAGTTCTGTAGAAGAGCCTATTTAAACAGACTTTGTATCTTAAGCTCTCGGATAAGCTTGCTCTGTTTAGTCAGATTTGAGCACAGTACTCCCAAAATGGCTAAAAGTTTGGTTCTTTCTTAGGGGCTAGATAACGTCTCATATTCCATTTCAAATACTTTTTGTAGAAATTTTCTATCGAAAGGAATCAAATAACTAGGTTATTGCCTAGAGAATTCTGCAAGAATAGAAAGAACAAATAGCATTCTATACTTGAGATCAAAGCTGGGTTGTTTTTCAAACATGTTGAAGAGTAAAACGAAATAGCTCATAATTTTTTTGACTAATTCAGGTTCTTCTGTCAGATGGTTCGCATACCCCTTCTGTAAAAGTTTGAGTAGTGAGTGTAGCGATGTTTAAAACTATATTCCTTGTGCCTATTTCATATAAGTAAAGATGCCATTAATAAGTTCAAGTATCTTGAGTGGATCTTCATTGGCTGTAAGTTCACTATACATTGATTCGATGTTGATTTTAAGAGGTTTAAAACATCTCTACGCGGGTATTTAAATTTTAGTGTTGCTCATTGCTGGTAGTATGATTTGAGTTTCTGATGAAAGAATATTTAGTATTATAAAATTTGGGTACAGACTATAACACTTTAATTCTTGCTACTTTCTTTTATATATCAAAGATTAATTTTTAAAAGTAGTCATAATAACATCAAGATGATAATCTTTATCCCTTGTTCATACTCTTAGGTAATACGACAGAGCTTAACAGCAAAATAAACAATTCCACGAAAGTTATGATATTATAGAGAGGTTTACTGGAACTAAAATCAATATTATTTAAAGCTTTTGATTGAAAAAGGTGGATAATTTGAATTTTAAATATTTTCATTTTTGTTAAAATGATGCTCATTATGACCCGACTGTTGAGAGTTAAAACTTTAACCAATGAAGCCTATTTGCTCCCTATTCTCAACAATCGATCTCTTATCAAGCAAAATCAACAAGTTTATGCCAAGGGATGCTACAAATTTAGCATAGAAAATAAGAATCTCATCAATGAGAAGAGTTAGTCATTAAGCATAAATCTAATGTTAAAATAACTATAAATCATTGACCAGTACTCACTTAGTTATCATTTGGCTCATGAACAAAAAATGAACTCAATTCGCACCAAATTAATTGCTTTGATTCAGTAATAAATTCGGTTCATCGATTTAAATTAGGTTAAAATTACGAAATATCTCAAAAAATTAAATTACCCTTCATAGAGTCTTAAATAAGAGCTAAAAACTATTATAAAGTATATACAAGATTTTACTTCGAATATCTAAGCCATGAGTCCTTATTAACTGAATTCAAAATGTGGAATTCTAGAATATATGCATGACTATTTGCTTCACAAACCCAAGAAATAGAACATACTAACTCGATTATCGTAAATTATTGAATCCGAAATTAAGTTCAGAGAGGCCTTAGATTATTTTAAGTCTTATAATTGCTAATAAAATATAATCAATACTCATCCCAGTAAATTTCCTTAAACATGGAAAAATATTCATATTTTAACTTATAGTAATTAAAAGACAATGAAGGAAGGATACAACACTCTCTCCAACTTGTTTTATTTTGTGGGTGGGACAATCATGATGAAGTAGTAGCATGATAAATCTAAACTTGGAATTCATTTGTATTTTCGCTATCTTAAAGAAAGTTGGAGATCTCTCTATAACTTGTTACTTTTCAAAAATCCGAGTATAGAAAATGCCAAAAATCTTCTTAATCTATTCGAGAATGAGCCACTAAAGAAAATTGTAGAATTGTCTTTTGATGCGATTGCAACAAACAAATTTATTTATATTCCCGAAAATGGTAATTTCTAAGATCATATCGACATTTTTAAATAAACGAAAGACAGCATCCCCGTTAGAGTACTTTATCACAAATAACTTCCTCTCATAAAAGAAGGAGCGTAAAATTTAAATCAAACTGATTATATTGAGGATATATTTGTTCATATGCATGGAGGTGGATTTGTGGTCCTTTCCAGTCATACGACTCAAAATTTTACCAGAAAATGGGCAAATTCATTAAAAATTCCAGTCTTTTCAATTGATTATAGGATGGCTCCTGATCATGTCTTTCCTCAGGCTCCCAATGACTGCTTTCAAGTCTACAAATTTTTAACAACTCAGCTCTATAAATACATGAAAATTAAGCCAGCAAATATTTTTGTTGGAGGAGATTCGGCGGGTGCAAATCTATCTTGTGCAATAACAACCTTGGCACTCAAGAATCAGCTTGTAATTCCTAAAGCTTTATATTTGGCTTATCCGCCTGTGAATATGGCATATACATATTATCCTTCCAGAAAATATGTTCTTAATGATCCCTTGCTATGGCCTACAATGGTCAAAATGTTTTTAAAATGCTATTTTAAGAATTAAGAGGATATGAATAGTCCTCTTGCAAGTCCACTTCTTCTCACTGAGTAATTTGTTGGAGGAAACTAAGGAGATATCAGATTTCCTCTAAAATGGCCAAAGACATATATTGCTGTGGGAATGAAAGATCCCCTACGAGATTAGTCCCTCTTATTTATGAAAAAAATGACTGAATCGAATATAAATTGTAAATGCTTCATTTATGAGCATATGAGTCATGGATTTCTTTCTACTGATCAGATCATCAAGGATACATCAAAGACAATCGACCACTCTATTGAAATCTTAAAAGAACTGATAGCTGCATCAAAAAATTAAAAGAAATGATATTTAACTTTGAGTGTGAACTATAAACTAATAATAATTTATATGTTATGTGAATCAAAATAATTGATATCGTCATATGTTCTTGAAGCGGATGCTTCGATTATTTTCCTTGCATCTGATCTCTTCATCATCAAGGCGAGGTGGACGGATTAGCTTTTCACTTACTTTTTGAGATTTAAAAGTTTTACTAGAGATTGGACTGGTTTCACTTGGGCTATTAGCTTCGTCAATGGTTTGAAAATTACTCTATTCCTTGAAAAATTTAGAACTTTCTGTCCTTCGTAAATTAAATTATCTTTCAGGCTACCCATAACTTTGACTGAATATTTTCCTAGTATAACTACTACTCTGAATTCCTTCTGCTTGTTGAAAAAAGCTAAAGCAGCTGACAATCCTCATCCTTCTCCTTGGCCCATCATTTGTTTCTCTATTAACTAGTTTGATCTATCGATATCTCTCACGAATCTAATCTATTTTTTTCTACTGCAACCGCTGAATTTAAGTATTGTTTTTCATCAGTCTAATATTTTAGTCCTTTAGCAGTTATCTTTCCTGTTTGACTTAGTTGTAATCTCTTTGGAGTTGATTCATTTGATTTTTAAGTTGATTAATGGTGGCATACGCTTGCTGGTATTGTTTCTGAAGTTAACTTCGATTTCTATCTTCGGACTCCAATAAAGATTGATAATGTTTGATGATATCTTGGTTGACAATCTGAGTCTGCAATCGTAAGTTTTACTCTTGTTCTATTCTGTTGTTTCTGAATGAGTTTTCACTATTTTTTTAATAATGTTCTATTTTCTTTTGATATCTTTCAATGTCAGTTTGATTGCTTTTAATGAGCTACTAATGATGGTCTACAGTCATTTTAATTTTAATTATTTCTTTCTCTTTTAATTACAACTGAAAGATTAGTGATTTTTTTGATTATTCTAACTCTTTATTTTTATCTTCCTGAGTTGATAATTGATCTTCTAATTGGTGAATCTGATTTGCATATTATTCAGTCATATTATTGAATTGCGCAATCCTCTCCTCGACCTCCTTAAGTTTGGTTTGTGTCTGTTTGAATTTATCCTTGTAAATTTAGCTAATATGTAGTTTCTTCTTAAGATCTCCGTATTATTAGTGAAGCTCCATCTGTTTCTATTCACTCTATATTTGTTTTCTCTTATACTATCCAATTATCTACTATAATTTTTTGCATCTCAGGGATTCTTCTTTTATCTTTCCTTCAAAAATTTATATTTTTCGACCTGATAACTCGAGCTAAAATTTTAATTGTTCAATCTGCTCATCATACTTTATTTTTTATTCCCGAGATTTGTCACGAGTAATGGTCCAATTTTCCTGTTTGATTCTTAAACTCCTCAACTCTTCATCCTTTGTGGTATTTTACCACTCAAGACATTATAAATTTTTAATTAACTCATCTATCTCAATTTCTTTCTTGTATAAATTACTTAATTTTTCTGACATTTCTTGGATGGCTGCTTACTTTTAATTTAACAACTGTTGTGTCTACAATAGTTGCTTCTCCAATTCTTTGTATTTTTAGTTTTACTCAATTGCAGCAACACTTTTTTCAATTGATACTTCACTTGGATTCTATTTTAATTCCTTTTCTTTTTCCTTTTCTTTTTCCTAGTCCTTCTCCTTGAAGTCATGATTCATCAGCATGGTTACATCAGTCAGCTTTTCAATTATGAGATTGCTTTAATTCCATCTCTCCAGTATATTCTGAATTTCTACTAGTATATGTTCACGAGGGTCCTCTTCGCTTAATCCTAAAGTTTCTTGAATTTTTTTAATTAAATCCTGCATTTCCTTGAAATTCTGTGAAGATTCCACCTTATCTTTCTTTTCTGTTTCAAGCATTATATTTACCTGGTGATACTCATCTTCTAACTCTTCATACTTTTGAGCCAGCATATTTTTTTATTACTAAAGGTGACTGAAGTATTATCTTTCCTCTTTCATTGAATTTTGATATTAAAGAGCCATTTTTTGCAATCGCAAATTCGCTTAATTGACTTGCGAATTCAGCTGATATATTTTGAATCTATTCTCGAACTGAAGAGAGTAATCCTGAGCGTTCTGGTTGTCAAGAGATTCATTCATATCATCTTAAATTTGCTCGATTTACTCCCCTTCCATGCTGCGTCCTGAGTTACAGTGATTCATTATTTTATATACTGTCTAATTCTAAAGATAATAAAACATCCATCGTTAATAACATAACTTCAATTAAAAGAAAAATCAAGAAGATATTCATGAAGCCATCTTGATAGGACACTGATTTTCGATGCTTTTTGTTCAAATAAGGTTATTTATTAATATTTGATTTATTGATGTAATCCTATTCTTGATTCTTTGATCTAATAATCAAGATTATGTTCTCATTTAACTTTTAAGATTCATAAATTAATAATTGCCCTTGAGAATATATCAATTAAAATATATTTAAGAAAAGCTGGTTATCTTGGAAAAATTGCCTAGCTATTGAATTGAACTGAAATTTAATTCAGCTCCAAGGATGAATTTTAGGTTTGACTTGTGTTCTCGACGAAGAGCACTAGTTTTAGTATATTATTAATGTAACGATATATGATTAAATTTGGCAGATTTTTCACACTTAAGTGTTGATTTTATCAAAGATAAGATCCGTATCAAGTTAAAAATAACATAAGGTGGTCTTTTATCTTTTTACTAAACGTTTTATTATAATATCTGAACAATAATTTTCGTATTCTTAAATAATTTTAAGATTATTTAAAAGAAAACCTTTTCAAATT
>Ga0302197_10002095_pt1 | contig 18668 bp, 17 predicted proteins | sample II_Bog_N2_1_FD_193526 | JGI IMG/M metagenome (GOLD analysis project Ga0302197, IMG submission 193526) | Peat permafrost microbial communities from Stordalen Mire near Abisko, Sweden - II_Bog_N2_1 | ecosystem: Environmental > Terrestrial > Soil > Wetlands > Peat | place: Sweden: Abisko...
GCGGGTCGCCGGGAGGGAAGAAGCTGCCGATGTCGCCGGCGGCTACAGAGCCCAGCAGGGCGTCGGTAATGGCGTGCAGCAGCACATCGCCGTCGGAGTGGCCGGCCAGGCCCTCGGAGTGATCGAGCGTGAGTCCGCCAATGCGCAAGGGCACGCCCGGTTTGAAGACGTGCGAGTCATAGCCAAATCCGATGCGTGTTTCCATGGTTAGGTGCCTGTTCTTGAAGCATTTAGGTGATCAGCGAATTCCTAGTTGAACCAAAGAACTCAAAAAGCAACCGCAGGTCCTTCGACTCCGCTACGCTCCGCTCAGGATGACAGCATGTTTGCTGCATCCAGGCCGGAATCACCGTGCGCGCTGGCGAAGGTAAAACTCGGCCAACTCCAGGTCGCCGGGCTGGGTAATCTTCAGATTAACCTGAGAGCCATGGACCACGGCTACCGGATGGCCGGCGCGCTCAACCACGGCAGCTTCGTCGGTGCCGATAAAGCCGTCGGCGGCGGCCTCGGCGAAAGCTTTCTGCAACAGGCCGTAGCGGAAGCCCTGCGGGGTCTGTGCCAGCACGATGACCTCGCGGGGGATCGTCGAGGTAATGACGGCTCCGTGCGCGGTGCGCTCAACCTGCTTGATGGTGTCCACCGCCGGCAGACCGACGATGGCCGCCCCGTGCTGGATCACTGCATCGATCGTCCGGTCGATGGTGGCGGCGTCGATCAGTGGTCGCACGGCGTCGTGGACCAGCACAATGTCGTCGGCTTGAGCCGGCAGAGCGGCCAGGGCATGGGAGACCGATTCCTGACGGTGATCGCCGCCCTCGACCACCTGGACGCGGCCGGCAAAGCCGTACTCGGCGATTTGGGCCCGGACGCGCTCGAATTCAGGTTTGCGCACGGCCACATAGATGGCCGTCACCCGTTCCACGGCGGCGAAGGCGCGCAGCGAATGAATCAGGATGGGCAGGCCGTTGAGGGCAAGAAACTGCTTGGGCTGCGGGCCGGCCATTCTCGTGCCTAGCCCTGCCGCTGGAAGAATCACAAATACTTGCATAACGGCTGGAGTATACATCGGCGGGGCATTGTGCGCAGCAGACTTTTCACGAGAACTGCAAGATGGGCGTGCGCGGCCTCCCGCATAGGCGCTTCGGGACCGTATCATTTTGGGATGCGCCGTATGCCTTCCGTAACCAAGCCCGCAACGCCGTCGCCGCGGCTGCCCATCGACGCGGCGTTGTTGAAACCCGGTCTGCGGCTGGCCGTGGGAGTGTCCGGCGGGGCGGACTCGGTGGCGCTGCTGCGTGCTCTGGCCGACAGAAGCAAGGAATTGGGCCTGGTGCTTCATGCCGCGCACTTGCACCATGGTCTGCGCGGCTCCGAGGCCGATGGCGATCTGGAGTTTGCCCGCGCATTGGCGGCGGAGTTGGGACTGACTTTCCACGAGGCACGGGTAGAGACAGCTATTGAAGCCGCAAAGAATGGGGAAACGATCGAGGAAGCGGCGCGGCGGTTGCGATATGGGTGGTTCCGGCAACTGATGGCGGCGGGCGAGGTGGAGGCTGTGGTCACGGCACACACTCGCGACGACCAGGCGGAGACTGTACTGGCCAAGTTTCTGCGCGGAGCCTGGACCGAGGGGCTGAGCGGCATCCACCCGGTGGTCGAGTTCCCCGAGGGGCGGATTCTGCGTCCGCTGCTGGGGGCGGCGCGGGCAGAGGTGGAGGCGTACCTGCGAGGATCGGGGCAGGCCTGGCGCGAGGACTCGTCGAACCGCCACATGACCTTTACCCGCAACCGCATACGGCACGAACTGCTGCCGATGCTGGAGGGATGGAATCCAAAACTCCGCGAGCACATGGCCCAGATGGCCGCCCTGGCCCTTGACGAGGAAACCTGGTGGCAGGGGGAGATGGCGCGGCTTGCGCCGCAGTTGCTGCTGCCGGGCCGGCCGGTTCGGGGAGGGGGTCGCGCTGGCGGAGACGGACTGGCGATCGACGTAACGAGGCTGGCCGCGCTGGCTCCGGCGGTGCAGCGGCGGCTGCTCCGCTATGCCGCGGGCCAATTGGGCGCGGCGCCTGACTTCCCGGCAACCGAGGCGCTGCGGACGCTGGCGCTCGGCGGCAAGGCAGGACAGAGGTGCGAGCTGGCCCAGGGGCTGCGGGCTGAGCGAACACACCGGGAATTGAAGCTGGCAGTGGGGGCGGCGGCGGAAGATGAGGCTGTTCCCGAGTACACCGGATCGATTCCGGGAGAGATCGTGGCACCCGCCTTCGGACTGCGGCTGCGGGTAGAGATTGCAGCGGCGGCTGAGGGCCAAGCGGCTGCCGGCATGAGCGCCACTGTCCGGAACTGGAAGCCGGGCGACCGGGTGAGGCTGCGCTATTCGGGCGGTGAGCGCAAAGTGAAGGAAGTGCTGGAACGTCTGCGGGTTACAGGCGCCGGCAGGGCCGTTTGGCCGGTGCTCGATGTGGCTGGGCACATCGTGTGGATGAAGGGCGTGGAGTTGGAGCCGGCGGGTGAAATCGAGGTTGTTGCAGCCAGTTTGGAAGAGACAGATCATGGCGCATCCGTTGCGGGACGCGCACACAGTGAAGCGTCTGGAACTGGGTGACAACCGAGCCGGGATGAAGTACCAAAGGGGTTATTCCAGGTTTTCCAGCTTGAGAGTACAATTTAGGTTACTGCTCATCCGAGCGGCAAGATACTTGTGTCTGCCGTCAAGGCGTTGTGTACTTTCTGTGACTTTAAAAGAGGTCCGGGCGTCTAAAGGATGAAGCGGGCGGTGTTAGAGGTCCAGTCAGCGGCTTCTCCCCCGCCGGGAAAGAGGAATCCTGGTGAATTCGACCGTTAAAACGATCATGTTCTGGGCTGTAATCCTAGCCTGTCTGATGCTTCTTTTGACCATGTGGCAAAAGAACTCGAGTATGGGCAAGGATACGGAGATTACATACTCCGATCTCTTCGACAAGGCGCAAGCTGGGCTGGTGCAGGATGCGACCATCGAGGGCGAGGAGTTGCACGGCCATTTGAAGGCCACGCCCAAGGATCAGTTCCATACCACGGTTCCTACGAACTACGAGGATCTTGAGAAGGCTCTGCGCGCCGACAAGGTTTCACTGTCGATCAAGCCGCAGTCGAGCAACCTGCCGCTTCAGTTGCTCATCAATGTCGGACCCTTCTTGCTGCTGGGCGTGGTGTGGTTCCTCTTCATGCGCCAGATGCAGTCGGGCGGCAACAAAGCGTTGTCGTTTGGCAAGAGCCGCGCGCGGCTGCTCTCGATGCAGCAGAAGAAGATCACCTTCAAAGACGTGGCTGGCGTGGATGAGGCCAAGGAAGAGCTTAAGGAGATCATCGAATACCTGCGCGAGCCGCAGAAGTTCCAAAAGCTCGGCGGTCGCATTCCCAAGGGCGTGCTGCTGGTGGGCCCTCCTGGAACCGGCAAGACGCTGCTGGCGCGGGCCGTGGCCGGCGAGGCGAACGTCCCGTTCTTCTCGATCTCCGGTTCTGACTTTGTTGAGATGTTTGTGGGTGTAGGCGCAAGCCGCGTTCGCGATCTGTTTGAGCAGGGCAAGAAGAACGCTCCCTGCATCATCTTCATCGATGAAATCGACGCAGTGGGCCGTCATCGCGGCGCTGGCCTAGGCGGCGGGCACGACGAGCGCGAGCAGACGCTGAACCAATTGCTTGTGGAGATGGACGGATTTGAATCCAACGATGGCGTGATTCTGGTGGCGGCAACCAACCGGCCCGATGTGCTCGATCCCGCGCTGCTGCGCCCAGGGCGCTTCGACCGCCGCGTGGTAGTGGGCTTGCCGGATGTGCGCGGCCGCGAAGAAATCTTGCGCGTGCATGTAAAGAAAGTGCCGGTCTCAGAGGACACGAACCTGAACGTACTGGCTCGCGGGACACCGGGTTTCAGCGGCGCCGACCTGGCCAACATGGTCAACGAGGCGGCTCTGAGCGCAGCGCGCATGAATCGCAAGCAGGTTACGATGTACGACTTCGAGGTGGCCAAGGACAAGGTGCTCATGGGCGCTGAGCGGAAGTCCATGCTGCTCACCGAGGAGGAGAAGCGGGTAACCGCCTATCACGAGGCCGGCCACGCGCTGGTGTCCATCAAACGCGAACACTCCGACCCGATTCACAAGGTGACCATCATTCCCCGCGGCATGGCGCTGGGCGTAACCATCTTCCTGCCCGGCGACCGGCACAACTACACGCGGGAATACCTGGAAGCCAATCTGGCCATTTCCTACGGCGGGCGCGTGGCAGAGGAGATCTTCCTCAACCAGATGTCCACAGGCGCCGGCAGCGATATCGAAGGTGCTACCGATCTGGCCCGGCGCATGGTCTGCGAGTATGGCATGAGCCGCCTGGGTCCGCTCACCTTCGGCAAGAAGGAGGAGCAGATCTTCCTGGGCCGCGAGATTGCGCAGCATCGCGACTTCTCTGAAGAGACGGCCCGTCAGATCGACCTGGAAGTGCGCCGCTTGATCGACGAGGCTTATCAATCGGCACATTCGATTGTCGAGTCTCATGCTGACGCGATGCACCGCATTGCAGCAGCCCTGCTGGAGCGCGAGACGATCGATGCCGAAGAGGTGAAGATGCTGATTGACGGCAAGGAACTGCCGCCTATCCGCTCTATATTGGCTTCGCCCACCGACAAGGGCGGTGACGACGTGCAGCAGGTGCTCAAGCCCGAGAGCCGCGGCGGGCCAAACTACCCCGAGGGCTCGCCTTCGCCGGCGTAACTCGATTCAATTGTGTCTTGAATAATAAAGGCCACTCTATCCGAGTGGCCTTTCTGCTTTTTGCGCTTGGGAACAATCTGTACATGTAGCTCTGAACTGCGGAACCTTTCTCTTCTCCAAGGCGTATTCGATGCATAGATGCTAACGGAAAGGAATTCCATGCGCGTTGCAACATGTCGTTTCTTCACATTCCCAGCAATCGTACTGTTCGCAGCCGTCGTATCCTGTGGCGGCGCCATATCCTTTGCACAGAATTCCGATTTCAAACTTGAGCTTCATGCCAACAAACACGTCAGTGCTGCGGAGATCGGCCTGCCCGCTTATCCCGGCGCAACCCTCGCCAAAGAAACTGACGACGACAACACCGCCGATCTTGGCTTCACCTTCGGCGACACCCACTTCAGGATCATGGTTGCCAAATACATAACCACCGGCACGGCAGAAAGCGTTCTTTCCTTTTATCGCAAGCCGCTCTCCCGCTACGGCGAGGTGCTGGAATGCAACGATGGCAAGCCTGTCGGCGCGCCAACAGTCGCGCAAAGCGGGCTGAGCTGTGCCGAGCAGAAAGAGGGGGGGCTGAGCGTCACTGACCATGGACTTTCCTCCGCAGGTCACGAGCTTCGTGCCGGCTCTTCCCATCAGTTCCGTGTGGTGTGCATTGACAAATCTCATCCGGAGTCTACCCATTTCTGGCTTGTCTATATCGAACTGCCAAAGGATCATGACAAGACTGAACGGTCGGAATAGCACCTGGATTTGCGAAGCGGGCCGCTCTATGCGAGCGGCCCCTTTTTTTGTCTGTAGAAACTTTCAACTAGATTGAACCAGGCGAGCGCTTCGTTCGACATAATTACGAATGCAGATGGACCGTAAAAATCGAACGCAGTACGAGTGGCTCGCGCTTCGCTGCCAGAGTGGCGAGGCGGGCGCATTCGAGGACTTGATTGCAGTCATGGAGCGACCCTTGCTCTACTACGCGGCCAGTTTGACGGGCAATCCGGACAGCGCGCTCGATGTGCTTCAAGAGGTATGGATCAAAGCGTTCCGCGGCATTCGCAAGCTGAAAGACCCCGGCTCCCTGCGGTCGTGGCTGTATTCGATCACGCATGGAATCGCGGTGGATCGAGTCCGCCGCAACATATCCAGGGAGAAGGCCGAGGAGGTTCAACTCGAGGACTTTCAGGAAACCGAGGAGCCGTCGTTTGCGGAAGACGATGCCGCGGCGATTCATCAGGCTTTGAGTGAGATTGGATTCAAACATCGAGAGGTTTTGGTGTTGCATTTTCTTGAAGATTTATCAATGGCGGAGATCGCGAAGGTTGTTGGATGCAGCGAAGGCACGGTCAAATCCCGCATCCATTACGCAAAACGAGCCATGAAGGAAATTCTGAGTGGAGGGATTTATGGAACAGGGAAATAGCAGTGTGCGCGACCGTTTGCTGGCGCGTTTGCCCCAGCCTGAGAATCTTGCGGCTTACCGTGAGGAAACGACTTCTTTGCTGGCGAAACATGAGAAGGCGTTGTTCTGGGAGAAGGCCCCGTCAACAGTGCTTACCTTCGCTGCAATGTGCATTTTTTTTATGGCCATCTCTAGCTGGGGGCAAAAGCTCGGCACGGAAACGACTCGCCTCTTGTACAGCGCGGGCCTCTTGTATTTTGTGGGCGCGATCACCGACCTGCGGTATAACATCTATCGGAACAGGGTGGAGCTACTCAAAGAAGTGAAGCAGGTCCAGTTGCAGTTGCTCGAAGTCCAGGCTTCCCTTCAAAAAAATGGCGCCCCAACACTTTGATGGCGGCGCAGGTCGCGGGTTGCGACGCCCTTATCACCCAGGATGAGATCAGCAACGCCGCCGCGGCGCGCGGAGAGAGCGCGGAGAAATGGCTAACCCCGCGTACTGTCCGGTCCATGATTGAATCGCGGTACAAATCCAACGGATATCTGGATTACACTGTGACCCCGCGTCCGCAAATCGATGAGGCCGCCGGAACCGTGAGCTACAACATGGAAATCGATCCCGGACCCGTCTACCATTTGGCATTCGTAAAGTTCGACAACGTCAGCGACGACCTTCGCAAGCTGCTGATGCGGAACTGGCAGATGTTTCCCGGCGACCCCTTTGATCAGGGATATGTCGCCAATTTCGTCATGATGGCACAGAAAGCGGACCCGGTGCTGATGCGCAGCCTGGCCGGAGTCAAGGCAACCTTCGATGTTCAGGCCGACCCCGAAACCCACCAGGTCAACTGCGTGATCCGGTTCGAGAAGCTCCACTGAGTAGCCGGACTGTAACGCCACCCATCGGCGCGCGGCGGGAACCGAGACTGCTTGCTTGAAGAACCCGGCAACCGAAATATTCAAAGCCACATCCATCGCTTCGGGTATATCGTGAATGAGCGGGGTGGCTCGGTGCGGAGATCGATCTTGCTGGCGCTCATGGCGGTTCTGGCTCTTCCGGCCGTCGCGGCCAACCAAATTACCGTAGACGGCTTGGAGAAGGCACTCGTGGCGGACAGCGCCGCGCATCGGCCGGGCGCCGAAGTTGCGCAAGAGTTGTCAGGCATGGCGCTGACCGAACGGCTGAGCTCGGCCAGACTGCTGCGATTGAATGCCAATTTGACGGACGAAAGGGCAAGACAGGCGCTGGTTGCGCTAGCCGACTCGTCGCAATTCCTCGACCCTCCGCAAGCGGAGATTGCCGCCATCTCCACGCCGACGCCAGGCGAGATGCGCCGAATGCTTGTTTCGGTGGTGAACTATGTGAATACAACCATTCGCCAGTTGCCCAACTTTATTGCCGAGCGCGAGACAACGAGCTTTGAGGACAGGCCGCAAGAGGATCTCGAAGGGGAGACAGGTTATACCAATTTGACCTACCAGCCATTGGCTGTCGTAAACCGGTCGAGTGTGCCGGTGGCTTACCGCGATGGCCATGAGGTTGTTGGAGAGAAAGCGGCACAGGACAAGAAAAGCGAACCACAACTGCCAGGCCTGGTCACGAACGGAGTCTTCGGGCCGATTCTCAGCACAGTCCTGGGAGATGCTCTCAAAGGGAAAATCACATGGGGCCGCTGGGCGCTGGGAGCGAACGGCGCCGAAGCTGCTTTCCAATATGAGGTAGCCAAAGACAAATCGCATTACGCTGTTGGGATCTGCTGTGCTTCGAGCGGGAGCAACTCTGGCGCCAATCAGCAAAGCGACTGGCGTTCATACGGCGAACTTGTCGCCTATCACGGAGAAATTGGATTCGATCCGGCGAGCGGCGCGATTCTGCGCATCATGCTGGAAGCGGAGATGCCGCCCAATGAGGCCGTCTCCACAGCCGACACGATGGTGGAATATGGCGCTGTAGAAATTGGTGGGAAGAGCTATATTTGCCCTTTGCGGAGCGTCTCCATTCAGATGGCTCATGCTGCGCAGCCTGCGATGGGGATGCATGCAGTGGCAGGCTCCAAAGTTGCAGCGAAGACATTCCTGAACGATGTCTCATTTGGCCAATATCGCAAGTTCGGCTCTGAGACCCGCATTGTGGTTGGGAACAGCGGAGAATCAGGCAGCAATTCCCTTGGTCCCGGCGCGACGGACAATGCCACGCCCAGCCGGTAACCTGTAAAGTTATGCCCTGCTACAAGACAGGAACGCGCCGGGTATCCATAAGAAACCGCTGCAAGATTTCTTCCTCAATGCATGACAGCTTTGATACTCTTGCCCTGCCATGAAGCGCACGTTGTTTTTGCTCTTGAGTTTTTCCGCCCTGCTATCCACCGGCTTGCCGGCATTCACGCAAGAATTCACGCCCAAGACCATCGAGTTCAAAGGCGATCCGGAGTATTCCGATCAGGAATTGCTGGCGGCGTCGGGGCTCAAACCGGGCATTCCGCTGACGCAGGCTGAGATGCGCGACCACGCCCAGAAGCTGATGGACTCCGGCGTCTTCGACAACCTCACCTTCAAGTGGGATGGGCAGAATCTCGTCTACACCCTGACGCCGTCCACGGCACTTCTCCCCATCCGCCTGGTAAACCTGCCGTTTGCGCTGGACAAGGATCTCGACGCCGAGCTGCGTGAACGCATCCCGCTCTACCACGGCAAGGTGCCGCCTGAAGGCGGGCTGATGGATCGAGTGCGCGAGACACTTGAGGAAAGGCTTGCGGCCAAGGGCATTCAGGCCGCCCTCGATGCCACGCCATTCACCGATCAAAGCCTGCACAAGGTGACCGCCATGAACTTCGCCATCACCTCGCCACCAGTGCAGATTGGCGAAATCCGGCTGGATGCGGCCTCTGCTGCCCTGGACCCCAAAGCACAGGAGATTCTCGCCCGGTTTGCTGGATCGGCCTTCGACACGGAGGGCAGCCAAAGCCAGATTGAAACCTATCTCGGCGCCTTCTATCGCGACAGGGGTTACCTCGAGGCCGAGGTCCACGCCGCCCCACAAGCAGCCCCGATCAACACTCCGGACGCAGTTCTCGTTCCTTTTCTGATTTCGGTCTCGCCGGGCGCGCTGTATAAGCTGGCGGGAGTTCAGCTTGCGCCCGATATGCTGGTTACGCAGGCGGAGTTCGACCGCCAATCCCACATCCATCCCGGCGATATAGCCGACGGCGCGCATGTGCGCGAAAACTGGGAATTCATCGCGCGCCAGTATCACAATAACGGCTATATCAAGGCCAAGGTTCAACCCACGGCCAGCTTCGATCGGGCCCAGGGAAAGGTCGGTTTTGCGGTAACGGTAGAGCCGGGCCTGGCCTACAAGATGGGCAAACTCACCATTGAAAACGCCAGCGACGACCTGCGCGCCGCGATGCTGGCTGCCTGGGGAATGCCCGCGGGAGCGGTTTTTAACGAGGGCATGATCCGGGGTTTCTTTGCCACCACCAGCGTCCATCCAGCGCTGGAGCGAGTGTTTGCCACTCTCGACTTCAGCTATGTTCTGCTTCCCAATGACGATGCTCGCACTGTCGATGTCGTTCTGCGGCTGGAAAAGAAGCATTAAGACGGCTTATGCTCGTTTCCATGCCCCACTCGCTCATTTTCGACAACATGTTTCATCTGCCGCTCCCCATTCTTGAGAAGCTGGCGCGTCCGGTAATCGTCTACCTCGTACTGGTGCTGCTGTTGCGCATCTTCGGCAAGCGTGAGCTGGCTCAGCTCAATCCCTTTGATCTAGTGGTGCTGCTCTCGCTGTCGAACACTGTCCAGAACGCCATTATCGGCGACGACAACTCAGTGACCGGCGGGGTGATCGGAGCCTTCGGCCTGCTGGCTATCAACTGGCTGGTGGTGCGCGTGCTGTTCCGCTCGCAGCGGCTCACGCGCGCGCTCGAGGGCAGGTCGGCCGTGCTGGTGATGAATGGGCAGCTCGACCGGAAAGCAATGGAGCGCGAGTCGCTGAGCCGCGAGGAGCTGCTTTCCGTCATTCACAAGCAGGGCTTTGAAGACTTTCACCAAGTGCGGAAATGCGAACTGGAGCCCAACGGCACCTTCTATGTAGAGGCCTTCGACCCGTCCGCGGCAGACAAGCGCCACATTGAACTGATGGACCGGATCGAGGCGCTTTCACGCGAAGTGGCTGCGTTGCGCGTGCAGCCCAAAGAAATCAGCGGCGTATCAGCTCCACCGGCACATCCAGCTTGAACTGGGTCCATATCCGGTCGGCAGTCCAGGCCGTCGCATGGTTGGTCTTAGCGAGCGCAAGACAGGCCCGATCCCCGAGCGAAAGCGATTGACTGACAAGCGCATAACTGGCAGCAAGTTCCGCTGATGCTTTGTCAAACGGAACCAGCTCAATGCCCGCAAGCGCCGCAGTCAGATCTTCCGCCGTCATCCCGTTGTTGTCGCGCTGCGTCCGGGTCAGCACTTCACACCAATTCACTGAACTGATTGCGACCTGCATATCCGCACCCAGTTCCATCGAATCAAGGAGCGCTTCAATCCGTTCTCCGCCCGGTTCGCCCTGAACCATTGCCAGAACGGCAGCAGAATCCAAAACAATTCTATTCACGCACAGCTTCCTCGTGCTTCTCCGCAAGGAACTCGTCCAGTATTCCGTCGAGGCTCCCACGCTGCTTGATGATCCCCGCTCGAATGTTGGCCAGGGCCATTTTTCTACTCAGAATCCGAATCGCCCCCCGATCGCTACTGACGGTCAAACGGTCTCCGGCTTTGAGACCCAATTCCTTCCGGATCGCCGACGGAAGGACGATTCTGCCACTCTCTCCCAAGATTACCGTTTCTGTCATGAAACGCCACCTATTACATATTATGGCACATAGCCTAGTTGTTGCCACAAATTGGAACATGCGCCGTCTCGCGGATAAACAGGGAGGAATTAATGGGTGATCTTCGGTCAACCAAGACATAAAATGTTGAACATGAATCCGGTATTTACCAAGGTTGATCCCGATCTGCTGCCGATCCTCGGCGAGTTGCGCCGCCGCGAGCCTATCTTTCACAATCCGGAGTTTGGCTCGACGACAGCGGAGTTCGAGCGCTCGATGGTTCCGGATTATTGGGAGGTGGGCGCATCGGGGCGCCGCTACAGCCGGGATTTTATCCTTCAGAAACTGACTAAGAGTGTCCCTTATGTCGATGCGGCGGCGGCTGGATGGCAAACTTCCGAGTTTGGGCTTCGTGGACTCGGCCCGGACACCTATTTGCTGACCTACACGCTCGATCAGGCCGGGCGGCGCACACGGCGCGCAACGATTTGGCAGAGTTCAGAAGCTGGCTGGCGCATTCTCTACCATCAGGGCACGATCATCTCGGTTGAGGAAGACGACACGATTCCCAAGTGATCTTCGGCGTCTCTTGTCAGCCAACATTTCTTGCGCCAAGAGCACGATTGCTTTGATGGCAAATCACTCCCATTCGATGTTGCCGGTGGACTTACTGGTGATGCCGTAAACGATGCGGCTGGAGATGCGTTTGAGCATCTCCTAGGGCAAGGGGGTCCAGTCGGCGGTCATGCCGTCTTCAGATTGCCCGGCCATGCAGAAGGCGGTGACCCTCTACCCTCATCCCAGGACGCGGGCAATGGTTGCGCCGATTTCAGCGGGGGAGACGACAACGTGGATGCCGGCAGCGGTCATGGCTTTCATCTTGTCGGCGGCGGTGCCCTGGCCGCCACTGATAATGGCTCCGGCGTGGCCCATGCGGCGGCCAGGGGGCGCGGTTTGCCCGGCGATAAAACCCACCACCGGCTTCTTCACAAACTGCTTGACGAATTCAGCCGCGGCTTCTTCGGCGGTGCCGCCGATTTCGCCGATCAACACGATGGCTTCAGTCTCGGGGTCGTCGTTGAACAGGCGAAGCGCGTCGATGTGAGTGGTGCCGATGATGGGATCGCCGCCAATCCCAATAGCCGTGGACTGGCCGATTCCGCGCTGCGTTAGCTGATGCACGGCCTCGTAGGTCAGTGTGCCGGAGCGCGAGACGATGCCGATCGATCCTTCTTTGTGGATGTTGCCGGGCATGATGCCGATTTTGGCCTTGCCGGGCGAGATGACGCCTGGGCAGTTGGGGCCGATGAGGCGCGAGGATGAGCTTTTGAGCTTGGCCCACACCTTGATCATGTCAAGCGTGGGAATTCCCTCGGTGATGCATACAATCAGCGCAATGCCCGCGTCCTCGGCCTCGAGAATGGCATCGGCGGCGAATGGCGGCGGAACAAAGATCATGGTCGCGTTAGCGCCGGTGGCGGCCACCGCGTCCGAAACAGTATTGAAGACAGGCCAGCCCTCGTGCGTGGTCCCACCCTTGCCGGGGGTCACGCCGCCGACAACCTTGGTCCCATACTCCGCGCAGCCTTTGGCGTGAAAGGTGCCTTCCTTGCCGGTGAGTCCCTGAACGATCAGACGAGTGTTTTTATCCACTAGAACTGCCATGCTATGCCCCCACGCTTGCCGCGGCGGCAACCACTAACTCCGCTGCATCTTTCATCGTTGCTCCCACTCGGAAATTCAGTCCAGACTCGGCGAGAATTTTGCGGCCTTCTTCGACATTCGTGCCTTCAAGTCGCAGCACGATCGGCACCTGCACGTTCAAATTGCGCGCCGCAGCGACGACGCCGGTGGCAAGGCGATCGACGCGGAGAATGCCGCCGAAGATATTGATGAAGATGGCCTTGACATTGGCGTCAGAGAGCAGGATCTCGAAGGCGTGCTCAATCTGCTCCTGGGTTGCACCGCCGCCCACGTCGAGAAAGTTGGCAGGGCTGCCGCCGGCGTACTGGATGATGTCCATGGTGGCCATGGCCAGGCCCGCGCCGTTGACCATGCAGGCGATGGAGCCGTCGAGCTTGATGTAGTTGAGGGCATACTTGCTGGCCTCGACCTCAAGCGGGTCTTCTTCGGCGGTGTCACGAAGGGCCTTGATCGCCGGATGGCGGAAGAGGGCGTTGTCGTCGAAGGTGATCTTCGCATCGAGGGCAAAGAGCTTGCCGTCTTTGGTGGTGATGAAGGGATTGATCTCGACCAGCGAGGCGTCAGTTTCGATGAATGCCTTGTAGAGGCTTTGCAGGAAGGCGACCGCTGCATTGATCTGCGTGGGATGGAGGCCCAGCGCAAAGGCCAGCTTGCGGGCCTGCCATGCGCCAAAACCGACGGCCGGATCGATGGTTTCCTTGAAGATGGCCTCGGGGGTCTTGGCGGCAACCTCTTCAATCTCCATGCCGCCGGCCTGCGAGGCCATGAAAACCAGCTTGCCGGTGGCCCGGTCGAGCACGATGCCGAGATATAGCTCGCGGTCGATGGCCGCCGTTTCTTCAATGAGCAGGCGCTGCACCTTTTGCCCCTGCGGACCGGTCTGGTGCGTAACCAGTGTCATGCCGAGAATGTTTTTGGCGTGGAGTTCGGCGTCCTCGCGGGTGCGGGCCACCTTGACGCCGCCGCCCTTGCCGCGGCCTCCGGCATGAATCTGCGCCTTGACCACGACGCCGGAAGCGCCCTCGGCAAAGAGCTTGCGGGCCACTGTATTGGCTTCTTCCAGGGTATTGGCCATTTCGCCCCTGGGCACGGCAACGCCGTATTTTGCGAGGATTTCTTTTGCCTGGTACTCGTGGATCTTTATTTTAGTATCCCCCGATTGGCGCAACCCGCGCCAGCATTGAGGATACCAGCATATCGCCAGTGCCCACCAGTGACCGCCCGCCAACGGTGGGGAAAATGGACGCATGTGGAGCAGATCGCGCATTCCTAGCCTGCAGGATGAACGAAGGCTGAGGGCAGGTCCTTCAACAGGGCACATCGCGCGATCGAGCAGCAGATGCTTCACCCGAGGGCCGATTCTCGCCGCTCCTGTCGAACCAGAGTCGGATCAAGGATTCGGCCCCAGAGCTCTGCAAACTCAATGAACGCGAATGTCGCCCGAACCAGTCTCGATGCGTACCGTTGGGCCGCCGCCGTTCAACTTGCCCGTTACATGGTGACGGTCGGAGGATCCCTGAGTCAGCATCTCGTGGTCCGTGTGAACGCTGCCCGAACCCGAGGAGGCGTCGAGCGTGAGCGCGGCGTCGCCGGCCCAGAACTCCACATTACCCGAACCCGTCTCCAAGTGCCAGGAGTTGGTCGGCGCTCCGCCCACTTTGATGTCGCCCGAACCCGTGCCGGCGCGCAGTCCGCCGCTCAGGTTGCGCAGTTCGATGTTGCCGGAGCCGGTCTCGGCCTTCACGTCACCCTGCCCCGTCTGCTCGGCGTAAATGTTGCCCGAACCGGTGCTCACGACGAAGCCTCCGTGCAGCCCTGTCGCATGAATGTTGCCCGAACCGGTGGAGAGTTTGGCGTTTTCGCCGATGCCGTCGTCGGTGATGTCTCCGGAGCCGGAACTGGCGTCTAGGTAGGCGTCCGCCGGCGCCTGAATCTCGTAGTCGATGCTGATGTTGTGCAGGTTTTCGTGGCGCGCGCCGATGCGGACGATGTTGCCCGTCTGCTCGATCGGGGGATTTGCCGCGATCTCTCGCACCTGCTGGTCGCTGCCGCCCCAGTTCGACTTCACGCGCCCAACGATGTGTACCTGGTTGCCGGAGCCACGGGTTAAGTGGATGTTGCCCGATCCGGTCGCCACCGAAAGCTCAACTCTGCCGCTGACTGTGAGGTTCCGCTCGAAGGTGGCCTCGGAGGCCAAAGCTGGAACCGCCGCCAGCGCCAACGCCGCTGCTGCTGCTGCTACTAGAAGATGCTTCATCGTTTGCCTCATTTCAGTGGAGAAGTTAATAAGTGAAGAAGTGAAAAAGTGAAGAAGTGAAAAAGTGAAGAAGTGAAGGAGTGAAGAAGTGAACGAGTGAAACAGTGAAGAAGTGAAGCATTGCAACAGCTCATGTTTCTGCGTTCTGTATCACTGCGGGTTGTCGGATGCTTAGTCGGGCTAAAGCCAACTGAATTCGCAGCTCGGGCTAAGGGTTCCATGTTTCGCGCGAATCTCACCTTTTCGACTCCGAGGATCGCTGTGCGGCGGCGGACAATTTCAGTCTGTCCAACGCACACTATTCACAATTTCACTGATTCACTTTTTCACTCCTTCACTGCTGTAACACCACCTGGTCGCCTTCTTTCAGCCCGTTCAATATCTCGGTGACCGAGCCGTTTGAAAGCCCCACCGTCACTGGAACCTTGCGCTTGCCTTCCTTCTGCTTCTTGTCTGGAATCTCCACCGACGCATTTTTCTGGTTGTCGTACATCACCGCGTTTTCCGGCACCGTGAGCACGCCCTTGTGCTCGTCGAGCAGGATCTCGGCGTTGGCCGTCATGTTGGCCTTCAGTTCGCCGCCGGGATTATTGATGGAAACCCGCACCTCGAACGTGGTCACATTGTCTTTTTCCACGCCCATCGGGGCAATCTTGGTCACTTTGCCGTTGAACACCCGGTCGCGGAAGCTCTCAACCTTGATGCGCGCGGGCTGGCTCATGTAGACATGGGCAATATCAGCCTCGTCCACCTTGCCCTGCACATACACTTCGCCGATGTCGCCCTCGGTCATCACCAGGGTGGCTGTGGAGCCCAGCACCAGAATCGAGCTGACCGCGTCGCCGATCTCAACGTCTCTGGAAAGGATGACGCCGTCCATTGGCGCCTGGATGGTGGTGTATCCAAGCTGCTCCTCGAATTGGTTGAGGCTGGCCTGGCTCTGCTGCACCTGCGCCCGCGCCTGTTTGAGCTTGGCGGTGTCCACGCCAACCTGAGCTCTTGAGCTGTCCCGCCTGGTGAGCGCGGCAAGGTAGTCTTTGTTGGCGTCGTCCAGCGCCTGGCGGCTCACGATGCCTTGCTTTTGCATCTCCAGGTTGCGGTCCAGCGTGGCCTTGTACATGGGCAGGTCCGGCGCGTTCGCGTTCACCTTGTCCTGCTCAATGTTGGCCTCGAATGTGGACACATTGGCCTCGGCCGCTGCCAGTTGCGCCTTTTGCGCCGCCACCTGGGCCACAATCTCCTGCTGGTCAAGCTGCGCCAACTGCTGGCCTTTTTTCACCTGGTTGTTGATGTCCACGTAGAGCTTTTCCACGATTCCCGAAGCCTTGCTCTTGACCTCGACCTGAGTGATCGGCTGGATTTTGCCGGTGGCCACCACCGACCGCGCCACGTCGCCGCGCGTCACCTTGGCCAGCTTGTTGGGGTCGATGGTGGTGCCCTTGACCAGCCGGGCAGCCACAAGCCCCAGCACCGCAACAATCACCAGGGCGCCAACGCCCAGCCAAATCCAGAACTTTTTGCTTTTGCGCGACGCAGCCACTCAAGACCTCCCAGGCGTAACGAGAGCCGCAGCTCTCTAAATGTGTGAATGAAACGATGAAGCAGGCCTGCAAACTCAGACGGCGCCGGGCTTCAGCCGTCACCCGAAACAGCGCCGCAGCGCCTTACTGTTGCTTCCCCTTTATACGTCACGCGCCCGCCCGCGGTTCCAAAGCGCTCTTCGTGTTCAATTCTTTCCCCTTCCAGGATCTGTAGTCCCTGGTCTCTTTTCCCTGATCCCTGATCCCTGACCCCTGTTCCCTCTTCTCTGGTTTATCGTTGAAACCAGCCCATGAAGCAGATTCTCACCCGCCTCGCGCTCACGGTTCCGGTCGTCTGGCTGGTGGTCTCCCTCGTCTTCTTTCTCATTCATCTGGTGCCCGGCGATCCCATCCAGATGATGCTGGGCGAAGGTGCAACCCCTGCCGACACATCGGCTTTGCGCCACCAGTACTTCTTCGACCTGCCCCTCCATCAGCAGTACATCCGCTATTGGACCGGAGTTCTTAGCGGCGATCTGGGCAGCTCGATCCGGCTGCATGACACCGTGGCGCACCTGATTGCGGCTCGTTACCCCTATACCCTGGCTCTCACGCTAACGGCGTTGGGGTTGGGACTAGCATTGGCGCTCCCTGCGGGGATCCTGGCCGCTGTGCGCCGAGGGCGCTGGCTCGATCAACTGCTTTCGGTTGTGAGCCTCTTCGGCCTTTCTGTTCCCGGTCTGGCGCTGGGTCCGGTTCTGATCCTTGTCTTTTCCATTCAACTCGGCTGGCTGCCCGTTTCTGGCGCGAATCCGGGCGGAGGCCACTCCATCGATTGGCGTTATCTGGTTCTTCCGTCTATCGCCATGGGCGCCTCGCTGGCCGCTATCCTCACACGCATGGTGCGCACCGCCATGCTTGAGGAGTTGGGCCAGGACTACATCCGCACAGCCCGCGCCAAAGGCCTCAGCGAGACGGCCGTCGTCTGCCGCCACGCCCTGCCCAACGCTCTGGTCCCCATCGTCACCGTCGTCGGATTGCAGTTCGGCGCGCTGCTGGCTGGAGCCATCGTGACGGAAACCATCTTCAGTTGGCCCGGTCTCGGCCGCCTTACCGTCAGCGCCATCTCCAACCGCGATTACGCGCTGGTCCAGGGTTGCCTGCTGTCGATCGGGCTGACGTACGTGCTGGTGAACCTGCTCACCGATGTGGTCTACCGCTGGGTGAATCCGAGAATGCGGTAAGACGAGCGCCGACGAAACAGAAGACTTGATTCCATTGGCTGGAACTGCTGCCTGCTTCAAAGATCGCTCGGTCGTTGTACGATCTTCAAGGAACGGGGTTCAAGTCTGTGACGCCAGATTGCCGAGACAAGAAGATGCCGAGTTTTCCTCATGAGATGTTGCGCGAGATTTACGAACAGCCGGTCGCGCTTCGCCGCACCCTGGCGCTTTATCTGGCCGGCGATGCACTCAAGCCCGAGGTGGCCGGCCTTTTGGCGGACTGGGCAAGCCCCGAAGGCGAGATTCTGATTGCCGCCTCTGGCTCCAGCCGCCATAGCGGCCTGGCGGCCGAGATTCTGCTCGAAGATCTGTGCGGCTTGGCCGTGGACGTCGAGTACGCCAGCGAATACAGTTGCCGCGGCGGCCTCGACCTGCGCCACCCCAGCTTGATGGTGCTTTCGCAATCCGGCGAGACATCGGATACGCTTGCTGCCTTGCGCGAAGCGCGCCGCAGACGGCAGAGAACACTGGCCATTACCAACGCCTCGGCCTCTACCATGGCGCATGAAGCCGATGTTTCCATGCCCCTGGCCGCCGGCGTGGAAAGGGCAATTCCCGCTACCAAGAGCTTTACCTGCCAGTTGGCCGTGCTCTATCTGCTGGCTCTCTATGAGGGCGCGCGCCTGGGCCAAATGGATGCCGTTGCGCTGGCCAGCCACATTGAAGAATTGCAGGGACTGCCGGCCAAAATTGAGGCGCAGCTCGACAATTGGCGGCAGCAGATGGCCGGTCTGGCGAGCAAATACGCATCGGCCTCCACATTCCTTTACCTGGGCAGGGGCATCCACTACGCCATTGCCCGCGAAGGCGCGCTCAAGCTCAAGGAGGCCTCGTATGTTCACGCCGAAGGCTACCCGACCGGCGAGTTGAAGCACGGCCCCAATGCGCTGGTCAGCGACCGCGTGCCGCTGGTGGCGCTGGCAACAGTGGATCG
>Ga0302197_10002098_pt1 | contig 18646 bp, 14 predicted proteins | sample II_Bog_N2_1_FD_193526 | JGI IMG/M metagenome (GOLD analysis project Ga0302197, IMG submission 193526) | Peat permafrost microbial communities from Stordalen Mire near Abisko, Sweden - II_Bog_N2_1 | ecosystem: Environmental > Terrestrial > Soil > Wetlands > Peat | place: Sweden: Abisko...
CGCCGTCAATCGAATTGGAACCTTCGGTGAATCTCCTCCATACACGACGCGAACTGCGTATTGCGCTTTCGTATCGAGGCCCGCGTAGTGCATTCGCAGAGGCGTTTCGCCCAGTGTTTCCGCGGTAGTGTACCAGGAGACGCGGGCGCCGCTGCGTGGTTCGGTATCACTAAAACCGGTGAATGGCGAAACCAGAAAATCGGGATCTCGATCGTAGCTTTCGCCCCGCACGAGATGAGGCTCGCGCGCGGGATCGCCCAAATCGTCATAGAAACCGCCTGGCCCGGGGTTGGTCCAGTTGACGATGCGATCGATCATTGCTTGTTGCTGCTCGCGCGGAGCTTTGGCGATCTTTGCGAACTCGTTCTTGAGCCAGACGCGATCGTTCAGGGCGAAATCGATGGAATCGAGATTCGCGCCACGTCCCAGGCTGATGGCCTGATAGCGCGACACGCTCAACTGGATGCGAATGCTCTGGTACAGCGCCTCGGCCAGTTCGAAGACGCGAGCACGGAGAGCTCGCGCTTCGGGTGTTAGTTCTTCGGCATCGAGAATCTTCGTTGCCTCCGCGATGGACGCCGCGTTCTTCAGCGTCGCCAAGGCTCGCGTTTCCTGATCGGTCTCAATCGCCAGCCGTTTGCGTACGAACGCGTCGTAGTAGGCGCGATAGAGCGCCTGCTGAAAGCGCCAGTTCAGTTTGTCCTGCGGGGTGGCGCGCTTTTCCATCGATTGAAACAGCGCCAGCGTTGCATCCACGCCGCCGTTCGCAGCGAGCGGGCCCTTCCAGTTGCGCTCCAGATCCATCAGGCCTTTGCTGAAATCGTCCGCGAGCGCGGCGCTGATGAAGTAGTGGCTGTAATCGTGAACAATGTCTTCGATTTTCGCGTCGGGATTCCAGCCGAGGCCGTTCCAGAGGAACTTATTGAAATCATCGTTGCAGCCTTCCGAATACGTGACGAAACCGGAGGAATACTGCGAATAGCGGCGGAAAATGGCGGCTTCGGCAACGGGGCGGGGATTGATTCCCTCGCGCGCTTCGGTGGTGGAAAATGCGGGATCCCAGTCTTCCACCGGATATTCCGCCTGACGGCTGTGCGTGATATCGGGATAGAAGCGCACTGCGTAGCGCTTCGGCACTCGGGCGCGCATTTGCTCAATGCTGCCGCGCACCTGCGGACCGAAAACGACGCCGGTGAGCCACGTCGGCTGTTGATCCAGAATGCTGTAGAACTCATCGAGCCAGGCCTGATCGAAACTCTGCGGCGAGATCCACATTTGCGCGCGCGGATGCGACTGGTGGAGCACGGCAGTTTCCTTTTCGAGCAGCGCCATCAGGTACTTCGGCTCCGTGTGGCCGGGATCGCCGCCGGGCACAAACACCGCGTCCACGCGGGGCAGCTTGCGGAAAACGGCGCCCCACTCGGCCAGCGCAAATTCAACCGTCTCCTCCTTCGAGTAGTCCGCATCCATGGCCGGATACCAGATGGAGACGTCCATCGCGTAGTCGTTGGCGATGCGCGACATCTCGGACATCATGTCGATCTGCGGCAGGGGGAAATGCGGGCTATCGGCAGCGTCATCGGAGCGCGGTGGAATCAGTTCAATGGTGTTGGTTCCGAAGATCGCCAGGTCGCGAATATACTGTTCCCACATGGGTACCGACCAGGCATCGTAGGTGTTATTTTTCGGACGGTAGCCCAGCTGATGGCCGCGAATCAGCGTTTTGGGTCTGCTTTGTAAATCCAGATCGGGAGCCAGTTCCAGACGCTGCCGACCCATTTGGAACTGCCGCAGCAGATATCCCGCGCCGAAGACGACACCGCGGTCGTCGAAGCCTTTGACGGTGGCGATGGGGCGCTCGTTATCATGCGACGTGGTCACCGTGAAGCCTTCAGGTCCGGACTGCGCGCCGACACGCAGAAAGATCACCGGACCATCGGAAGGCATTGCAACCAGGATATTTAGCTTGAGCTGAGTTCGTTTTGTAATTTCCTCGCTAAGCATGCGGGCGGCGTTCTTCTGCGGCGCGGTGGCATCGGCCGGGATCACGATGGTGGCCCCTTTGAAGTCGAGCGCCATGGCGCTGCCGGCGACGGCGAGGAATGCGAAAACAGCCAGTTTCATCACAACGCGATTATATGCCCCATGAGGGAGTAACATGGCGCGCCATGGAGCCGATGCCACGACCAGAAAAACGAGGCAAGAATGTGATCTGGGGCAAGCGTTGCTAACAAGGGGGGCGAGACCCACGAGTTCGGGAGCACACCCATGAGTTCGGGAGCACACCCATGAGTCACGAGAGATCTTTCCCTGCATCGCGAAACATTCATCGTCAAGGGCCTCGGGCAACTTGCGACCGGGCGTTGGTGGACGATACTCAACTCGACAAGCCCGTCAGCCGGGATCAGCCGACGGACCGGGCCACGCGGAAACCAATTACATCCACACGGATCGATTGCGTGGCTCTCATCCGGGCAGCCGACCGCAGCATCACGGCACTGTCGCGCCATCCGCCGCCGCGCGCCAGCCGCATCGAGCTGTGACCGTCAAGGGCCGGACGTCCGTCCTGTGGAGTCAGGTCGTAGGAATCGTGCCATAGATCCGCGGTCCACTCGCGAACATTGCCGTGCATGTCATAAAGACCGAAGCTGTTGGGCGGATACGCGCCCACCATCACCGGTCCGGCAGCCAGCGCGAATGCCGCCTTACCCTGATCGATGGTGTCACCGAACGAGTAACGCGCGTGGGAACCGGCACGGCAGGCGTACTCCCACTCCGCTTCCGAAGGGATGCGGTAGTCCTGCTGCGATGCAGATGAAAGCCGAACGACGAGGGCCTGTGCTTCGTCCCAGGAAACGTTCGTGACCGGAATTCCAGGCTGAGGCGCCAAGGCGGCAGGGGCCTTCGCCGACGGCTGGGAAGCTCGGAAGCGGCTAAGCCAGCCTTGTGCGGGGGCCGCGGGAGCCGGAGCGGACGGAAGTGAGCCGACCCACCTGAGGTATTCGGAGGCGAGGACGGGGAAGACGCCGATGGCGAACGACGCGGGGATATCGATCCGCTTCTGGGGCACCTCATACGGAGCGCGATCCGAATCGTCACTGGCCGCACCAAGCAGGAACGATCCCCTGGGTACGATGCGCATGACCGGCATCTGATCGCCGTCCCGAAATACCGTGCCTTGCGGCGTGGATGGATTAATGAACGCGCCGTCGTAAATGGGTTCGCCCGAATGCAGCGTACCGATGGCGTCGCGATAGACGTTGGTCGCGTTTGCGGAAGCCAGACCAGGTGGCAGGTTGGAGTTGCCCGGCTTGGTCGAAATCAGGTCCGTGATCCAGGTGAGGAGCTTGCGCCACTGCCGGTCTTCGCGGTTGCCTTGCCACCCGCCGAGGTTTACGGTCTGGGTGAGAGTGAAGGCGATGGGAATCGTGCACGGTTCCACGACGACCGGCACAAGCTTTCCCCGGTCCTTACCGTAATGCGCTTCCGTGCGTACCCACTCCGAACCGACGGACCGCGGCGACCACAGCACCACGACCGTCGAAGCCTCGGAGATCGCCTGCTCGATCTCCGTATCCCAGGCCTGTCGCGGCGTTATGCCATCGTCCCACCAAACCGAGATTCCGCTCTCGCGCAAAGCCGTGACAACGCGACCGGCGATCTCGGCATCTTCTCGCTTGTAACTGATGAATGCGTCGGCCACGAGTGGATCCCGGATTTTTTCTTCGGAATTTGCTAACTCCGGTGAGCGAAGTTTCTGTTATGATATATCAACTTTCGCTCCCTGACAAACCGGAGGTCGAACGGTGCCCGAGTCCCCGCAAATCACCGAAGAAGCATTCCTGGCGCTCAAACATCCTCTGCAGCGAAGGCGCTTCGGCCTCGCCCTGTTTTTCGCGCTTATTCTGTTCCCCCTGATTGCGGCCGGCCTGGTCGCAGGTACCGTGGTTCTGATTGTGCCATTTTTCGCTCTTTTACTGTGGATGACCGGACGAGTTCTGTTTGCCCGCTTCATGGGCAACAGCATCCTGGTCTCGGAGCTGAACTATCCTCGCATCCGCCGCATCACCGAAGACCTGAAGACGATGATCGAATACAACAAGACCGTGAATGTCTTCGTCTATGAACAGGGAAACTTCAATGCCTATCTGATGAAGTTCTTTTTTTACCGGCGCGCGGTGTTTCTCAATTCCGAGCTTCTGGAAACGGGCGTGAGCGACGACGAGCTCCGCTGGCTGATCGGCCGGTTCATTGGATACCTGCGTGCGCGGCGGCAGGCCGGTTTTTGGGGTTGGACGATTCGTGCCGCGAACCATCTGTTGGTCTTCACTCCTTTCCTGCTGCCCTACGAACGGGCGCTCGTCTACTCTGGTGACCGGATCGCCCTCGCGGTCATCAATGGCGATATCTCCAGTGCTGTGTCGGCCATGCAGAAGCTGCTGGTCGGGCGGCAACTGGGTTACTCGGTCAATCCCTCCGGACTCGTCGATCAGCACCGGCTGGTGAAGGGTTCGTTTTTTGCGTTTCTGGCACGCATGGGGACGGGTTTTCCCCATATGACGGCGCGCTTCGTCGATTTGATCGGCTTCGCGAAAGAGCGCTATCCGGTCCAGTTTGCCCGATTTGAGGCGGAAAATCCCGGATTGCCAGCCGACATGCAACAGCTGGTCGCCCTGCCAAATGTGTCGGCATCATCCCGCCGCGATCCGGTGTGGCCGAGCCTCGCGGCGGCGCTGGTGGTTGTGGGATTGATCGCGTTTCTTGTCGTGAAGGCCCTTGTTCCGCCTCTGCAGGTGTTGCCGCGGGAAACGCTCGCATCTATGCTGGTTGCGCCACCGCCACCGCCACCACCACCACCACCGCCACCCGACACGGCGGGCGGGTTACAGCCCTACACCTCCACTGACGGTCGCTTCAGCGTATTGTTTCCCGGTTCGCCGAAGCGGAACGATCAACAGGTTGCACTTTCCGCCAGTGATTCGATCACCATCCACCAGTTTGAATTCGACGACAACAATTTGTCTTACCTGGTAATGTACAACGATTATCCGGCGAAATACGTCATCGCCGAGCCGCAGCCGATTTTGGAGAGCATTCGCGACCGATCAATCGAATCTTTGAAGGCGACTCTGACCAACGATGGGCCAGTCGATTTGAATGGTGTGCCCGGGCGCGCCTTCGAGTTTACCAACAAAGACGGCAGCACCTATGTTGTACACGACTTCCTTAACGGCCAGCGGCTCTACCAGGTGATGGTCACGGTTGGCCCGGGTGAATCCACAACACAAGCCGAGGATTTTCTGAAGTCGTTCCGCATCCTTTGAGGCCGGCGCATCTCAAACCTGTGTTACGGTATCCACCGCCCGGGCGGGCTGCAGCTTTTCCATGTACACGTAAATCGCCGGCGTGATGTAGAGGGTCAGGAACTGCGAAACCACCAGGCCCCCTACCACCGCGAGTCCCAGCGGTTGCCGCGCGTCGCCGCCCTCGCCGTACGCGAAGGCGATCGGCAGCGTCCCCGCCAGCGCCGCCACCGTCGTCATCATGATGGGACGAAAACGCATCAGGCAACCTTTGAAAATCGCATCGTGCGGGCTCGCACCGTGACGCCGCTCTTCAATGGCGAAGTCGATCATCATGATCGCGTTCTTCTTCACCACGCCGAACAGCATGATCAGGCCGACGAATGCGTACAGGTCGAGTTCCCGGTGGAACAGCGTCAGCGTCAGCAGCGCACCGAAGACCGCTGATGGCAGGCCGGACAAAATCGTGATCGGATGAATGAAACTCTCATACAAAATGCCGAGCACGATATAGATCACCAGCACCGCAACAATCAGCAGCACCGTCAGGTTATGAAAAGATTCCTCAAACTCCTTCACCGTTCCCTGGAAGCTCGCGTTGACCGATACCGGCATGCCGATCTTCCGGATGGCGCCATACACGTCGGTTGACGCCTGCCCCAGCGGGTAGCCCGGCGTGAGGTTGAAAGAAACCGTTGTCGCCGGAAGCTGCCCGAAATGATTCACGCTGAGCGGCCCCACGGTGCGCTGCATGCTCACCAGCGAATCGATCGGGATCAGCGCACCCTGGGAGGAACGCACGTAGAGCTTGTGCAGCGCGTCGGGCGACCGCTGGTAGCGCGGCTCCAGTTCCAGGATCACCTGGTATTCATTGGCAGGCCGATAAATCAGCGAAACCTGCCGGTCGCCGAAAGAGCTCTGCAACGCATCCTGAATCTGTTGCGGCGAGACGCCCAGCGAAAGCGCGCGGTCGCGATCGATGTTGAGCGTGGCCTGCGGACTCGCAATCTGCAGGTCGGATGTCACGTCCACGAACCCTTTCAGCGCCGACATCGCCTGCACCAGCTTCGGGGTCCATGTGTAGAGCTGATTCAGGTCGGTGCTCTGCAGCGTCATCTGATACGCGCTTGCGGTGAACTGTCCGCTCACGGTAATGGGCGGCGGATTCTGCGGAAACGCCAGAATGCCGGGCACCATGAAGAACTTGCCGCGCAATTCGGCAATCGTTTCGTCCACCGAAAGAGCGCGTTGCGCGCGCGGCTTCATCAGCGCGAAAAAGCCGCCCTGATTGCCGCCCATCAGGAAGACGCCGACATCGGAAACATTCGGGTCGTGACGCGCGATTTCGCTGACCGCCACCTCGTGGCGCGCCATCGATTCGTATGAGACATCCTGCCCTGCCATTGTGAAGGCGAAAAAGAAGCCGCTGTCCTGGCTCGGGATGAAACCGGTCGGCATTTTTTCGAACAGCCAGACTGTACCGACGAGCAGCAGCACCGCCACTCCCACGGTTGCAGGCTTGAAGCGCAGCGCGATGCGCAGGGTCCTTTCGTACGCGCCCGCGAGCATTTCAAAGCCCCGCTCGAAGAGGTTGAACAGCCAGCCGTGGCGTTTGCCGTGATCCATGCGCAGGAAGCGGCTCCCCAGCATCGGGGTCAGCGTGAGCGAAATCACTCCGGAAATCAAAATCGCCAGCGCGATGGTCACGGAGAACTCATGCAGCAGGCGCCCCACGATGCCGCCCATGAACAACACCGGGATAAAAACGGCCACCAGCGAAATGGTCATCGAGACGATGGTGAAGCCGATCTCCTTCGACGCCAGAATCGCCGCCTGCATCCGCGTTTCGCCCGCCTCCATGTGGCGCACGATGTTTTCAAGCATCACGATGGCGTCATCCACCACGAAGCCCACCGAGAGAGTCAGCGCCATCAGGGACAGATTATTCAGGCTGTAGCCCAGCAGATACATCGCGCCGAAGGTACCAATAACAGAGAGCGGCACAGCCACTCCCGGAATGATCGTGGCCGAAATGTTCCGCAGGAAAACGAAGATAACCACAACCACTAAGGCCATCGTCAGGACCAGCGTGAACTTCACGTCGCCAATCTGCCGCCCGATCTGTTCGGAGGCGTCGTACGCCGTCACCAGTTTCACGGAGGGCGGAACGGCCTTCTGCAGGTCCGGAATCAGGTCTCGAATACGGCCCGCCACTTCCATAGTGTTAGTGCCCGGCTGCTTCTGGATCGCCAGAATGATGCCTCGCGTGCCGTCGAACCAGCTCGCGGTCTTGTTATCCTCAACGTCGTCGATGGCGTTTCCTACCTGATCCAGTCGCACCGGAACGCCGCCACGGTAAGCCACAATCAGCGGCAGGTAAGCGGCCGCATCCACAAGCTGCCCGTTCGATTTCAGAGTGAACGCCTGGTTCGCGCCCTCCACACGGCCCACGGGAAGATTGGTATTGCCCTGCGCGATCGCGTGCTGCACATCGTCGATGCCCACCCCGTACGCCGCCATCTTATCCGGATCCACCTGCACGCGCACCGCATATTTTTGCGCGCCGTAGACCTGGACGCGCGAGACGCCGGTCAGCGTGGAAATGCGCCGCGCGAGCAGCGTCTCCGCGTATTCGTCCAGGGTATAGAAAGGCAGAGTGGTGGAAGTCAGCGCCAGATAAACAATCGGCTGCTCGGCCGGATTCACTTTCTGATAAGACGGCGGGCTCGGCATGCCCGGTGGCAACAGGCCCCCGGCTCGCGAGATGGCAGCCTGAATATCCTGCGCACCTTCGTCTATCTTACGGCTCAGATCGAACTGCACGGTGACCGAAGTGGAACCTTGCGTATTCGTCGAACTCATCTGCTTGACGCCCGCTATTGTCGAGAACTCGCGTTCGAGCGGCGTCGCCACGGCGGACGCCATCGTTTCCGGATCGGCGCCCGGAAGCCCGGCATTCACCTGAATCGTGGGGTAATCGACGCTCGGCAGTGCAGCCACCGGCAGCGCGCGGTAGCCGAGTACCCCGGCCAGCAGCACCGCCAGCGCGCCGAGCGTGGTCATGACAGGGCGTTCAATAAAAGCGCGGGAAACGTTCATGTCTCGGTTCCTTTACTTTTGCCCGCTGGCGCCGACGGCTGCGGTACCCTGGCCACCCGGCGGCACCATCACACGCGCTCCGGGAGCCAGCATCATCTGCCCGTCGGTTACCACCACCTCGCCGGGCTGCAGGCCGCTTTCAATAATGGCCCGATGCTCGAGGGTGCGCGAGACAGTCACGTTGCGCGCTTCCACCGTCTGATCTGGCTTGACGACGTAGACGAAGGTGCCGCTCTGTCCGTTCTGTACAGCTTCAGAAGGGGCTACTGTCGCGTGGCTGGAAGGATCGAGCACCAGCCGGGCGTCGACGAACTGCCCCGGCCACCACTGCTGCTTCGGATTCGCAACCGTCGCTTTCAGGTGTATGGTTCCGGTCTGACTGTCCACCGTGTTATCGATCACGCTGAGTTCGCCCGTTGCCTTCAGACTGGCGCCATCGCGCGATTCGATTTCAACCGGCAGTTTGCGCCCCGCGCTTTCACGCTGAATGGTAGCCAGATACCGCTCAGGCGCGTTGAAGTTTACGAACACCGGATCGGTGCGGTTGATGACGACGAGTGCGACATCGTTCACCTTCACCAGATTTCCGGCATGAACCAGCAGATTGCCGGTCCGCCCCGCCATCGGCGCCTTGATTTCGCAATAAGCAATGTCGAGCTGCGCTCGCTCCACCGCCGCCTGATCCACCTTCAGCGAGGCACGCGCAGTTTCCACTGCCGCCTGATCGGCCCGCACGGAAGCCGCCGCGGTTTCCGAAGCGGTGGAATATTGCAGCCGCTGTTGTTCGGAAACCAGCTTCTGGCTGGCCAGCGCGTTGAAGCGGCTGGCATCGGCATCGGCAGCCTTCGCCTGCGCCGCATCCTTTTGAGCCGAGGCCTGCGACTGCGCAATCTGCGCCTGGTCGCGTTCCAGCGCGGCCTGCGCCTGCCGTAAGACATCCTCGTAAGGGCGCTTGTCGATCTCAAGCAGCAACTGGCCGGCCGTCACACTCTGACCTTCCGTGAACTGAACGTTTTCGATCTGTCCGGCGACCTGCGACTTGATCTCCACCCGCGAAGACGCCTCCAGCGTGCCGACCACGTCGACTTCGAGCGGCGCCGATTCCAGCGTCACCACGCCCGTGGTCACCGGCATAGGTGGCATGCCGCCGCCCCCGCCGCCAGCCGCGGCAGCCGGTGGCTCCGTCTTGCTGCCGCAAGCCGACAGGAAGAAGACCGCGGCGAAAACGCAGCTCGCCGGAAGTGTGTAAAACGACAAGATTTTGTTTTTCACGGACGTGTATCGACTGCAACCCTGAGTTCCAGTTTACCGCCGTCGGTACGCGTCACGCAGGGGCGCGGCGGCCTTAAAACGGTCTACGTTCGATCAGCCCGGAATCCATCAGGCTCGCGCGAACATACTGCGCCAGAATATGCATGATGGATTGATGTATATCTTCCACTACGCCATAATTTTGCGCGGGTACGTAGATGTTGATATCAGCCAGCTTCGCCGAACGGCCGCCGTCGAAGCCGGTCATCGCGATGGTTTTTATATTTTCGCGCCGCGCCCATTCAATCGCGCGCACAATGTTTTCGGAATTGCCGGATGAACTAATGGTCATCAGCGCATCTCCGGCCCGGGCCGCGGTCCGCACCTGGTAGGCAAATATCTCCGCGAAGTCGATATCGTTACCGATCGCCGTGATCAGTTCCACACTGGCGCTCATGCTGACGACTTTCGGCCTTAGCGCCGTGTCGGTCTGTATCCCCTTGGAGAAATCGCACAGCAGATGGTTGGCGATGGCCGCCGAGCCTCCGTTGCCGCAGACATACAGCGTGTGGCCCTTCGAAAAAAGATCGGCGATCAGTTCCGCGGCCTGCGCTACGGAAGACGTTTCCATGCTTCTCGCGGCCTCAGTGAGGTTATCGAAATAACCCGAAAAGTACTCGCGCGCGTCACCGTATTTTCTTGTTGGAAATTTCATTGGACTCCTGCGTCGGCATAAATCACCTGGCTGCCGTCGCGGTCCAGACGCAGCTTCACCGGGCGCAATTCGGCCAACTCGCGGCGGATAGCCTCATGCCTGTCGGGATTGGCGTAAAACACCATGAAGCCGCCCGCTCCCGCGCCCAGAAGTTTGCCCCCCGCGGCGCCGGCCCCGCGCGCGCGGTCGTACCAATCGCCGATCTGAGAGCTGGAAATCTCGGGCGTCAGGCTCTGCTTCAGCCGCCAGCCCTCATGAAGCGCTTCGCCCAGCGCGTCCACATTACCCCGGCGGAATTCGTCGCGCAACTCTCCAGCCTGCGCCGCCATGCGCTTCAGCACGGAGGTCCGGGAGCCTTCCGCGATTACCTGGTTCTGCGCCTTCAGAATGTCGCTGGCTCGCCGTCCGATTCCAGTATAAAAGGTCAGGATATGGCTCTCAATCTGGCTCTCCACCTGATAAGTGCAATTGAGAGCTTCCACGCTAACCGTGTCGTCTTCGTTGAACCGGATAAAATTCAGGCCACCGAACGCAGCGGCAAACTGATCCTGCTTGCCGATCGGTTCTCCCAGAATATCGATTTCGATCCTGCAACTCTCCTGCCCGAGTTGTTCCTTCGCGGCTCTCTCCGATTTGAACGCATGCAGCGCATTCAGCAGGCCGACCGTGAATGAACTGGACGAGCCCAGCCCCGTCCCGCTCGAAGGCACATCGGCAATCGACACAATTTCGATTCCCCCGCGGATATCCAGCATCCGCAGCGCTTCGCGCACAATGGGATGCTCCACTTCGCCGCTGTTCGCGCAGAGTTCGGTCTTCGAGTAACTGACGCGAACGCCTCCGTCGAACTTCGGATTCACCAGAACATTGATATAGCTGCGAATAGAAGTGCTGAGCACCGCTCCGCCATAGCGGCGATAGAAGGCCGGGATGTCCGTTCCGCCGCCCACAAAGCTCATCCGGCACGGCGTGCGAGAGAGAATCACCGACAGCCCGTTCCTGTAATGAAAGCTACCGCTTCGCGCAGTGAATCGAACGCGTAATCGGGCGCTTCGCCGGGGCTCAGGTCCGAGCCCGCTTTGCCGGTGCGGACAAGAACGGCGCGCATGCCGGCGTTCCTCGCCAGTCGGATATCGAGCGCCGAGTCTCCGATCATCCACGACTGATTCAGGTCGAGATTAAAGTCCGTTTTCGCCTGCAAAACCATCCCTGACTTCGGTTTGCGGCAATCGCACTCAATCTTGAGTTCAGGCACCTCCCCATGATACCCGCGATGGGGATGATGGGGGCAATAGTAAATCGCGTCCAGCCACGCGCCCTCGCGGCCGAGCAACGTTTCGAGTTTGGCATGTATCCGTGCCAGCCCGGCTTCATCGCAGTCCCCCCGCGCCAGCACCGCCTGATTGGTGGTCAGGATGGCGCGATACCCGGACCGGTTAATCATGCCGACCGCCTCAGCTGCGCCTTCGATCAATTCCAGGTCGTCCGGCGTTCTGACGCGCGCCACCTCCACATTCAGCGTTCCGTCACGATCCAGAAAAATCGCCGACTGGGGAACCGCCAGCGAATCGCGCTCCACACGCCCGGAGCGAAGGTCTGCGATCACTTTTTCCAGACGGCCGGGCGTTCCCGCATCTTTCACATACTCGCCGCAGCGATATGCATAGAGCCGGCAGCCATCAGCCAGCATCATGGGGAACAGATGCTTGCCTATATCCAGCTTCCGAGGAATCGATCCCGAACTCCATCGGTCCCGGTAAGGCTGAAGCGCGGCCTTGTCGAAGGAATGCAGCGCGGCATTCACCAGGTTCGGAAACCATTGCCCATCGGGATGCGGGTGCGAGTGAAATTTTTCGATCCAGCCCGCGGCGTCCGCCTCCACAAGGTCCGAATCATGAGGGTGATCGTTCGGATGAACAAACAGAACGGCGTCCGCTCTATGCTGTTCCTGGCAAGCCAGCATGCGCTGCAAATCGACCTTCATAAAGCAATCGCCATAGAAGACCAGGAATCTGTCTTCGAGAAGCTCGAAAGCCGATAGCAGAGCTCCAGCCGGCCCCAGCGGGTCGGACTCGCCTTCATCTTGGTACGTCACCTGGACGCCGAATTGCGAACCATCGCCGATGACATCTCGAATCGCGTCAGCCCGATAGCCGGTCAGGATCAGGATGTCGTGGATTCCCTGGCTGCGCGCCAGTTCCAGGTGATGAAGCAGCAGCGGGCGGCCTTCGATATCGACGAGCGATTTCGGCAAATCACCGGTGATCTGCTTCAGCCGGGTTCCCTTGCCGCCCGCCAGTATTACTGCCTGCATTCCGGGTCATTCCACAATGCCTGAACAGCGGCCTTCACCGCCTGTTCGGATGAAGACCGGGGGTGCCAGCCCAGTTTCTGCAATTTCGCGATAGAGTAATTGAACCGCGGTACATCTCCGACCCAGCCCCTGTCGCCTCCTGTGTAACGAATGGCCGCACCCGGCGCGGCTACCTGCACAACCGCTTCGGCGATGGCCCTCACGGTGACGCCTTCGTCCGGTGGCCCGATGTTGAAGTAATTGAGGCGGTCGCCGCTGTTTGCGGTAATAAAAAGCATGGCGTCCACCAGTTCATCCACCAGCAGGTAAGGTTTGCACTGGTTGCCGTCGCCGAGCACCTCCAGTTCCTCCGGGGTCCGCCGCAATTTGTTCAGAAAATCGAAAATAACGCCATGCGTGGCGAATGCGCCAATCACGTTCGGGAACCGGCAGATCCACGCGTGGGTGAGGAAGCTTTCCGCAGCCGCACTGATGGAAGCTTCCGATGCCAGTTTCATGGCGCCGTAGTTGGAAATTGGAAACAGGGGTCCGGCGTCCTCATGCAGCGGACCGGTGAGAGGGCCGTAGATGGCTGAAGTGGAAGCGAAAACGATCTTAGTCAGCTTACGTTCCTGCATCATGGCGAGAGTGTGGAATGTGGTGAGAAAAGTATCCCGCAGATCGACGGAGGGATCGCGCACACCGGCCTGAATATCGGAGTTCGCCGCCAGGTGCCAGACAACGATTCTTCCTTCCGGACACCACTCCATCGCGTGGTTGAAGGCGGCGCGATAAGCATCCAGGTCCGTCAGTTCCGTTTCCTGAAACAGAAATCGCGGGGAATCCCGGAATGCCGCCATGTTGCGCAGCGTGCCTCTGGACAGGTTGTCGAAGCCGGCAACGAAGGCTCCCTCGTTGAGCAGGCGCTCGGTAAGACAACGGCCGACGAAGCCGGCAACGCCTGTAATCAGATGGATATCGCTCATGTTTTGAAGAAATTGCGGACAATGCCGCCGTTTATCGGATGTGGGCAGGTGCACCGCTAGTATAGCCAATCCTTCTCCGGAATCCCGTATCATGGTTTCCAGATGCCCGGCATAAAAGCGCTCTGTATTTTCACCACGATTCTGGGCCATAAAACCATGGTTCAGAAGCTGAGCAAAGCGCTGGACAAGATACCCGGACTGAATCCGACTTATGTTTTCACGGAAGTCGAGGACTACACGCGATTTCCGGCGCCCTGGTGGGCCCGCGCCAGCGATCCGTGGCATGGGCAATATCTGGCGCATCGGAAAGTGAAACCGGTGCTCGCACAGGAATTCGATATCCTGCTGGTAAACGCCTGGGAACTAGCGGCCGGATTTCGGGACCTCGCCAAACGGATGCCGGCAGCTGCCATTATGGACGCGATCCCGACTACCTTCGATTTTCAGCTTCGCCTGCAGGGGGCCAACGGCTGGAAACGATCACTGGCCCATCAACTGCACAATCGTTCGTTCCAGTTGGCGGTGCGCGAGTTCGATATCTTCGTTCCGATGGGCTCGGATTGCGCGGAGTCGCTGCAGCGCGACTACGGAGTCGAACCCGGCCAATGTACGGCCCTCACGCTCGCGCCACAGGATCTGGAGGTTTCGCGGCCATCGATCCGAAACTACACCGACGGTCCCACGCGCCTGTTGTTCGTCGGCAAGGATTTTTTCCGAAAGGGTGGCGAGTTTCTTCTCCGGCTTTTCTCCGAAAACCTGTCGGACACGTGCGTTCTGACGATTGTGTCGAGTGACGCCGGGCTGAACGGGCGCGCGCTTCCGCCAGGCGTACAGCGTTTCACCCACATCAGTCTCAACGAGCTTCGCGATCTGTACCGAACGAGCCACATATTCGTTTTTCCGACGCAGCAGGACTTTATGCCCCAGGTGCTGGCCGAAGCCCTCGCCTTTGGCTTGCCTTGCATCTCAAACGATGTGGGTGCAGTGAAGGACCTGGTGCACGACGGCCAGACCGGCCTTCTCCTACCTCGCGATTCAACCGTCGATCAATGGGCCGAACGGCTGCGGCGCCTCATATCGAATCCGGCGGAACTGGCTGCCATGTCATCCCGCGCAAGATCGTTCGCCGAGAAAGAGCTCTCCTTCGATCGTTTCGAAAACCTCATGGCCGATGTTGTGGAGCGGTTGCGGGTACTGGCAGTACGCTGATTCTTACATACACCCTATTTCCCATCTGGATTGCCTAGTTTTATGTATTCGAACAAGCTAATCAATACCTTGAGGAGACTTATCTGGTGTGGTGGGAACGGGAGTTAACGGTGGAGCCTGCCCATCCGGACGATGCACATCGACCACTGGACAAGAGCCACAGCCTGGCGGCGTCTTTGAGCCATGTGGAAACGCGGCAAGTGAGGAATGATTACACCATTCCTCTGGATACCGAGTTGTATCAGATCGAGCGAAAGGCGGTCGTCAGCGGATTGCGCAACGCGGACGTGCGGGTGGAGAACAGGCTCGACGGTTCCATCGCGGTCAGATTCGGGGAACGATACCTGTCTGTCAGCCGCGTCACGGCCACGAAAGCTAAAGTCACGCCGGTGAAACGAACCACGCCCCGACGCCCGCCCAACAGGCAGCGCGGCAGCGATTGGTGCAAGAACTTCGATTTGAAGAAGGGGCCGAAGACATGGCAAGTGGCGTAGAAGCCAGCGCGGCTCCCGAGGGTGCGTTTTCAAGGCATCGCGGAATCTGTCGCTCCGATGTGTGCAACACATTCTTTAGACCTGGCCCGGCTTACCGCTTTCCGGTCGGGTCCGGACCAGGTCATAAGGCGCACCGGAAGGAAACACGCCTACTCATCGTCGCGATGAGTTCCGGCCGGCTATTCCTTGATCGGGGTGCTCGCCAGCATTGCCCGTCTCCGCTTCACCGGCACCCGCAATTTAACATGCACTTTTCACAAGCCCCGGCAAAAGGTGACATTTCTACTTTGCCAGCAGGGTGACATTTCTACTTTGCCTTGACAAATCCTCTGGTGGACCGTCACCACTTCCCGGAGTGTGCTAAGATCGCTGGGCGTGTCGACCGACTTTCTGCTTTCGCGACGAAAAGCCCTTGTCGCAACCGCCTGTTCTCTGGGACTTTCCCGAATATTGCGGGCCGCTGAAAGCGCGGAACCAGCACCGAGATTCATGGCAAAGACGCTCTCGGGCCAGGTTTTCAACAACCAGACGTTGATGAACAGAGTTGTCCTCGTGGAGTTTTGGGCGACTTGGTGCCCGTACTGTAAGAACGATGCGGAGTCGCTGGAGGGTCTAGCCAGAGAGTTCGAGAAAGATGGGCTCGTTGTGCTGGCCGTGGACGTGGCCGAATCCCGAAAGACGGTGAAAGCATTTTTGGAACGCAACCCGCGCAAAGTGAACGTCGTATTGATGGAGGACACCAACCTTGCCGCTATGTTCGCGGCGACGAGCTTTCCCCAATACGAGTTGATCGACCGCAGGGGACGCGTCGTAGCCGAACAAAAAGGCGCAGGGGGCGAAGCGGCGCTCCGGCGCATGCTACGGAAAGCGGGTCTGGAGTCGGCGGGAGACGACGAAGCACCGATGGAGTTGCGCTCCTCGCCGCGTCGAGAGTAGAAAGCGGCCCCAGTCAGGCCGCCGACCGAAGCTGCAAGGTCAGGTCGGGCCAGGTAGCTTGGTCGCAGTTCTTCATCCTTTAGCAGATCAAAGCGTGGGAAATGGGGCTCCAGATTCTTGGCTGGTAATTCGGATACGACAGGCTTTCCGCCTACGCCAAGTTCAGGCGTCGGCGTTCGCTACCGATATTTCCAGATCTGGGTATGCACTTGACTCAGGTAGCCCCTACCGGTAGTATGGTCGCCGGATGGAAGATTACCCGCGTACTCTTCAGGAATTCGAGGCCCGGTTCTCGACCGAAGAAGGTTGTCGCGATTACCTCTTTCGGTTGCGGTGGCCAGAGGGGTTTCGGTGTCCACGTTGCGGATGTGGCAAGGCGTGGCCGGTGCGTGCCACCTTGTTCCAGTGTTCGAGGTGCAACTGTCAGACGTCGGTGACGGCGGGCACCGTGTTTCAGGATATGCGGACGCCCCTCTCCGTCTGGTTTCGGGCGATGTGGTTTGTGACCAGCCAGACGAACGGCGCCAGCGCCCTGGGCTTGCAACGGGTCCTCGGGCCTGGCAGTTATCGAACCGCCTGGTAGTGGCTGCACAAGTTGCGGCGCGCGATGGTTCGATCCCGTCGCGATCGGCTGGGTGGCTGGGTTGAGGTGGACGAGACCTGCCTGGGAGCTGCCGAGGAAGGCGTTGTAGGCAGGGGAGTTCAGGACAAGGCTTTGATTGTCATAGCGGCGCAGGCCGACGGAAAGGGCATCGGTCGAATTCGCATGAGGGTCATCCAACACCCCTCCGCCGCCAGCCTCCATCCCTTCGTCGAGGATTGCATCGAGCCCGGCAGCACAGTGCATACCGACGGCTGGCAAGGCTATGCAGGACTGAAGAAGAAGGGATACGATCACGAGGTGACGTCGGTCCAGAGACGACGACCCAAAGAAGTTTCTACTCTCCTGCCTCGGGTACACCTGGTCGTTTCGCTTCTGAAGCGGTGGCTGGCCGGTACGCACCAAGGCGGAGTGTCACACGAGCATCTGCCGTACTGCCTGGATGAGTTTACCTTTCGCTTTAACCGGCGAAAATCCAAGAGCCGCGGCAAGCTGTTTTTCCGTCTCGCACAACAGGCGGTCGATACCGGCCCGACGACTAACGCCCCGATCGCCAACCCCTCGAAGGCCCGCTCCGTACCGAAACACAATCTGTAGGGGCTACCTGAGTCAAGTGCATACCCAGTTGTCGCAATATCAGCTGAAGACCATCTATTTCGGTACTACTCCGCGCGAGCAGATGTACCGCACCGGCGTCATCGGCGCCGATTACCTCAACAGTTACAGAGAGTGGCTGGTTATGCAGTCCGGACTCCCGCCGTACCGGACTGAGGTCTTGAATCCCATGTTTCTCTACACTCGCAGCCCACGGGAACTGGCGCAGTATGTCCACTATGATTTTCTATCGCAGGCATTCCTGCAAGCGGCGCTGATTATTCTGGATCAGCATCCGAGACGGTGCTGCTTTACAACGAATACCAGCTGAACAACACCAATCCTTATGGAACGGCGTTCACCGCGGCGGCACGGATTCAGACCGGCTTCTCCACCTGGGGAATTCACCATATCACCGACTGGATCGTGCGTGTGGCCAATCTTTCCTGCAAGGCCAGCTGGTTTCAGAAATGGGCCGTGCACCGCAGGCTCCGCCCCGAAGAGTTTGGCGGCAGAGTCTATAACAATCTGGCGGGGCTGACCAGCTATCCCATCCATTCCGATCTGATGAACTCGCAGGCCCTGCAGACCGCGCTTCAGACCAATGGAAATGCGCTCCTGCCGCAGGCTTTCGTGGAAGGCTGTCCGCTGCACCCTTCGTATCCCGGCGGCCATGCGGCGGCGGCCGCCTGCGCTACCGTTTGCAAGGCTCTGTTCGAGGAGACTGCTCTCATTACCAACGCAGTGGATTCAAGCGCCGACGGTCTGTCGCTCGTGCCCTATACGGATACCGTTCTCACCCAGGGCGGCGAACTTAACAAGCTGGCATTCCTGATGGGCTACGGGCGCGACTGGGCCGGAATCCACTATCGCACCGATATCACGGCCGGACTGGAACTCGGCGAGGAAGTGGCGATTTGCTCCTTCAGGATCAGGTCAATACTTTCACGGAGACGTTTCCCGGCTTCTCTTTTACCCGATTCGATGGCACTCCGGTTGTCATAACGCCGGGAGTCGGACCCTATGCGGGTATGAACCCGCTCACGCCGGGTTCCTGAGGGCGAAGGGCTGTCCACGCGATAATGGGAGCTGCAACCGCCCCATACCTTTCGTGCCCGAAATACCTCCTTCTCCCGCCAGCGCGCCTGCCGCGCTCGACATTCTC
>Ga0302197_10002111_pt1 | contig 18591 bp, 10 predicted proteins | sample II_Bog_N2_1_FD_193526 | JGI IMG/M metagenome (GOLD analysis project Ga0302197, IMG submission 193526) | Peat permafrost microbial communities from Stordalen Mire near Abisko, Sweden - II_Bog_N2_1 | ecosystem: Environmental > Terrestrial > Soil > Wetlands > Peat | place: Sweden: Abisko...
CAGCGCGGCCCCCATTTGCTTCAGGTTATTCAGGCAGGCGATGCGCGTCGCCCGGGCTTTGGCCTGACTCAACGCGGGCAACAGCATCGCCGCCAGAATGGCGATGATCGCAATGACGACGAGGAGTTCAATGAGCGTGAAGGCGCGGGGAACGCCCGCGCCGGCCGTGGATTTTGCAGGTTGTTTCATAATGGTTCAATCGGGTGCTAAATGATAGAATAACGCGGGGTGCCGGCCATGGCAAGCACCCCGCGCCCGCTCAGCATGACCCAGCACACTGATCCGGTTCTCAACCCAGCGTGACCCAACACGCTGAAAACAGCCCCGGCCCCCCCAGGGTTGACGGCCATACCGGCAGGTGGGCCGGACCCAGGCTGATGACCGCCCTGATAATTCAGTTCATGGAATTGGTTAATGGATTGTGGGACTACCATAAACCAGAAAATCAATCCGTCATGTCATTAAAAAGCATGACAGTCCCAAAGGTAACGAGGTTGGGAGGCGTAAATAAAAAATCGTTTTTCGCCAGCAGATCATGGCGGCAGCCAAACCTAACAGGCCCGTGTAACTCAACTCGTTTTTTTCAAAACTCACCAGCAGTTTCCGAAATCGGTTCACCCACGTATGAGTTCGCTCCACCACCCGGCGCCGGGCTTTGAAATCCGGTTGTGTTCGTTTTGCGTCCGCTTCTTCACGGCGCTGTTTTACCTGCGGCGTATGGTGACGAGCCGGACGACCCCCAGTGCGGGTTGCCCCTTGTAACCGGCAGCCGCGCACAGATTTTGGGGCTGTGCCGGGGTCGGTTGGGGCCGGGCGATCACCACGCGATCATGTTGCCGCACAAATCATACAGATTGGTGTGGCCAAAGGCGGTGCGGACCGCCTGGAGGTGCGGATGGGCATAGGCATGGGTGGAGCCGCCGCCCTCAGAGTTATTGGTGAGGGTCAGCCGGTTGATTGCGCGAAACCGCACGGCCGTTTGGGAAACCGGCTTTGGCCCGGAAGCGCAGCCCGCGAGCAGCGCCACCAGCCGGGCGATAAAAATGAACCGCCAGGGTCTCATGTCCAACGCCAGGGTCCAACGAAGGCCGCCCGCTGCCAATGAAAATCCCAGTTGCGACCGGAACCAGGAATGTGATTCTTGGCACCGACATAGCTGGCATGGTCGCCGCCATTACCGAAAGCGAACTGGATGCGCCGGGTGAAAAATCCCCGACCGCGTCCTTGGTTGACCGGGACAGTGCCACGAGGTGGGCAAGGCATCGAACAACACGCCATTTGTACGCGCGTCATCCGGCTGCTCCGCCGGGAACGCGTGCGGCGGGGTGTTTCCAAATACCAACTGTCCGCCCAGACCGGCCTGGCCCAGCAAACCCTCAGTTATATTGAACGCGGACTCCGCCAGCCCTCGTTTGAAACGATTTTGCGCATCGCTGACGGCATCGGGATCAGCTTGGAAAAAGTGCTGAAAATGGCGCGGGGCCGCACCGCCGGGAAAGCCGGGCGAAGCTCCCCGGGGAGCAGGAGGGTTGTTTCCCCAAATCGGTTTGCCGGTGCGAAAATGGCGCTAAAAAAACGGATTCGAGGAAGCACTCGCCGCTGAACAAAAAGCCTGACCATCCGGAAGGGGATGAGGTTAGGACTTGATTCCCGGCGGGCGGCGGCCCAAGTTGGGTTCATGGTCACCCGCATATTTCCGATCCGTCCCGGGGCGTGCCTGTTTTTTGCGTGCTGCCTGATGCTGGCGGCGTCCGGGGCGGCGGCGGAGCCCGCGCCGAATTATTTCTTCCGCAACTGGCAGGTGGAAAACGGGCTGCCCCAAAACAAGCTGTGCGCCGTGGTGCAGACCCGGGACGGCTACCTCTGGGTGGGCACTTACAGCGGCCTGGCCCGGTTTGACGGCGTGCGTTTCCAGGTGTTTGATGACCAGAACACCCCGGAACTGGGCAACAGCCGGGTGAGTTGCTTGTATGAAGCGCCGGACGGAGCCCTCTGGATCGGGCATGAAGACGGCGGGGTGACGCGGTATCAGGACGGCCAATTCGCGCCGGTGGAGATCCGGGCCGACTGGGCGAGCCAGCGCATTTACTGCATCACCACGGATGACGCCGGGGAAATCTGGGTGATGAATGAGTCCGCCTCGCTGGCGCGGGTGCGCGACGGGCTGGTGCTGACAACCCCCGCCGGCAACTCCCGGCGGCTGATGGGGTTCACGCGGTCGCCCAACGGCACCCTCTGGGTCGCGCACGACGGCCGGCTGTCATTCATGGAGCGGGGACAGATTCACCCGGCGGTGTTCAACCTGCCCATCACCAACAACTATAATTATGTGCAGGGAATCTGCGCCAGCCGCGACGGCGGGCTCTGGATCAACAGCAACGGCAAGCTCCGCAAATGGCAGGCCGGGGCGGTGGTTCAGGATTTGGGGGCCGCCCCGTGGGGGGTGAATCCCCTCATCTGCCTGAAGGAAACCCGCCGGGGCATCCTGGTGGCCGGGACCGCCAGCCAGGGTTTTTATCTCGTGTTTCCCGGCACGAACCAACCCCCGCTGCATTTTAACCAAATCAACGGCATGCAGGTGGACTGGATTCGGTCCGTCGCGGAGGATCAGGAGGGGGACCTCTGGCTGGGCACGGGGGGGAACGGGTTGCTCGAAATGCGCCCGAGCCCCATCCAGACGCCGGCCCCGCCGGACCACTGGCGCGGCCGCGCCGTGCTCACCGTCTGCCCCGCGCGGAACGGGGCGATCTGGGCCGGCACCGAAGGCGCGGGCTTGTATTGTTATCAAGCCGGGGGCTGGCGCAAATTCGGTTATACGAACGGCCTGGGCAATTCGTATGTATGGTCGGTGGCGGAGGACGCGGCGGGCCAAATCTGGGCGGGCAACTGGGGGTCCGGTTTGTTCCTGCTGGCGGGGGACCGGTTCAAAGGGGCGCCCGGTCCGGACCGGGTGCCGCCGATTGTCCCGGCGCTGCTCGCGGCGCGGGATGGCGGGTTGTGGGTGGGCACCGCCGACGGCTTGCTGCATTATCAAGCCGGCCGGATCAACCGCTTCAACACCGGGGAGGGCCGCCTGCTGCGCGATGTCCGCACCATGGCGGAGGATGAGCATGGCACCCTCTGGTTCGGCACCGCCGGGCACGGCCTGGGCTGTCTGGCCGGGGGGCGCATTCGGTGCTTTGACCGGCGGGACGGCCTCTCCAGCGAATACATCGAATGCCTGCATTGCGATGACGACGGCGCCTTGTGGATCGGGACCTTCGGCGGCGGCTTATGCCGGTGGAAAGAGGGGCGGATGGCGGTGATCAACCGTCGTGAGGGGCTGCCCAACAGCATCATTGGCGACATCGAGGATGACGACCGGGGTTATTTCTGGATGAGTTCGCACGGGGGCCTCATCCGGGCCGCCAAGGCGGCCTTGAACCGTTGCGCCGATGGGGCCAGCCCCACCGTGGCCTGCCTGACCTACGGGGTCAACGATGGTCTGCCCACCATTGAATGTGCGGAGGGACTCCAACCGGCGGGCGGCAAATCCGCCGACGGGCGGTTGTGGTTTCCCACCAGCAAGGGCCTGGTCGTGGTGGATCCCAACGCGGTCCGCGTCAACCTTCAGCCGCCGCCCATGGCGCTGGAAGAAGTCTTGGTGGATGGCGAACGCGTGACCAACCGGCTGTCGCCGTTCGCATTCCCGCCGGCCGCAGCCATTTTGAATTCCATTACACCGGCTTGAGTTATGTCGCCCCGGAAAAAGTCACTTTTAAATACCGGCTCGAAGGGTTCGAACAAGCCTGGGTGGAGGCCGGGGCCAAACGCCAGGCGATCTACAGTTTTTTACCACCGGGCCATTATGCCTTTCATGTCATTGCCGCCAATAACGACGGGATTTGGAATGAGCCGGGCGTGTCGCTGCCGTTTATCCTGCTGCCGCGTTTCTGGCAGACGTGGTGGTTTCAATTTTCCGGGGCGGTGCTGACCGTGCTGGCCGCCAGCGGAATGGTTTGGTTCGAGACCCGCCGCCGGATGCGCCACCGGCTGGAGAAACTCGAACGGCAGCAGGCCGTGGAGCGGGAACGCGCGCGCATCGCCAAGGACATCCACGATGATCTGGGCGCCAGCCTGACGCACATCACCATGCTGAGCCAGGCCCCGCCCGACCCGGCCGGGGTGCCGGCGGCCGTGGCGGCCAACCTCGACCGGATTCATGACACGGCCTGCGAACTGACGCGTTCGATGGATGAAATCGTCTGGGCCGTCAACCCCCAGCATGACACCCTCGACAGTCTGGCCGGCTATTTGAACCGGTTCGCCAACGTCTATATGAGCGCCGCCGGCGTGCGCTGTCGCCTGGACTTTCCCCTGCAACTGCCGGCCCGGCCGGTCACGGCGGAGGTGCGCCACAACCTGTTTCTCGCCTTCAAGGAGACGCTGCACAACGTGGCCAGCCATGCCGCCGCCGCCGAAGTCTGCGTGACGCTGCAATTGGAGGCGGACGACCTGGTCCTGCTCGTCACCGACAACGGCCGGGGTTTCGACCCGGTCCAATCCCCGGCCGGGCCGTCCGCCAAACCCGACCGGTTTTCCCCGGGCAACGGTTTGGCGAACATCCGCCGCCGCCTGTTGGAAATCAAAGGCCGGTGCGAGGTTCACAGTGCGCCCGGCCGGGGCACCACGGTTAAATTCACCGTGCCCCTGCCCAAATTTAGCCCGCCCCAGACCCCGAACGCCGAAATCGTGTCATCATTATTGACGACGCCCGCCGCGCCCGCCCCCCGTGTATGATGAAAAAACCAGACATGAGCATTGCCGTCTCGATTGTGGATGACGACGCGCCGGCGCGGGGGATTCTCGCCGAGTGGGTCAGCCGCGCCGAGGGCTTTCATTGCGTCGGGCAGCACGGCAGCGTCGAGGCGGCGCTCGCCACCCTGCCCGGGGAAAAACCCTCCGTGGTGCTGATGGACATCAACCTGCCCGGTCTGAGCGGCATCGAGGGGGTGCGCCGCCTCAAACCCCAACTGCCCGGCACCCAGTTTGTCATGCTCACCGTTTATGAGGATGCCGACCATATTTTCGCCGCCCTGCAGGCGGGCGCCTGCGGTTATTTATTGAAGCAAACCCCCCGCCTGGAATTGCTGGAATCGCTGAAGGACGTGTACAACGGCGGCTCACCCATGACCAGCAACATCGCCCGCAAAGTGGTGCAGGCGTTTCAGCGCCACGAGCCCGCCCCCGCGCCCGAGCAACCCGGGTCGGACACGCTTTCGCCCCGCGAGCGCGAGGTGCTCGAGTTGCTCGCCCGCGGCTATCTCTACAAGGAAATTGTGGATGTCCTCAAAATCAGCCGGCCCACCGTCAACACCTACATCCGGCGCATTTACGAAAAGCTGCATGTGCGCTCCCGTTCGCAGGCGGTCGCCCGGTTCAGCCGGTTTTCCCTGGATCGAATCGGCTGATATTTCAGCCCCGGCGGCGGCCGGCTTGACCGGGCTGGTTTGGCCTTTTACCCGTCGGGAGCCGAACCAATGCCCGGCAAAACGGGCGGTTCAACCACAAAGGCAGTGGCTTATTTACGAAGTTGCCCGCTCCGGTTTGGAGTTTCGCAAAAATACGCAGGTTTGCGTATTGCGAAACCCGGCGAGATGGTGTAGCTTAAAAACACGGCCTTGGAATGTCGGGCGTAACGTTATTTTTACCGAGTATGCCTACCGGTGGTGCGGGTCGCCCCCCACTGGCAGCGGTTCAGCCGCGATACCCCCGACCCAGGGAACAAATCAGATGGAGATCCGACCGTAATGGGTGCAGGCCACACGACGCCGGAACTGAAACCGCAGAATTGCAGTGTAAAGGCAGCATGCGAAATGCGCCGCCTTGTGACTTTAACGCATTTAAAGTTTTTAAAGCTTTTTAACACAAAATAACGGCCGAATCATCCGGTTAAACCGAAATCATCAGTTTTAATCAGTTAAGATTTTAATCATCAATGGAATCCGTGTCACACATGAACCCGCTTTCGCCAGACGGTGCAACCATCCCTGTTTGGAAGCGTTTGCTGGATATCGGACTGATCCTGCTGACGCTGCCCCTGCATTTGGTTTTGGGGTTGCTCATCGCGCTGACCATCCGCTTGGTTTCCCCCGGGCCGGTGTTGTTCCGCCAGGAACGGGTGGGGCACCAGGGCCGGAAATTCATGCTCTATAAATTCCGCACCATGCATGTGGGGTCGGACACGAAGGTCCACCAGGGGCATTTGCAGCATTTGGTGACCTCCAACCAGCCGATGGTGAAAATGGACGCCCGCGGTGACCGGCGGATCATTCCCTTCGGGTTGTTACTGCGCGCTTCCGGCTTGGATGAAATGCCTCAATTGCTGAATGTGCTCCGGGGAGAAATGAGCCTGGTCGGACCCCGTCCCTGCACGTTCTATGAAACCACCATGTATCAGCCCTGGCAGCACGAGCGGTTTCACACCCTGCCGGGCCTAACCGGCCTCTGGCAGGTGAATGGCAAAAACAACACGACCTTTCTGGAAATGATGCAGTTGGACATCGAATACGTCCGGCGGCAATCGCTCGGGCTGGATCTCGTGATCATCCTCAAGACCATTCCGGCCTTGTTGGTGCAAATGTGGGAGACGTGGTTGCGCCGGAGCCGGCCGGCGGTGGGAATCCGGACGCTCCCCGTCATCGAGAACGGACAGTAACACGCCATTATGAGGTTGCCAATCAAGGTCGGAGTGGTCGGTTGCGGTTACTGGGGGCCGAATTTGATCCGTAATTTCCGGTCGTTGCCCGACTGCCATCTGAAAGTCATGTGCGATTTGGACCAAGCCCGGTTGTCGCACCTGAAAACGCTTTACCCCGAGGTCGCGGTCACGACCGAGTATGAACACCTGCTGACGGGGATGGATTTGGACGCCGTGGTCATCGCCACGGCGGTGAAAATGCACCATCCAATGGCACGCGCGGCCCTGCTGGCCGGTAAACACGTGTTCATCGAAAAACCGATGGCCGCCTCCGCCGCCCAGTGCGAGGAACTGGTGGCTCTGGCCCGGCAAAAAGGCCTGGTGCTCATGATCGGTCACACCTTCCTGTTTTCCCCGGTCGTGAGAAAGATCAAGGAGATCGTGGATCAGGGGGAAATTGGTGAGATCCGCTATATTTGCGCCCGGCGGCTCAATCTGGGGCTGTTCCAGAAGGATATTAACGTCACTTGGGATCTGGCTCCGCATGACATTTCGATCATTCTATCCATCATCGGAGAGCAACCGGTCACGGTCAACTGCCAGGGCAGCGCGCACGTCACGCCGGGCATTGAAGACGTTACCTCCCTCTGCCTCACCTTTCGCCATCAGCGCACCGCGATCATTCAGAGCAGTTGGCTGGATCCCCGTAAAGTCCGGGAGATGACGATTGTGGGCAGCAAAAAGATGATCGTCTATGATGATGTCCAGTCCTTGGAAAAAGTCAGGATTTTTGACGCGCGCGTCGAGCGGCCCCCGCATTACGACACTTTCGGCGAATTTCAGTATGCCTATCATTACGGCGACATCCACATCCCCTACATCAAACAGGAGGAGCCGCTCCGGACCGAATGTCTGCACTTCTTGGAATCCATCAAAAACGGCACGGTTCCCCTGACCGATGGCGAGCAGGGATTGGAAATGGTCCGCATCTTGGAAGCCTCCTCCGCTTCCTTGAAACTGGGCGGCGGGCCCGTCACCCTCGCCAAAAAGAAGGGAGCGGCGTCGGATACGAAATTTTTCCTGAAGGGCGGCCAGCCCGGCCCGGTTCGCAGCCTCCCGGCGGGCAACACCCCGTCCGCCCCGGTGGGTCCAGGGGAAGCCGTATCCGCCTGAGCGCGCTGGAACGGCGGCGGGTGGCGCGCCGGAAAAATTTATTCTCCTGTTCAAAACCGGTGGCCTGAATTATTTTTGGCTCATGAGTGACCCTGTTCCCTATTTGGACTTGCCCGCGCAATTGCGGGCCATCCGGTCGGACCTGGATTTGGCCATTGCCCGCACCCTGGACCACTGCTCCTTTTGTCTGGGGCCGGACACGGCGCAATTTGAAAAAGACTTTGCGGCGTATATCGGCGTGCCGTTTGCCCTCGGTTTCAACAGCGGCACCTCGGCGCTGCATGTGGCCCTGCTGCTGCTCAACGTCGGACCGGGCGACGAGGTCATCACCACCCCCTACACCTTTGTGGCCACCAGTTGGGCGATTTCCTACGTGGGCGCCAAACCCGTGTATGTGGACATCGAGGACGGGAGCATGAACCTCGATCCCCGGCTGCTGGAACGTGCCATCACCCCGCGCACCAGGGCCATCCTGCCCGTCCACCTCTACGGTCATCCCTTCGACTTGGATCCCGTGCTGGCCATCGGCAAAAAACACGCGCTGCCCGTGGTGGAGGACGCCGCCCAGGCGCATGGCGCAAAATATAAAAATCAGACCGTCGGCACCTTTGGCGACATTTCCTGCTTCAGCTTTTATCCTGGGAAAAACTTGGGGGCTTGCGGCGAGGGCGGCGCCCTGCTCACCCGCCACCCCGCCTTTGAGAAGCGGGCCCGCGCCCTGCGTGAACACGGTTCCACCGTGCGCTATTATCACGACGAAATCGGGTATAATTACCGCATGGAAGGCATTCAGGGGGCCGTGCTCGGGGTTAAATTGAAGCATCTCGCCCGCTGGACGGCCGAACGCCGCCGCGTGGCCCAACGCTACCAAGCCCTGCTCCAGGACACCCCGCTGCAACTGCCCCTCGAGGCGGATTATGCGCAGAGCGCCTGGCATCTCTATGTCGTCCGTCATCCCCGGCGGGACGAATTGAAGCTGCACCTGGAACAGCACGGCATCGGCTGCGCCCTGCATTATCCGCTCCCGCTCCATCTGCAAAAATGCTATGCCGGACTCGGGCACCAACCCGGAGATTTTCCCGTGGCCGAAAAAGCCGCCCGCGAGTGCCTGAGTCTGCCTATTTATCCCGAGCTGACCGAGCCGCAAATCCAGCGGGTGGCCGCCGTCATCCATGATTTTTTCCGCGTCTGACCCCGCCCCAACCCCAGCCGGCGGGGGTCGCCACCGGCCGCGACCCTGAAAAAAACGCACTTTTTTATTGCGTCAAACCTGAATAACCCTTTATTTACAGGGGACTGACAGCAGTCACACAACAACAATAATATATAAACTATATGGCCAAAGCCTTGTCCAAATCACAAATTGCCGCCGCGATTGCGGATAAAAACGGCATCACCAAGAAAACCGCGACCGAAATTCTGGAATACATCGCGGAACTGGCTTACAAAAACGCCAAGAACACCTTCACCATCCCCGGTCTGGGCAAACTCGTGTTGGTCAATCGCAAAGCGCGCATGGGCCGCAACCCGGCCACGGGCGAAGCCATCAAGATCGCCGCCAAGCGCGTCGTGAAATTCCGCGTCGCCAAAGCCGCCAAAGACGCCATCCTCGGCGCCAAGTAATTCATCCCGGTTCACTCCGGCGGGCACGCTGAAGCTTCAGAGTGCCCGTTTTGCTTTTCCGCTCGGTCCGCTGCATGGCCATTGACACGTTGGCGGAAAAAACGCGGCCATAATGAGATAATTCGAATTTGACCACGATGGTTTTAGCCATCTGATTGCCGGCAAAACGCACGTGTTGGCATTACTGAGCGCGCCAGCTCGGCCCCGGAGTGGAGGGTGGGACGACCGGACGTGCCGCCGTTGCCGCCGGGAAACAGCGCTGCCACCGATAGGGTTGGGGACAAAGTTCCAGCCCTGGTTCTGCCCTTATCGGGGTGGGCAAAACGACGGCTAACGGTTCCTTCCTTCCTCCAGTAACACTTCAGGCTTGAACTTCGCCCCTGATTTCCCATCATCGGCGCATGACAAATTTGACCTGCACGCCGGTTTTACGACTCGATCTGCCCGGCATCCCCAAAGTTCGCAGTGGCAAGGTCCGGGAAGTCTTTGATCTCGGCGACCGCTTTTTGCTGGTGGCCAGTGACCGGCTCTCGGCCTTTGACGTGATCCTGCCCAATGGCATTCCCCGCAAGGGCGAGGTGCTGACGCAACTCTCGCACTTCTGGTTTGCCAAGTTCGCGGACTTGGTCCCGAACCATCTGCTGGCCGGGGCGGACGATCCGCTGCCGGAGAGTCTCCAGCCCCATGCCGCCCTGCTCGCGCGGCGCAGCATGCTGGTGAAAAAGGCGAAGCCGCTGGCCATCGAGTGCATTGTGCGCGGCTACCTGTCGGGCTCGGGTTGGAAGGAATATAAGAAGTCCCAGACCGTCTGCGGCATTGCGCTGCCGGCGGGGCTCACGGAATCCGCCGAGCTGCCCGAGCCGATCTTCACGCCGTCCACCAAGGCGGAGGCCGGGCACGACGAGAACATCCCGTTTGCGGAGGCGGCGAAAATCGCGGGGGTGGAACTGGCGACGCAGGCCCGGGATCTGAGCTTGAAGATTTACCGGGCGGGGCGCGATTACGCCCGCGAGCGCGGGATCATCATTGCCGACACTAAGTTCGAGTTCGGCATGTTCGAGGGGAATCTCATCCTCATTGACGAAGTGTTGACGCCGGATTCCTCGCGCTTCTGGCCGGCCGACCAATACGCTGCGGGGCGAAGCCAGCCCAGTTTCGACAAACAATTTGTGCGCGACTACTTGGAAACGCTCACCTGGGACAAAACCCCGCCCGGACCGGAGCTGCCGCCCGAGGTGATTGAGAAAACCTCGGCGAAATATTTGGAGGCGTATGCGCGGCTGACGGGGAAAGCGCTGCTCTGACCGCCTTCAGACTTTTCGTTCCTGCAGGATTTTATGCATGATGCGGCGACGCTCCCATTGCGGAGTGCCTTCCACGAATCCCCGGGCAGTGGCTCCGTCACCCCCCCGGAACAGTCGGGGATTGGAATCAGCGGGGGTTGGTGAATCGGCCGATGACTCCGTCAGGCGCGGGGGCGGAGCGGGAAGCAGTCCCGGCACCTTCCGATTATTTTCTTCATTCATACTTCATCCTTTCCCCCGGGGGGCCGGGGGATGGATGCTCCCCCTTCCCGCAGGACGGACCGTTCAGATCGGTTTCTAAAAGTCGCCTGATGGCCATAAATATTAAAAGCATACCTTGTGCCGCCGATGATGAGTGGCTTTTGCGGCGAGAATTGATGGGAGCCAGGCCGGAAATGCGTGATTCTCACGCATGAACGCGTGAAAATCACGCTTAAACCGGCAGTCAACGGCGGGCAAGCCGGATTCATGTAACATGGCAATCCCATGGACTGGACGATTTCTGCGATTGCAGAACTTTTTCAGGCGGTGTTTGCTTTGTATTTGGTTTTGGAATTCCCTATTCCGGCCGGCCCTTTTTTGGCGTTCATGCACCCGCCTGGCTGCGGCAAGGTTTCAATTTGACTTTGGGGGGTAATAAAGTAGATTAATTGCCATTATCGTAATTGACTCGCTGAGAGGAACCAGGATGGTCGCTGGCTCGGTTCAAGTGCCAGCATTGAGGTGAGTTTTTGGATTTAGAAGGCGATGAATGCTTCTGGAATGTCGGGGTGTGATTTAAGGGTGCAGACCGAAGATGACTTCATTGAATTGAATGTTGTAACGATAACTTGTCGGCAGATGAAGGCGGTGATTCGGCCCCTCCCTTATGCTTCCAATCCTCCCGTTCCCCGTGGGGCGGGGTGGTCTTTTGCCGGGTGGCGCCGTTGAATTGCATCTATGAGGCCATTTAAGCAACCTTGGTTTATCGTGGCGGCATTGGGGTTGCTGGGCGTCCCGCGGCTGCCGGCGGCCGCCCTCATTTGGACCAATACCGCCGGCGGAAATTGGAGTGTGACGAACAATTGGAGTCCGAACCAGATCCCCGGCGCGGCCGATGCCGCCGTGATTACCAACAGCGGCAACTATGTCGTCACGCTGGATGGCAACCAGAGCGTGGGAAGTTTGACCCTGGGGGGGACAGGCGGGACGCAAACGTTCACCACCAGCGGCAACGCCCTGACGCTGAGCCAGGCGAGTTATGTGGGCACCAATGGCATTTTGCAATTAAATGGCGGGGGATTATTCGGCGCCGGGGCCGGTAACTTAACGGTGAGCGGCCAGTTAAATTGGACGGGCGGGGCGCTGGGGGGTGCCAGCACGTCGGTGGCGGTGGCCACGAACGGGGTCTTGACGCTGGCGGGTGTGAATGGCACGGCGTATTCCCTGGGGGAAATTTTGACCAATGCCGGCACGGTTCACTTGCAAAGCGGGAATTTGGAAATTGACTGGTGTGGCACGAATTACGGGGCGTTCAACAACGGGCCCGGGGCGTTGGTGGACATCCAGGCGGATGTGGCGGTCACGAATACCTGCGGCGGCGCGGGATGGGCGAATCAAGGCACGGTGCGCAAATCCGGCGGCACGGGGGTGACCGTCATCAGCGCAACCTTCAACAACTCCGGCACGCTGGACGTGGAGAGCGGCACGGTGGCGTTGGCGGGGGGCGGAACGCTGGGCGGGACGCTGCTGGCGGAAGCCGGGGCGGCACTGGATCTCGACGCCGGCGCTTTGCCCTGGGGGCGGCGTCCGGTTTTGGCGGCGCGGGCAATTCGGTCTTGAACGGGGCGACGCTGACGGCGACGGGGGTGCTGCCACCGAATCTGCAATACACCAGTGGAAATTTGATTTTGACGCTGAGTGCGCCCTCGCCGGGTTTTACGGTGACCAACGCCAATTGGACGGTGAACGGGGTCGTTACGAATGTGACGCTGGGTGGCGGGGTTCTGGACGGCAACTTCACGGTGGCGGGAACCCTGACTTGGACGAACGGCACCCTGGGTGACCGGAGCGCCGGGGTGCTGGTGGCCCCCAACGCATCGCTGGTCCTGGCGGGAGTGAATGGCACGACTTACTCGCTGGGGGAATATCTGACGAATGCCGGGACGATTTATCTGCAAAGCGGGAATTTGGTCATCAATTATTGTGGCACCAATTATGGGGAGCTGCTGAATTTGCCCGGTGCATTGGTGGACTTTGAGGGGGATGTTTCGCTGGCCCAGACCTGCGGCGGTACGGGCTGGATTAATCAGGGCACGGTGCGTAAATCCGCCGGGACGGGAGTGACGCTCATCAGTGCCGTCTTTAACAGCTCGGGAACCCTGGACGTGCAGAGCGGGACCGTGGCGTTGGGGGGCGGGGGCAACCAGAGCGGGTTGCTGGAGGCGGAGGCCGGGACGGCGATTTACGAGACCAACTGCACCATTAATGAGGCGGAGACGATCCTCGGCGCAGTTTATTCCGCGGGGGGAACCGTGGCGGCAAACGGGTCGTTAACCGTGTCCGCCAATGCGGAATTGAATCTGATCGGGAGCGGTGCGTTCTATGTGGAAGGACCGCTGACCAACAATGGGACGGTGCTTTGGAGCGGTTCCGGCTACATTTTCATGTATAACAGCGCCGCCAGCTATTACGGGGCGATCTGGAATCTGCCGGGCGCGGTGTTCAACATCGCCACGGATCAGACCATTTATAATCAAAGTGGGGCGCCGTTTATTAACAACCAGGGCACGCTGGAAAAGACGGCGGGCACCGGCTCAACGGGCCTCGGCGTGGTGGTCACCAACACCGGGACGGTCGAGGCGCTGTCGGGGACGTTAAACTTTAACAGTGGCGGCAGCCTCGGGGGCGTTTACACCGCTGCGTTGGGGGCGGCCATTAATTTTAACGGCGGCATTTTTAGCGCGGCGGCACCCACGATCAATGGGCCGGGGCCGGTGGTGTTCTCCGGGGGGACGCTCACGCTGTTGAATGCGGTCATTCCGGGCCTGCCGTTAAGCGGCGGCGCGGTGTTGCCGGCACCGACCTTTCAAGGCGGTGCGATCACGAACCTGACGCTGACCGGCAGCGCCCTGGCGGGCACCAACACGGTGACGGGGACGCTGACCTGCGGCAATGGGTTCACGGGCCCGCTGCTGGTGGCGGCGGGCGGGACCGTCAACTGGACCGGGGGCGCCGCCAGCGGTCCGTTGCTGGTGGCCAGCAACGGGCTGCTGAATCTCAGCGGGGGTAGCTCAAAGTTGCTGCAGAATACGCTCACGAACCTGGGGACGGTCACTTGGACGGGGACCGGGGGCATTTCATTGTATAATTACCCGGGCTCTTATTATGGTGCGATTTGGAACCTGCCGGGGGCGGTGTTCAACATTGCGACCGATGAAAACATCAGTGACGAATACGGCTATGAGTTTTTTAACAACCAGGGAACGCTGGAGAAAACGGCGGGGACGGGGACGACTTACCTTAGTTTGGTGGTCACCAACACGGGGATGGTGGCGGCGCTGTCGGGGACGCTTAATTTCAACGATGGCGGGAGCCTGGGGGGGAGTTATACGGCGGCGGCGGGCGCGGCCATTAATTTTACCAGCGGCAATTTCACCGTCGGCGCACCGCCCCAGATCACCGGTCCGGGGGCCATCACCCAGACGGGGGGGACGCTCACGCTGTCGGCCAATGTCATCCCCAATCTGGCCCTGGTCGGGGGGACGGTGGAGTTGGGGGCCAATTTCGAGGGCGGCACGATCACGAATCTGACGTTGTCGGGCACCGCGCTGACGGGTACCAATACCGTCACCGGGACGCTGACGTGCGGGAATGGTTTTACCGGACCGCTGCTGGTGGCGGCGGGAGGAACTTTTAACTGGACGGGGGGCACCGCCGGCGGTTCGTTGATGGTGGCCAGCAATGGGTTGGTGAACATCAGCGGCAGCAGCGGCAAAACCCTGCAGAATACGCTGACCAACCTGGGGACGGTCACTTGGACGGGCACCGGCGGCTTGACGGTGTATAACTACCCGGGTTCGTATTACGGCGCGATCTGGAATCTGCCGGGGGCGGTGTTCAACATTGCGACGGATGAAAACATCAGCGATGCCTACGGTTACGAGTTTTTCAACAATCAGGGCACGCTGGAGAAAACGGCGGGAACCGGGACGACTTATATCAGCCTGGTGGTCACCAACACGGGGACGGTGGCGGCGCTGTCGGGGACGTTGAATCTCAACAACGGGGGCAGTCTGGGAGGTGATTTCACGGCCGCCACGGGCGCAGCCCTTAATTTTAGCAGCGGCAATTTCACCGTCAACGCCCCCACGATCACCGGTCCCGGGGCCATTTCGCTGACGGGCGGAACGCTCACGCTGGCGGCCACGGTGGTCGCGGGTTTGGACTTGGCGGGGGGGACGGTGGTGTTGGGGCCCAATTTTGAAGGCGGCACGATCACCAACTTCACGCTGGCCGGCAGCAAGCTGACGGGCACCAACACGGTGACGGGGACGCTGACGTGCGGGAATGGGTTTAGCGGGCCGCTGTTGGTGGCGGCGGGCGGAGTGTTGAACTGGACGGGGGGCACGGCCGCCGGTCCGCTGACGGTGGCCAGCAATGCGCTGCTGAACATCAGCGGCAGCAGCGGCAAAACCCTCCAGAATACGCTCACCAATCTGGGGACGGTGACTTGGACGGGTGCCGGTGGTCTTACTTTGTATAACTATCCAGGTTCGTATTACGGCGCGATTTGGAATCTGCCGGGGGCGGTGTTCAACATTGCGACGGATGAAAACATCAACGATGAATACGGCAACGAATTTATCAACAATCAGGGCACCCTGGAAAAGACGGCGGGGACCGGCACGACTTACCTCAGTTTAATGGTCACCAACAGCGGGACGGTGGCGGCGTTGTCCGGGACGCTGAATTTCAACAACGGCGGATATCTCGGGGGGAATTACAGCGTGGCGGGTGGTGCGGTGCTTAATTTTGACAATGGCAGCTTTAGTGCCGGCGAGCCGGTGCTCGCCGGGCCGGGGCCGGTGTCGTTCACGGGGGGCTTGCTGACACTGTTGAGCAATGCGATCCCCAATTTGTCCCTGACCGCCGGGACGGTGGCGTTGGGGCCCAGTTTTGAAGGCGGCACCATCACGAATCTCACGCTGTCTGGCAGCACATTGATCGGTACGAACACGGTCACGGGCTCCCTGATCTGGACGGCGGGCACTCTCGCCGGTCCGCTGACGGTCGGTGGCAGCGGGGCGCTGTGGTTGAACGGGAGCAGCACGAAGATTTTGCAGGGCGCACTGACCAATCTGGGGACGGTGACGTGGACCGGGACGGGGAATTTGCAGCTTTACAATAATAATGCCGGCTATTTGGGCAGCATTTACAATCAGGCCGGCGGTCTGTTCCAAATTCAAAATGATCAGAACATTGAATGCGCGTGTTACGGCTACGAGGCGTTCAACAACCAGGGCACGGTGGAGAAACTCATCGCCACGAACACCACCTTGATTCAGGTGCCCTTCACCAACACCGGCACGTTGAATTTGCAAAGCGGCCTGGTCAGCTTCACCGCCAATCCCGCCTATGTGGAGGCCGGGGAGACGCTGGAATTTGGCATCGCGGGAACCAATAATAACAACGGTCGCGCCACCCTGTCCGGCAATATTAATTTCGACGGCACCCTCGACGTTAATTTGCTGAATGGCTTCACGCCCGCCCTGGGCAGCGTCTTCACCCTGTTCAATTACGGCGCGCACGCCGGAACCTTCAGCAGCCTCAACCTGCCGCTCCTGCCCAACGGCGAAAACTGGGAGGTGGCTTACACCGGCGCCAGCCTCGGGTTGCGCGTGGTGCCGGCGGGGCCCTATGACACGCTGATGATCAGCGGTTCGGTGACGGACACCAATGGCAATCCCATCGCCGGGGCCGCCGTGCAGGCCTTCATCAACGCGAACACGTTCACCAACCCGGTGGTCAACGGCAGCTTTGAGCTGCCCACCAATAATGGCGTGAGTTATACGATTTATAATCCGGGTTCGACCAACATCCCCGGCTGGACGGTGACCGGTCCCGGCGCGGTGGATATTTCCGGCGGTTTTCAAGGCGCGGCCGAGGACGGGGCGCAGTATTTCGATCCCACGGGGAACGCGAGCGGCACGGGCGGCGGCGTGGTGCAGACCTTCCCGACCACCGTCGGGGCGGCCTACAAGTTGAGTTTCTTTCTGGGGTATCACGCCAATCCGGGCCAGATTTCGCTGGGCGTGACCGTGGGCAGCGTTTCCAATTCCTTCGCGGCGGTCACCGGGGGCGCGGGCTCGTTGAGTTGGACGCCGGAAACGGTTTATTTCACCGCCACCTCAAATCTCACCACGGTGGCCCTGGAAACGCTGACGACGTATAATTCGGATAACAACGAAGTGGATAATGTCCAGGTGACGCCGCCGGATTACGGCCGGGTGCTGTCGGCGGTGACGGACGCCAACGGCCATTATCAGATCGCCGTGGCGAACGGAACCTTCCAGGTGGGGGTGAGCGGGTTGCCGGCCCTGGGTTATAACAACGTGGGGGCCCAGACGGCGGTGGTGGCCGGGGGCAATCAAACCGTGAATTTCACCGCGCCGGCGCTGACGGGGGCGCAATTGTTCACCATCACCACGGCGGTCAATCCGCCGGGCGCGGGCACGGCGGGCGGCGGCGGCACCCTCGGGGCCGGCGCCATCGCCACGGTGACCGCCACGCCGGTGACGAACACGCTGCCCTACCTGTTCGCCGATTGGACGGAGAACGGCGTGTTTCAGAGCGCCACCAACAACTATGCTTTCACCGTCATCCGCAGCCGGAATTTGGTGGCCAATTTCACGCTGCCCCTGTTCACGATCACCGCCTCCAACAACCCGGCCAACGGGGGCCTGATCACCGGGGCCGGCGCTTATTATTATGCGGCGACCAATGTGCTGACGGCCACGCCGGCCTTTGGGTTCAATTTCACGAATTGGACGGAGGGGACCAATGTGGTCGGCACCAGCCCGACGCTGACCACGGTGGTGTTCACCAACCACACTTTTATAGCCAATTATATTGACGCGAATCTCAACCATGGGGTCGGCACCGTGACCGCGCCCCCCGGGGTGGCGGCGGTGACGGGAGCGGGCAGCTATACGAACGGACAGACGGTGGTTTTCAGCGCGCCGGGACTCGTGACCAATTCGCCCTTCCTTTACACGTTTGAGGAATTCACGCTGAGCAACACGGTGGTCAGCGTCAGCAACACCTTCACCAAGACTTTCTCGACGCTCGACGCGACCAATCTGCAATATGTGGCCGTTTACAAGGTGACGACCATCCTGCCGGAGGTGATCAATGTGACGGCGAACTATGCCAGCCCGGTGCCGGCGACCACGAATTTCCTGCTGGCGCTGCAGTTTGACCGCAGCATGAACACCAACTTCCCGCCGGTGATCGGGTTGACCAACAGCGCGGCCACGCTGCAACCCACGGTGGCCACCAACGGCTATTGGACGACGACCTCCGCGAACCATGACACGTACCACGCGCCACCCGTGACCCTCTCCGCAGGCATGGATGGAACGATGCAACTGTTCGTTTCCGGCGCGCAAGACTTGAACGGCGACATCCTGCCCCTGACCAACGCGACCGCGTTCACGGTGCAGGCCACCCCGCCGCCCGCGCCGGTCTTGAGTCTGGTGGCGTCCAACAGTTCTTCCGTGACCGTGGGCTGGCCGGGTTACAACGCCCCGGCGGACCTGGCCGGGTTCCGGG
>Ga0302197_10002116_pt1 | contig 18577 bp, 17 predicted proteins | sample II_Bog_N2_1_FD_193526 | JGI IMG/M metagenome (GOLD analysis project Ga0302197, IMG submission 193526) | Peat permafrost microbial communities from Stordalen Mire near Abisko, Sweden - II_Bog_N2_1 | ecosystem: Environmental > Terrestrial > Soil > Wetlands > Peat | place: Sweden: Abisko...
GTGGCCAAAAAAAATTTGTCATTTGGCGGTTATTTATTGGCTGGCAGTTACAAGGGCATCTAATATTGATCATATACTTAAAAGTTTTAAGTATACGATCAATATTAGCACCAAGTCATATCTAACTAATAAACAGTAAATTATACTTTACTAACAAAGTTGCCGATAGCGATATTTAAATGTTTCGCCATTTGTTAACTGGATATCGACAGACATTTTAATTAACCTTAGTGCCGGCGCATATACTTGCAGTGAACCAAGCTTGTGTTTTAAAAAATCGTAAAACACTTTAATTATCCCACATAAGGTGATTTTATTTTTGATAAAATACATCAGTTTACGACATACCTGCCACCCTTCTGCGTCCAGACAACAACTGGAAAGTTGGGAATTGTTGCTATTTCAAGCTAAGCTTATCAATCGTCGAAATGTCGCCACCGTTCGACAATCGAATTGGCCATAAAGAACTATATATCAAATATTTAATTAATGGCATTGAAATTCATAATACATAATTAAAAAATATTAATACATCGTTCACTAACAATTTCAGAAGTAAAATCATGAAAAAAACATTAATCGTCGCGTTGGTACTCACCCTATCAGTTTACCTGGTCAAAGCGCAAATCCCCAACATCAACGGTATAAGGTACCGAACAATAAAAATCGAAGGGTTAGACATTTTTTATAGAGAAGCCGGTAATCCTACCAAACCAACTATTCTTTTATTACAAGGTTTCCCTACGTCATCAAAAATGTTTGAGAAGCTTATGATTGCTTTAGAAAGTAAATATCACCTAGTAGCCCCAGATTACCCGGGGTACGGCAATAGCTCAACCCCTTCAGTAAATGATTTTAGCTATACATTTGATCATATTGCCGAAGTGATGAACCAATTTGTTATCGCGAAAGGGTTAAAGAAATATAGCATTTACCTTTTTGATTACGGAGCACCGGTAGGTTTTCGCCTGGCGACAATGCATCCTGAGAAAGTTCAAACCCTTATCATACAAAACGGTAACGCTTATGAAGAAGGATTAGGTAGTTTCTGGGATCCATTAAGAAAATTTTGGGCTGATCAAAACAGTGAAGAAAATATAAAAATCATCAGACACGATATGTTGACTGTCGAGTCAATGAAATGGCAGTACACCAACGGGATGCGGGACACCAACGCCATTAACCCTGATACTTGGATATACGATAAACTTTTAATAGATCGCCCGGGCAATGACCTTATACAACTTGCTTTACTTTATTCTTACGGAAGCAATCCGCCTTTATATCCACAATGGCATGCCTATTTTAGAAAATATCAGCCACATGCTTTAATCATCTGGGGTAAAAACGATCTGGTATTTCCACCTGCAGGAGCATATCCTTATAAAAGGGATTTAAAAAATGTTGAATTCCATTTATTAAATACCGGACATTTTGCGATAGAAGAAGATGGAACGATTATGGCAAATTACATTGATAAATTCCTGGCGCGGAATGTTAAATAACAGTATACAAATAAGAAAAATAAAATGGAGATCAAGTTACCGCTGCCACCTTTCAATCTGGAAACAGCACTAGAAAAAATTCAACTTGCAGAGGATGCTTGGAACAGCCGTGACCCGGCAAGAATATCCATGGGATATACTATTGATACTGAATGGCGCAACCGTTCGGAGTTTATTAATGGACGAGAAGAAGTTGTTAGGTTTTTAACAGGCAAATGGCAGCGGGAGCTTGACTACAAATTAAAAAAGGAGTTATGGGCATTTATGGAAAACCGGATCGCAGTTCGATTTGAATATGAATTTCATGACACCAGCGGACAATGGTATCGCGCCTATGGTAATGAAAACTGGGAATTTGATGATAACGGCTTGATGAGAAAACGTTACGCAAGTATCAATGATCTGGCAATTTCTGAAAGTGACAGACATATTCTTTAAAATTTTTGTTTTATGAGGATATTATTTATTAAATGTCTGTCATTTGTTTTGTTCCTGGACGGGTTAAATTGTGCTGCAGTAGCCCAAGCAATGGCGAAAATGGACACAAAAAACATTTTCCTGTTAAGTATGGACAAAATGATGATAAATATGGACAAAGCGCCGAAAGGTAAATCAGTGGCAGACGATTATCTTGAACAAATGATACCCCATCATCAAGGAGCAATTATGATGGCTGAAACAGAGTTAAGGAGCGGAAAGGATTTCAAAATGCGGCAGCTTGCTAAAAGTATTATTGTAGAACAAAAAAGTGAAATACAGCAAATGCAGTTATGGCTAAAGCATAGTGACATGAAAAAAGGCCCATTACCGGCAGGTTATCAGTTGTTAATGGGCCAAATCATGCAGCTAATGATGAAAAATATGCCTGGAAATAGCGAGTTGAAGCACACAGATCACGCCTTTGCAAGGGTAATGATACCGCATCATGAAGCTGCTATTGGCATGTCAGGAGTAGTAATAAAATATTCCGAAGATCCCCAGACCCTATCTTTTGCAAAACAGCTCATTTCAACCGAACAAGTCGAAATTGAACAAATGTCTTCATTTTTAAATGAATAAAATTATGCACAGCATTATTAGAACCATTGGTTTGGTGATACTGTTAGGAGTGTTGAGGGTGCCTGTAATCGCCCAATCCCCTTATTCATTTGATAGGGTGTACACGGCAAACCAGGTTTCCAATACTGTGTCTGTGATCGATCCATCCTCTAATTTACTTTTAGGGGAGATCAGACTGGGCATACCCTATCCAAATGTACTCAGCCCGCTATATCGCGGCCAGTCATTGGTACATGGACTTCGTTATTCTCCGCAAAAAAAAATGCTGGCGGTTGTATCAATAGGCTCAAATTCTGTTACACTTATCTCAACAGAAACGAACAAGATACTAAAAACTATTTATGTCGGAAGATCTCCCCACGAACCCACTTTCACTCCAGATAGCAGGCAAATATGGGTATCTGTACGAGGCGAAGCCTATGTTAGTGTTATCGACGTTGCTTCCATGTCTGAAATAAAACAGATACCTGTCGCAGATGGCCCCGGCATGGTTTCTTTTACGCCTGACGGTAAGCTGGCTTATATCTGCTCAAGTTTTACTCCTGAGTTGGATATAGTCCAGACTTCCAATTATAAGCTTATAAAAAGGATTTCGGTTACCAGCCCATTTTCTCCCAATATATTTACAAGCCCTGACGGGCACTGGGTAGCATTAACACATAAAGACGTAGGAAAGGTTACTGTAATTAACACAGAAACGCAATCTGTTGAAAAGGTAATAAATACTGGCGCAATAACCAACCATGTTATATTTACCAATTTAAATAAAAAATTACTGATGCTGGTAACTGTTGGAGGAGAAAATAAGATAAGGATATTTGACGTCGCAAAAGACTTTCTACAGACAGATACTATAAACGTTGGGAGTTTGCCCCATGGTCTTTGGCCTTCACCTGACGGCAAAAGGCTATATATAGGTCTTGAATATGGTGATCAGGTTCAACTCATAGACCTGACTCGTATGAAACTAACCCATACTATCAAGATTGGACAAAGCCCGCAAGCACTTGTTTATGCAGAAAATGCTGTCACCGACAGGAAAAGCAGGGCAGGATTGACACCTTTGAATGATACTTCAGCAACAGAAGTTATTAATTTAAATGCCATAAATAAAGCTGAAAAATCCAAGGGGCGACTTGCCGTGCGTCCAATCGGTTTGGCTGATCTTGTGGAACAAATATTTTCATATTTAAAACCTGGTATATCTTACACACTTGCTTTATCCAAATCTGCGTCACCGCCCTTTAAAGCAGATTACGAAATCAATACTTTTACAACTGATGCTCAGGGTAAATATAATGGACAATCAACAGGCCTGGTTAAATATACAGGGAATAAAAATGAAAAACATCTGTCTTATCTACATGTTATTTTAATTGAAAAGGATACTCAAAAATCAGTTTTACTAGATGAATAACCTATCAATTACTTACCTTATATTCAGCAAAATACGGGAAGCCTTTAAAATAATCATACAATTAATTCTTTGTTATAAAAACGCGATCGCTTTTAAATTGAAATTGTTCGTTGTTAGTTTCGATTTTCCAGCGTTTTTAATTAATTCTCCGGTGCTTAGATTCTTAATTCAACCCTCCGATCCCGATATGCCTATTGATCCGCCGAGGATGGTTTAGGAATTATTGTATATCTTCAAGACAGTTTCTCGCAAAACTCCAGCGGTATCGCTGCAAACAAATTTCATTATTTCGGCCACTTCCTTTGGTGTGACCCATTTTGACGGATCTTTATCCGGCATTGCTGATCTGTTAGATTCGGTGTTCAACGTACTGGGTACTATAACGTTGGTCACTACACCGCTTCCTTTTGCTTCCTCGTTTAGACAGGCGGCAAGATTGAACAGTAATGATTTGCTTAGGGCGTAGGCGACCATGGCTTTGCCATCCTTCGCATTTAGCGCAGGTCTTGATCCTACAAGAACAATCCTCCCCTCCCGCATTTCCATCATGTGATTGAACAGGGGCCGGACAACATAATATGCAGTTTCAAAATTCAAAGTAAACATTTTGCGCAGATCAGCCCCTGAAGTGGCTGCAATATGCCCCATGGCAAATCCACCGACTAACAGCAACGCGGCATCAATTTTTTTATCCTTTTTAATTACTGATTCGATAAATTTAGCAGCCCCTGCTTCATCGCTTAAATCCACCTGATATACCTCCATATTAGAATGGGAAACGATATCTTCCTTGGATCCCGCGCTTGATACAGTTGCAATGACACTATAGCCAGCATCAAGAAAGACCTTCGCGGCGGCTTTTCCTAAACTACCAGCGGCACCGGTAATAATCACTTTTTTCATTTCTTGTGGCGAGCAAATAATATATCATGCGGTTTCCCTGTTTCAAAAAGATCTAAATTATTTGCCAGCTTCGACCATAAGTGGATAGAAAGTCCATTCGTCAACCTACTGTAAGAGGCCATTAAAATCCCATTGAGGTTGTGATTAAGCGACCTGACCGCATAAATGATATAATTGTCACGCATTCGAGATTCTCCGTCAAATCGATAAGCTTCTGTGACCTCAAAGTCATCAGGGCAAATGTCTTCACTTTGCTGAATGCAAAGGATACATTCGTTTTTTAAGATAAAATCGTAATCATAGCCCCTTTCCTGCAGGTCTATAATGGCTTCTGCTTTGGATGCATAACTGTTGTTCATCTTTCGTATATTTAGTATCGAACTGATATATCCAATCAGAGTGCCAAAACCAAATTCGACTGTAAATCAAAATATTACTAATATTAGTGAGCGATTAAATAATGATATTACGCATTTAAACGACGTCATTTGCGATATAAAGACAGGAGTCTGAAGACAGCCTCATTTTACGTGTAATTCAGCATTCTTGATATTTCATTCCGGTGATCGCTATAAAACGACATTTAAATAGATTCAATTAATTACCACAAGCTAATTAGCTGCAAATCAACGAGAAATGATTTGGCACTAGATGTGATTGATATGTTTTTAAATTAAACTCATATGAAAGCAATATCAATTACCAAAACGTCTTTAGTCGTACTATTATCGCTTGTATTTTGCGGGACTATCAATGCCCAGACAATTGACCCGGCCAGTGACCCGCACATTGAAAGCCATGTTAAGGCGTTTCTAAATGTATTAAATTCAGGGAACGGCAAGCCTATCGAGCAGCTTTCCCCGGAGGATGCCAGAGCATTGTTGGTTACCGTTCAAGCTTCAGTCAAAGTTGACCTTTCCGGTATCGTCGTAACTGAAAAGACCATCACTCAGGACGGACAGACCATCAAATTAAATATTGTAAAACCATCAAATGCAAAAGGAATACTACCGGTGTTCATGTTCTTTCATGGCGGTGGGTGGGTATTAGGTGATTTTCCAACTCATGAGCGTATCGTAAGGGATATCGTAGTGGCTTCAGGTGCGGCAGCGGTTTTTGTTAACTATACCCCTTCCCCCGAAGCACATTTTCCGGTGGCGATAAACCAGGCTTATGCCGCGACGAAATGGGTTGCCGCACATGGGAGCGAGATCGGTGTCGACGGTCACCGGTTAGCAGTTGCAGGTAATAGTGTAGGCGGCAACATGGCCGCAGTTGTTTGTCTAATGGCAAAAGATAAAGAAGGCCCAGAGATTAAATTACAGGTATTATTATGGCCTGTGGTCAATACCGATTTTGAAACAGAATCTTTTAATAAATTCGCCAGCGGGCGTTTCCTTTCAAAACCTGAAATGATTTGGTTCTGGGATAACTACACAACTGATACATCTGCGCGCCAGATGATTTATGCATCCCCATTGCTGGCCACCACAGAGCAATTAAAGGGACTTCCTCCAGCATTGATAGAAGTAGCGGAGAACGATATATTGCGGGATGCAGGCGAGGCTTATGGCCGCAAACTGGACGAAGCAGGGGTTCCCGTTGTTTCAATACGCTACAATGGAATGATTCATGACTGGGGCCTGCTTAATCCTCTGGCAACCGTTCCCTCTACAAAGGCGGTTCTATTATTCGCAGGAACAGAGATTAAAAATGCACTGGAGAAGTAACTGTAGGATCAATTTTCCTATTGATCCAAGAATGGATCGCAGTAGGCCAGCCTCATAAAGGTGACTACTGTGATCCATTTTTTAACGCTTTACAATAAACGCTAAAGTAGTTTTTTTAGTAGCGCCGCAGTAAAAATGCGAAAAAGAAATTTATGGAGACAGCGACAGATAGATTATTAGAACTTAACAATGCATGAATCGAATACAAAATGACTAAATTGATCTGCTGAATCAAAAAAAACACAAAAATGAATTATCCGGAAATAGCTTTTTCAGACACAACAAAACGCTTTCAGGAAAGATATGGAAGTCGTGCGGCTTACGCACGGATGGAAAAAAATAGTTTCACAGATGGACTTACTGAAAACGAAATCGAATATATAGCAGAACAAGATCATTTTTATATGGCAACCATGGGCGAAAACGGTTTCCCATACATACAGTTCCGCGGTGGACCCAAAGGTTTTTTGAAGGCAATCAGCCAGAAGCAACTCGGTTTTCTTGATTTTAGGGGGAACAGGCAGTATGTTTCCATCGGAAATCTGACCACGAACAACAAGGTATCTCTTATTTTACTTGATCAAGCTGCAAAAGCAAGACTAAAAATTTACGCAGAAGCAGAAATTCGGGAAATTAGTCAAAATCAGGAATTATACGATTTGCTTAATTTGAAAGACTATACATTCCGGGCTGAACGGATCATCATGTTAAACGTAAAGGCCTATGACTGGAACTGCCCGCAGCATATCACTCCCCGCTATACATTGGAAGAAATTCAGGAAGAGTTTTCGGCACAAAATGAATATATCCACAAGTTGAGGGAAGAGATCCGAGCTTTAAAAGAGAAATTGGCTCAATAATTTGTTTGAGACTGCCGAACTAATACCATTTGGCAAAGACGTACTTTTTACTAATTCGGCCGTCAATTGCCATCGCCTGTAGGGGGATTACGACTTCGTATTTACACTTCCCTTCAAATACTGGCATTGATAAAAGAAAAGTATTTTAATTTTCAGACTCAGTCCTATGTTTTTCTATGCCCAGCTTTTTGATTCTGGAATTAAGTGTTGAAACGTTCATATCCAGCATTTCAGCGGCACCGCCGCTGCCATACACTTTCCAATCGCATCTTTTGAGTACAGAGATGATATGATCCCGCTCATTTTCCTCCATTGTTTTCACTCTGTTCACATCCCGGGTATTATTTTGCTGGAAATAATCCTTTGGCAGATTCATAGTATCGACGATAGGGCCGCTGGAAAGTAAAACGCTTCTTTCCATCATATTTTCAAGTTCCCTGACATTTCCGGGCCAGCTATACTCTTGAATCGCCTTGATCACCGGCTGTGAGAATCCCGAAATTGTTTTCCCTTGTTTACGGGCATAAGCCGCCAGAAAATAATTGGCTAATTCAATAATATCCGATCCCCTTTCCCTTAGTGGAGGAAGAAATAGCGGAAAAATATTCAAACGATAAAACAGGTCTATCCTAAAGCGGCCGGCGGCCATTTCCTCCTCCAGGTTACGGTTTGTTGCTGCAATAATGCGCACATCGATCTTTTTAGGGCTACCCCCGATACTTTCTATTTCTTTTTCCTGCAATACACGAAGAAATTTCACCTGTAGTTCTAAAGGCAACTCACCAATTTCATCCAGGAAGATCGTTCCGCCGTTCGCCTGTTCAAATTTACCAACTCGCCTGTAAAGCGCACCTGTAAAGGCCCCCTTTTCATGTCCGAATAATTCCGATTCAATTAAATTTGCCGGAAGCGCCGCACAATTGACGACAACTAACGGCTTATTTTTTCTCGTTGATATCCTGTGAATACCTTGCGCAACCAATTCCTTACCTGTTCCACTTTCTCCAAGGATTAATACAGAAGTATCGGTAACTCCGACTATTTTTATATTGTCAAGTAACTCAACCATAGCTGGGCTGCTGCCAATAATATGAGTCAGATCATTGGATCTGTCATTGCCTTTTGAAAATTTTGAATTCTTTTGAAAAACAGCTTCCTGATTTTGCTGATGAAGATACCATGCCACATCCAGCATTACCAATACATCCTTTTCACGAAAGGGTTTTACGAGGAAGCCGTATGGCTTAGTCGATTTCGCTGCATCCAATATTTGTTTATTCGAATTAGCAGAAATGTACACGAAAGCTATTTTTTTCTCCGCAAGGTCTTTTGCCAAGTCTATTCCCGTTAAGTTGCCCTGCAGAAAAATATCTAGGAGCACCAAATCCGGTTTTTCTGCCGCAATTATTTTTAAGGCAATGGGAACTGAGCGCGCAATCGAACAAACCCTATAACCGGCGCGTTCAAGAATCATCTGCAGGTTATTGGCTTCAATAAACTGGTCCTCTACGATCAATATTTTTGCTTTCACGAATGAGCTTCCTTTTCTTTAATTTTAATTAATATGATTACTCTTGGGGATTAATAATCCCAAGAGTAATCATAACAGGTTTAAGTTAGGTTAATCAGGTAATAGTTTATTTATCAATCAGATATCGCCTATTCCACAATAAATATAGCTATTAAACATTACGTATTTTCAAAAAACATTCAAGCCTGCTTTATACAAAAACCTACTTTTCAGTTAAAGATGCCAGACGATTACTGTTGTAATCAAAAGCATCAATATTGAATACAACAGTGCTCCTGGTTCCATTATCATTTGCAAAACTAATACACGTTTTTGTAAGTTTTTTTTCATGTTAACGAAATTTAATGATCGTCCTGAGCCACTGATTCAGCATTAAAAACTATTGATATCCGTGTACCCTTATCATTCTCAACTGTTATTTCGCCACCAAGGTCTGCACTCAACCCATTCATCAATACGAGGCCTAAAGAATCTGAAGGGGCATATGTCTTAGCGGGATCTATACCGATGCCGTTATCTTCAATTACCAAGGTAAGCTGCTCAACGGCCCTATGCATCCCGATATTTATTTTTCCCGGTATTTCACCAGGGAACGCAAATTGGATTGCATTGGTAACTGCTTCATTTAGGATGAGCGCTATTGGAATGGCCTGTGATATATCGAGCTTTATTGATTCGAGATCTAACATAAAACGTATCTTTTGATGCGTGTCGTAACTATCGTTTAGGTAGCAGATAAATTCAGGTATAAACCCTGTAATATCTACAGTTTTTACGTTTTCTGTTTGGTATAGATATTGGTGAATTAACGACATGGCATAGATACGATGCTGGCTCTTTTCAATAGCTTTTAATGCGTCGTTTTTCAGGAAAACAGCCTGAGATTCCAGCAAGCCAATAACTGTGTGCAGGTTGTTTTTTACACGGTGATGCACTTCATTCAAAAGCCATTCGTTCTCAGCTATGAGATCATCCTTTTCAGCTAAAAGATTATTTTTTTGCGTAATCAGTCTCCTGTTAACAGAACTAATACGTGCCTGTTTTACCTCTAATATTTTGTTAATGCGCCGCTTAACACGGTAGCGATCAATACTGACAAACAATAAAATGAATAATATGATAACTAGTCCCGCTATCCAATTACGGGTATTTACGGCATGTTGTAAGCTTGTTTGTTGAAGCTTCCCCCGAGCCTGGAGTAATTTAATGGCTTCTTCTTTTTGCTCCGTTTCGTAAAATGCCGCGATTTGCTTTAATTGACGGTTTTTATTCTCGTTTAAAACAGAATCGTTTAATCGATTATTAAGTAACAAATGTTGTACCGCAGATCTGTAATTTCCCCGAACTGTATCAAGTTTAAACCAAAGATCATAATTACGTGATAATGATATAGGATCTTTCACGCGGTGTAAAATCTGATTATTTATTTTTAAATATTTAAAAGCCAAGGAATACTGTTTAGAGGCTATCTGGTATTTTATAAGTGATAAATAAATATTGCTAAGATCCTGAACCCCCAAATGATTGTGGTAGAGTATAGAAAGCAATTTATTACCGTAAAATCCGGCTGTATTGTATTTTTTAAGACTGGTGTAAACGCTAAGGTATGCCATTGGAACAGCGTAATAGATCGATGTATCTTTTGACTCCAGGGATTTCTTTGGAATGCTTTTCATAAAGTGTAAAGCATCAGCACCTTTTTTTAGATAGACATAACTGTTTACCGTATTGTACATTAATGTAATGATATTAGCATTATCATGATATTTTTCAGCTATAATCAAAGCTCTTTTATAAAAATATATTGCCTTTTCGTTATCGTTCAATTTGGAATATATTAGCCCTATATCGTTATTTATTTCACATAGCTGCATGGAGGTATCACGTACATTCTGTGCAGTTTCCAGTGCAGCCAGTTCATACTTTAAAGCCTGTATAAAATCAGATTTGATGTAATAAATTGAACCCAATTGATCGTATACAGATTGTAGTTTTTTATAATGGATAGCTTGGTAAGCTTGAAGCGATTGCTTAATTTTTTCAAGTGCCTTAAAACTTTCACCACTATAGTTATACAAATCAGCGAGCATTCTCAGACTAAATGCCATCAGCTCAATATTTCCAGCCTGTTCAAATAAGGCACTTGCCTTCTCTGTTAAGTAAATCTTCTCCGGTAATTGATCCGGATTACTAAAGTAATCATATTGTGCAAGTTCATAGTAAGCAAGTCCTAAATAATGCTTGTCATTTGTGGTACTTAAAATAGAAATCGCTTTCTGAACAGCAAACTTTCCTTCACGTTTTTGACCTCTTTCGCGATAGAGGTAAGCCTTTGCTAAGGCGATCATTCCATCATATACCGGATCGTTCGATTTGGCATTCAAATGATCCGCTTTTGTGATAAAAGCTGACGCGCTATCCAGATCAGTTTTGTTTTCGCCAGGTTTGAGAATGTTGAACTGCGCCAATCTCAAAAGTGAATTAATCCGTGTCGAATCTGGAATATCCTTCGTCAATAGTAACAATAACGAATCCGCTTGATACCTGGATATGTTATGCGTGATGTCCTGTGCAACAACTGGCTGTATCAAAAACGCCAATAAGACAACAAGTAATACTTTCATCATTTGGATATTTATAAGGTTTAGATGGTAACGTTTTATAAAGAATGTTCTTTCCTGATACCTAACTTCTTTACTTTAGAATTCAGAGTACTTGGCGGGATACCTAACAGTTCCGCGGCACCGCCCGTGCCTGAAATCCTGCCATTGCAATATTTAAGGATACTCAGGATATGATCCCTTTCATTCTCGTCGATGGTTTTTATGATTACCCGATCTTCAGACGAAATCCGTGTGGAATTTTGCTTCGGGACAGGCAAAGTTATCTGGGCAATTGAATCGCCATTTGAAAGCAGAACACCGCGTTCCATGAGGTGTTCTAATTCGCGTATATTACCAGGCCATGGATATTGACTAAGTTCATGCAATACTTTGGCACTCAAGGCCGAAATCTTTTTGCCTGCCTTGTGGGCAAAGCGGCTGATAAAGTAAGTAGCCAACGCAGGAATATCCTGTTTCCTCTCCCTTAACGGTGGAAGATATATAGGAAAAACATTCAACCGATAAAAAAGATCTAACCTAAAACGTCCCTCCCGCGTTTCTTTTTCGAGGTTCCGGTTTGTTGCGGCTATTATCCGCACATCCACTTTGATCGTTTGCCGTCCCCCCACTCTTTCGATTTCCCTTTCCTGCAAAGCGCGAAGCAACTTAACCTGTAGTTCGAAGGGCATTTCTCCAATTTCATCCAGGAACAATGTGCCCTTGTTTGCCAATTCAAATTTCCCAATCCTCCGCTCAATTGCGCCAGTAAAACTTCCCCTTTCGTGGCCGAATAATTCGCTTTCAATAAGATTAGCAGGCAATGCAGCGCAATTTACCTTGATCATTAAGTTGTCTTTCCGATGAGATGCGTTATGAATTGCTCGTGCGATCAACTCTTTCCCCGTTCCTGTTTCACCCAACAACAATACCGTACTGTCTGAACTGGCTACCTGGGCTACCAACTGAAACGTTTTTTTCATTTCAGGGCTATCGCCAATAATTTCCGCATAATTTTGGGTCGTTTGTATTTCCTCCTTCAAATAAGTCTTTTCCTCTTCAAGTTGCTGTTTATATCGATCTATTTCGCATAGCTGTTTATTCATTTTTTCGTTAGCTATAAGATTTGCGACGGTAATTGCTATTTGAGAACAGATGCTCCTAAAAAGATTTTTCTGAATGGCACTCCGATTTTCTTCATCCTGCCTGAATATCATTATAGCTATATTTTCTTCGCCCATGCAAATTGGTACAGCCGTCATTTGTTTTAAGCCGATGGGCTTTACGGCCTCGCTATAAGGCTTTTGCGAACGGAACCAATTATCGGCGTCAAAGGTTACCGGGGCACTCGAGCAAAGAATACTATTAAACACGCTATCGTTCAATTCCGTCTCGATATTTAATAGTTTTTGAAAATCAGGGTGGTTGGCAAAATTTGCATTCAGGTCATATAAAATTGGATGATGCGTTTTTTTGTTTTCGCTAATGGCATGTATGATATAATCTTCAATATGAAACAGTTCGTTTAACTGGCGTTTCAGCATTTTTGCCAATACGTTTTTGTCCCGCACTGATGCGATTGCATTACTAAATGAAAGTATTCTGGATTTCTCGCGTTCTCTTTCCTGTATATCACTATTTGCAATAATATTGGAAACAGCAATTGATATCTGGTGGGCCAGGGCATTAATCAATCCAAATTTTCGGTTATCAATTGCGCACTTCCTGTCGTAAAAAATCATCCAGAAACCAAAGGCTTTTCCTCCTTTTGAAAATCTAGTAATCACCGCCTGCTTAATGCCGCTTTCAAAGTTAAGCTGGAAATAGATCGGCAGCTTTTGTAATTCATTTAATTGGGCTAAATCATAAACCAGTGGAACTTCTGAAACTGCAGCTTTATTCATTACCCCGTCATCTACCGGGTATTTGCCTTGCTTTGCACTATCAAACAGCGGGTGCTTTTTTGCGATTGTTTCAGGATCTATTAAAAAGGCGCTGGCGGTCGTCCCGTCTTCATTTATCGTTCCGACGAGATTATGCGTAAAACCTAAAAGTGTTTTAAGCCTATTGTTTAGGACATGGAGAAGCTCATCATTACTTCTTACAGCTGCGATCTCGATACTCAACGACAAAAGTAACTCGCGTTCACTTTCCCTTTTTGCTATTTCCTCGTTTGCCAAAATGCCTGAGACTACTACTGATATTTGTGAGGCTATTGCTTTTGCAATATTGTAATTAAACGGTTCAACACGGGCTGCTTCTTGTTCCTGCATATACAAAACGCCTATTTTTTCATTGCCTGACTTAAGCGGCAGCGCGATAATTTTTTCTACACCATCCAATTTCCAGCGATATATATATTCAGGAACTGACGCTGTGAGGAGATTATCAAGAACAAACTCATAAGGATTATCGAACTCGAGTATGGCGTGAAATAATCCGTCATAAGTTTTGCTATGTTTTTCCGTGCTGGTTGAAAGCCTGGTACGACCGTTATTTGGAACCTCGTTATTTGGATAAGGAAACTGCCGCCAGGTTTCATTATTGGGATTGATGACGAGTAATACAAAATCCTTCACAGGTAACAATTCACTAAGCTTAGCCGATAGAACAGCGAAGAGATCTTCACCATTCTTGACTCCTTTCATTGCATCCCATAAAGAGAACAGCAACTTCATTTCACTTTCACGGCTCTTTATGTATTGAATAGCTAAAGTGTCTGTGAGAGCGCTAGCTGGTAAAACGGATAATTGTAAAGTATTTACATCTTTTGATTGAATTTGCATCGTGTTGATATTTAGGGACTTTTTTACCCTGAGAAGCCCGGATAAATGAATCCGACAACTTAACTGAGCTCTTTAAACAGAGTTCCAATATCTATGCCAACAACATAAATTACTAACTATCAAACAATTAACTAATAAATAGTGATTGATTTTATTGAAGTTTAAATAATAATAACATTCATTAACGATATTTCATCAATTTAGTTAAGAACAACATTAATTTACCTCAAGGCAGCGGTCACCATTCCATCCAGACCCAGCGGAGCTGTCAGTATTCTGTCGAGGGCGTATCTTTTTCCAAAGTATTGCATATCGTTATAGGCAAACTGAGTTTTGCCTGAGTCATCCTCCCAAACAATGATTTTTAATGGGAGGTCCAGGGCTGACATTGGGTTTTGCAAAATTACGGGGCCACCAATTCTTGGATTTCCGAAAAGAATAAATTCCATTGGTAAAGCTTGAAACCCGCAACTCTGCAACTCTGCCTGCTGATCGATCCTCGCGTATAATTTAGCCCCATGCTGCTGGAGGAAGAAAACGAAGCGGTTGGTGGTTTCTTCAACACTATAAGGGCTTTGTTGGATAACTACGCCATCCGGATTTTCCATGTTAATCTTGTTAAATGGTAAAAGACAATACGAACAGGAGAAGATCGCTATCTGTTTTATAAAATCTCTTTTGGATATACCACACACTGTACTTTCTTTTAAATATTATTAGCATAGTCAAACCAACACATCTGCCGCAGGAAAATCAACGGGAATATCGGTTAATGCATAAACATAATTGGTAAATATGCGAACGGTAATCAGGCCCACCAACTCTATTAGCGACATTTCGTCAAATCCGGCATTGAAAAATCCTTCTAAAAGGTCAGGATCCGGCTTTCCGCTATTTATGACAATTGACTTGGTCAGTTTAATGAGGGTATTTAATTTAGGATCTTCTACTTTCCCCCTGCGGATTGAAAGCGTTTCCTCATTGGATATACCCTTAATTTTACTAGTCACTGTATGGGCCGCCAGGCAATAATTGCATTCGTTAATCTCAGAGACTGTAAGCGCGATCGCTTCCTTTTCCTTTTCGGAAAACGAGCCCTGGTTCAAAAGTTCGTCAAATTGTAAGAATCCCTTCAGCGCTTTTGAGGAATATCCGATGGTAGCATAAAGATTAGGTACTTTACCTAACCTGCTCTTGATCTGATCGAATAACAACTGGGAATCATGACTTACCTGCTCCCTTACGGGTACATTAATTGTTTTCATATTTGTATATTTTAAAATTTGTTTTTTTACATCGTTCGAGGTAAATACCTGCCGATTCACTCATGTTTACAATGGCGCCGCCGAGGATGACTATATCTTTGATAACTAGGCGGCCACGTCCTGAAAGAAAAGGGAATCCCCACTGATGATCACTTATGTGCGGCACCCAGCTTTCTGGCGTGGTGAAAAGGAATGAAAGCGTTCCAATAGTCATCAAAAAGATGAGTATACTGGCAATCATGCTGTATAATGGAAACACCCTATAAAGGCTTACCAGTATAGCAAGAGCGATGAGGAAAGCACCCAGAATGTCTGAAAAAATATAGGTATTGTTTGTTTCCTGCCATTGATGATTTTTTTCTATGAGTTCACCTTCTTTATTCATATGCTTTTTATAATCAGCAGGGTGATTATAAAAGAATGACATAAATGGGCTATTAGCGATAAAAGGTACTATACCGTCAGCTTCGTAAGTGAAAAACTTCAGGCCTCCTATCCAGAGGAAGACGACTACTATCCCAAAACGGATAGCCTTTTTTCCAAATTGGTCTAGGCCAGCGATAAATGATAAAAATGATTTATTCATAATATATACATTTAAACCAAAAACCCCGCCTTTTTACAAGTTGTTGATTATTTGACATTTACCATTTATTAAACAGACTAACATCTGCTTAATAATATGATTTAGCGATTTAATTATTGAAATACCATCAAATTCAAACCGATCAGGTTTCTGGTTTATCTTCGCTTAATTCCGGATGATAATGTAAACCGGGCGTAAGCCAATAAAGCAAGATTACCCTGGAGTACCTGAAGTTGAATGGAGAAAGAATAAAGGCGAATGAAACGATAACGATTACATAAAGCCATGGATTTTCGCTTCCCGTCAATACATTCAGGGCGATTGCCAATGTGATCATTTCCGCTACATTCATGGCATAACTAAGTAGCATGGCAACATAAAAATAGCCAGTTTCAATCTCGTATGTCAAGCCACAGTGCGAGCAGATTTTAAGCATTACCTGTCCATGAAGACCATACATGCTATTTGCAAACATTTCCCCCCTTCTGCAACGTGGACACTTTGCATGAACAAATGCCGGCCATACCGGCCACCTCTTTTCATTTTCCATACTTTTAATCATAGCCGTTTTATTTATTGCTAAACCCCTTTATAAACAAGCTTGGTGAACAGATCGTTTTTTATCACAAACCCGTTCCATTTGGCGTCATATGCCGCTGTCGGCTTCGCTGCGATCACATCATTTAGAGATCTCCCCTGCTGTTTTAATCGCGCTACTTTTTCACGGATATTCACCAGCATTTCATGAAACTCAATAAGCTGGCTTCTGTTTCCTAAGGGGCCATGTCCGGGAATAACGATGGTTTCATTAGTGGTCCTTGTCACATTTAGCTGCGCGGCATTAATCATGCCATCAATATTCCCTCCGGTATTGTAATCGATCATCGGATAATAGCCATTCCAAAACGTATCGGCAACATGTAAAATATCAGCGTTTGGGAAATAGATAGAGGAATCACAATCTGTATGAGCCGGTTTATAGGTTTTAATATGAATAGCTTCACCATTGAAATGATGTGTATGCTCCGTTTCAAATAAAACTGTTGGCAAGGCATCTTTTGGTGCTGGTGGAAAAGTATATTGCCAGTCTTCTACCAGAATAGCGCGAGTTAAATGTTCCCGAGTAACATCCTGGGCAATTATAGTTGCCCCGGCCTGGTGTAGCCATTCGTTCCCGTAAGTATGATCAAAGTGCCAGTGGCTATTGATCAGGTATTTGATCGGATCGTCACTAATTGAATTTAAAGCCGCCAAAACGTGAGGCTTGGAAACGCCTATACCTCCATCGACTAACAACTTACCATCACGGCCTTGTAAAACAGCAATATTTCCGCCCGAACCATCCAACATGCTAATATTTCCCCTTAGTTTAGTCACATTGATCTTAGCGGTTTTCGCAGCATTGATGATGGTTATGACAGGGCTTTGCCCCTGTGCGAACATTGCCTTTGGATTAATCCATAAACCCGCTGTGAGAATTCCTGCAGCATTGATAAATCCGCGGCGGCTAATGTCGTATCTTCCTTGATTATCCATAATTTTGATCTTTAATTTAATGATGCCGGTTAGACTAAATTTATACCTCACAAGACAAAGTAATTATAATGCCAAAAGTTAAAACACAACATATCACCCAATTACATATTAATTTAATCAAAAAAAGTAGCGGTATTTAACCGAATTGTGAGACAAGAATTGAAATAACAATAAAAAATACTTCGGCTATCTAAAACCGTTATCACCAACTTCTACTATCTTATTAAATATGAGGCTATAGGCAATAAGCCTGTAGCACCTACAGGTAAACATGGTTATTGAGAATGATCATTCTTTAGCCCGTCCACAAAAACAAATAATCTTTCGATTCTGCCGGCACTTATCACAAATATATCCTGGCCGGTAATCGTATCCGGATTATCAGGTGGTCCATATCGCCAGTTTAGTCTGGCAATATGGTTATGGCTATCAATATCCTTGGAGAGTTCAAACAAGTAGCCTGGATACTTATTTTGCAGTTCAGTAATAAAATTATTGAGCGTTTGGCGCCCTACAATGACAGAAAACGGGTCGACTACTTCTACATCTTCAGTATAAATTTCCTGTATTAAAGCTTTTCGAATTTCAACGTCACTTTCGCTCCATGTTTCTAAATGCCTGTTTAGCAACTTATTGACCTGATTCTTATTCATCGGATTTAAAATTTCTTATCGGGTAGGTTCAATATAACGACCTCGTTAACTCTCAATATCCGCCTGATCAACGCAAAAATTCCTTAATCCGGTAGCGTTCGGATTTTCCCATTGTGCAAAAGGTATATAAACAGTAGGTTCACGAG
>Ga0302197_10002118_pt1 | contig 18572 bp, 13 predicted proteins | sample II_Bog_N2_1_FD_193526 | JGI IMG/M metagenome (GOLD analysis project Ga0302197, IMG submission 193526) | Peat permafrost microbial communities from Stordalen Mire near Abisko, Sweden - II_Bog_N2_1 | ecosystem: Environmental > Terrestrial > Soil > Wetlands > Peat | place: Sweden: Abisko...
TTCCCCTCCATCCAAGGTAAAGAAACCAAAAGTAGCTCGGGATCTTCGTTCAGTTTTCCTTGAAAAATTAAAAGAAATTTCAGTTGAAAAAATCAAGAAACCTTGGATGGCAGAAAAAGTTTTTCGATTAATTAATACTACATCTGAGTTAGAAACTTGGGTAGAAAAAGTCTTAACTGATAAGTCTCAATTCCACACTCAATTTAAGCATACATGCCCAGTCTTGGCGGTTGATACAGAAACCACTAGCTTAGATACTCGTATCTTTTCTACTCTTCAACAACTACCTAGCGGGGAATCAGAACTTCAATATGAAGTGAAAGTTGAAATTGCAGGAGTATGTCTGTCTGTAAATGGTATCGAAGGTGTGTACATTCCCATCAACCATGAAAGCGGAAGCAATATTCCACGAGCTGATGCGGCTCGTATTTTACAACGATTATTTGATAACTGCCATTTGATTTTCTACAATGGTAAGTTTGATCGTGAAGTGTTACGTATTACTTTGGGTATCAATTTCAGACCCTATCCATTTTTTGAAGATGTTCAAGTACTGCAATATATCAATGACCCCAAAGCAGATTTAGGGAAGTCTGGTACTTGGGCTGGGGATAGCGGCACATTAAAAAAATTGTCAGAAAGTAAGCTGGGAATTGAACAGATTGAAATTAAAGAAGTTGCCAAAGTACGAGCGCATGTTTGGAATCCGCTTACTCAAAAAAATTCCTTGAAGATGCAAGTTGTACCCTTTACTTGGGTACCTCCAGAAATAGCTTTGTGGTACGCCGCAGCTGACGCCATATGTACCTGGTTACTCTGGGATAAGATGAAAGATTTGGCTCGTAGTAGAGACCTAGTTCATCATATTGACCATGAGTTAGTAGATTCTTTATCTTATGTGGAGCGGCAAAGATTTTTGATAGATGTGGATCGTCAACGCCGTACCACTCGCTGGCACACAAGAAAAACTCAAGAATTACGAGATGAACTAGGTCAGATGGCGAAAGATGCTGGTTGGGTTAGCCCCACCGCAGATGATGAAGACAAAGGCGTATTTAATCCTAGTTCTACAAAGCAATTGGGACCTTTGCTATTCAAGTTGATGGGTTTTAAACCTTATCGGATGACGGATAAAAACCAAGCATCTACTGACAAAGAAACGCTTCAAGAGTTGGTAAAAGATAACCCGGATAATGAATTTCTTAAGACGCTTCAAGAATATAGAGAGCTTGCGGCTCTACATCCCGGCAATTTACGTTATGATACCAAAGATAATAGTGCTCGGTTATATTTGAAACAGAATGTAGTAGCTGGTGGAAGATTATCAGGTTCTGGTGGTAAGTTTGAAAAAGATGGAGGCTTGCAATGGAATCCTCAGGGCGTAAAAAAACTGGAAGAGGATGATTTTTGGCGTGTGTACGGTAATGTATTGGAGCCCGATTCTGTTCCTGAGTATGATATTGAAGCGTATACTGAAGAGGATTTACACCCGTCCTGCTTTCAAGAAGATGGAGATAAACGAGAGAAAGCCCCAGGGATCATAAAAAATCACATAGGATTGTACCAAGATTACGCCATTTGTCTTGTGCCTAAATGTACATCTTGCGCTGATAAATTCGGTATTCTTATACCAGATACTTCTTTAGACGCGAATCAGGTAGTTAACCTGCGTGTGCTATTCGTAGCATCACCCGGTTGGACCTTCTTTTCTATCGATTATCAAAATATCGAAGTTCGTACAGCGGCTAATCTATCGAAAGAGCCTGAATTGGAAAACATCTTCCTCTTAGGTGATGGAGATCATCACGCCCTTACCGCATCTAAAGTTTTCCCTGAATATAATGACCCTAAAAGTAAAATGTATAGGTCTAAGTCTCTTCGTGCCATTGCAAAAATTATTAACTTCGCTCTCCAATATGGCGGCACTTCTCACGCTATTTACAAAAATATGGTGAAGAATGATCCGACCATCACTAAGGAAAAAGCGGAAGAGATGGTTACGAAATATTGGGCTGGCGTTCCTAAATTTAAAGAATGGTGCGAAGGAAGACAAGCACGGGCGCGGGATGCATTTGTTAGTGAGACAGCTACGGGGCGTGTTATCAACTTTAAATCTGCTATGGAAGCTGAACATCTACATGTTCCCACCAGAGATGAAAGAAGCAGGTTGAGTCAATACTATGAGTGGAACAAAGAAGCCAAGAAAGCTAAAGCGGATCAAAACTCCGATAGAGAGATGAAGTACCGTAAGGCAGCGGATAATTTATTTAAGAACCTAGATACAGGAGTACGTAACGCCATAGAATACAATAAATTCTTGGGGTATATTCAACGGGTGGCTGTTAATTGCCCCGTACAAGGATTATCTGGGGATTTCATGCGCATCGCAATTAACCGTATAAAAAAGTGGGTGGAGAAAGACCCGCAAATTCAAAGGGTATTTCGTTTTCACGGGTCTGTACATGATGAGATTGATATCAGTATTAAAAATGAATATGTGCCCTTTATCTTACCTCGTCTTACCCGATTAATGAAGTTACGTAAATATCATAAAAAGATGGATTGGAATGTTCCTATTGAGTGTGATGCTGAATATGGGCATAGCTGGGATGTAGATTATAATGTTACAGACAAAAAATTTCCAGCGGCTTACACCCATATCCCGGGCTGGGAGTCTTATGTACCCTCAGATTTTGATATGAAGACTGTAAAGAATCTTTATCAGGCTTTTATATCGGGGGATGATGTTAGAAAAGAAAAAGCCAAGAATTGGATTACTGAAATATTGCATTCAAAAGTGCAACAATCAGTGAAGACTTTATTTGAGTCTAAGGATCCAGTAAAGATTAAAAACCAACTTATCGCCGTACTACAGTTACATGAATATTGGATGATTGATTGGACGCCAGATGAGGATGAAGCTAAACTTGAGACCCTAGAGCGGTACGAACAAAGAATGGGATTTTCACCTGACGATAGAGACAAAAGTTGTCCGGAGTTTGGTTATATGGGGGCTATTCCACTTTCTGCCCCTGTGATTCGCCCTGATGTACATACGCTAACTTGTGAATCAGAATCTTCTTCTGAGCAGGAACTAGTATTGGCAAATGCTTACGGAGCACCTTAATATATGAGAATTTTGGTAGCTTGTGAGTATTCCGGGGTTGTACGAGAGGCATTCAAAGCATTGGGTCATGATGCTTGGAGTTGTGATATTTTGCCTACGGAAATACCGGGGCAACATTACGAATGCCCAGTAGAGGAAGTATTGAATCTCGGATGGGATTTGATGATAGCGCATCCTCCGTGTACATACTTGTGTAGCAGCGGGTTACATTGGAATAAGCGTATACCAGGGCGAGCAGAAAAAACAGAAGAAGCCTTGAAGTTTGTCCAATTGCTAATGAACGCTCCTATTGAAAAAATAGCGTTAGAGAATCCTATCGGTTGTATCTCTTCCCGAATTAGAAAACCAGATCAAGTGATTCAACCATGGCAATACGGTCACCCGGAGTCTAAACAAACAGCGTTATGGCTTAAAAATTTATCACCTCTTCAGCCTACTAACATATTGGAACCTCCAGCTTATCAAAAGAATGGTAAACCTCAGTGGAACAATCAAACACCGACTGGTCAAAATAAGTTAGGACCATCACCCACCCGCGGTCTGGAGCGCAGCCGTACATACACAGGAATAGGAACAGCTATGGCTTTGCAATGGGGATCAGATGGCAGATGAAACTAAAAAACAGTGTCCTCAATGTAATGGACAAATTGATTTTTTTGGGTCATGTAGAAAATGCGGTAGGCAGTGGTCTGAAGATTTAGAGTTGGGGGAGAAAGCTTTTGGTTTACCTGAAGGTGAACAGTATAAGTCTGTCGTTAAAAAAATAGGCACACACATTCCTCGTAAGAATCGTTTTACCAAATCAAAAGGAGCGCTTGCTGGTAAAGATTTTAAAACTTTTGCACCTGAAGTACCGCCAAAATATCAAAATTGGCAGATTAACGCTGATTATGATGATGTTACAGAGATCGTAAAAAAACGAGCTTTGATGCGGTTGGATTCCCGTAAACTTTACTCCGCTTTGGGGTTATCTATAAGAGCTTCCGACTGCCAAAAAGCTACTCTTTCATCTTTATCTCGAATGTGGGAATTTCTGGATGAAGAAGAGAAAAAAATCCTTTCCCCTACAATGGAGCGTCTTAAGATTACTCTAGGTGAAATTCAAAAAGTATGCGAGAAAAAAATCATCGAAACATCTGAAATGGAAAAAGCTCTAGAAAAAGCTCGAATGTCTGCTCGTAAAGCAAGAATTCGTATTACAGCTGATGAACAAAAAGCTCAAATAGCCGCTAAACAAATTATCCCCGGGGAAGATACTGAAGGTTTGAGTGACCCAGAACCGCAGTTTATTTCACCATCCGCATTACTTGAGCAAGCTAAAGAAAAACTCATCGCCTTAGCTAAAGAGAAAAATCTCAAAAAAGGGCATATCAAGCAAGATGAATCAGAAGAATAAATTATCCAAGGACTGGTGGCTAGCTCAACGATGGGATAAGTTAAAACTTGACCCCAATCAACAAATGCCAGATAAATGGTCAGAAGGTAGTGGGTTAAAATTAAGGTTTTTATGTGAGTGCGGTCGTATATCATTTACATCATTTGGCAGCGCTATAAAATCTACGAGTTGCGGGAAGTGTACATTCAAATCTAAAGAATATTGGCTTTCTCAAAAATGGGGCAAAGTTAAAATTGATCCTACGCAATTACTACCCAATGAGTGGGGACCCAGCAGCGGTAGAAAAATTATATATTTATGTGACTGCGGAAAAACTATTAAAGCAAATATGTGCAGGACTCTACAATCTTGCGGAAAATGCTCATTTCTTCCCAAGGAACATTGGCTAAGTTTGAAATATGGAGAATTAAGTTTGATTTCTGACCAAGAATTACCCGATGAATGGGGGCCTAAATCTAATTATAGATTTGAATATCTATGCTCCTGCGGCAAAACTACAAAAACAATGTTTGAAAATGTAAGCACTGGACATTCAGTGTCTTGCGGTAAATGCACAGCAAAACCTTTATCTTGGTGGCTGGAGCAAAAATGGGGGAAATTAAGGATGGATTCAAGCCAAGAATTACTTGGACAAGCAGCCCCAAAAACAAATATAAAATTATGGTTTTTATGCGATTGTGGCAATAAAACACATGCTCTCATTTCCAATGTAACTACGGGGCGTACAAAATCGTGTGATAAGTGTAATTATAAGCCTAAAGAGTATTGGTTAGCACAACGATGGGATAAATTAATAATTGACCCAAATCAAATACTTCCAGATGAGTGGGGACTACAATCTGAAATTAAAGTAAGGTGTATTTGTGACTGTGGGACTATTAGAAATTTTATTTTTTATTATATTAATAACGGAACTACTAATTCCTGCGGTCAGTGTTCTTGGATGAGTAAAGAGCACTGGCTAAAACAAAAATGGGGTAAATTAGTGATTGATATAAATCAAAAACTATTAGATAACTGGGGTTCTTCTGTAGACTATTTACTGAAATTTAATTGCGATTGTGGGGGCAATATAATTTTACCTTTTGGTAGAGTAAATAGAGGTAGTACTAAATCTTGTGGGTGCCTTCGAATAGGTCAAAATGAATTTTCCGCTGAAAATGAAATTAGAAAATTTGTAATGTCATTAGCATCGGACACATTTTCTACATCTTATAAAATCCCAAATTCTCGTAAAACATACGATGTTTACGTTCCTTCAAAAAAATTAGCTATAGAATTTCATGGTCTTATCTGGCATGGAGAAAAATTTTCAACAAAGGGGAGTAAAAAAAATGATTTTGATAAATATATTCTCAGCAGGCAGAGAGGTGATAGATTAATACAGATTTATGCGGATGAATGGAAAAATAAACAATCAATAATAAAAAACATGATTGAAAATATACTATCTCCCCTTAAAGGTAGAAGAATTTCCCCGAAATATACGGTAGAAAATATTACTTCAATGGTAACTAGGGATTTTCTTGACCGAAGTCATTACCTTGGAGCCGCTTCTGGGTGTCTTACCGTTATAGCTAAACATCATGATCAAATAGTAGGAGTATGGGTCTTTATGAAGCGGGAAGAAGGTACTGTGTTATGGCATAGAGCCTGCTGGGATCATCAGTATAAAGCTTGGAACCCGCATGAGAAAGCTTTAAATATAGCGTTACCTTTATTAAAAGCTATGGGATTTACTCGTATTATCACTTTTTCTGATAATAGATTTCATACGGGAAATCTATATGAAAAGTTAGGGTTTGTTTTTGAAAAAAATTTAGATCCTGAATACAGTTATACAAATGGTAATAGCAGAGTGTCCAAATACACAATGAGAGTAGAAGCGGGGCGTAACGAAAAACTTGAAGCTGAAGCCAAGGGCTGGTACAGGATTTGGGATAGCGGGAAAAAGAGGTACAGTTTATCTCTGGAATAAAGCTATCTTTCAGTTATATTTATAGAGAAATTTTATGGCGGATGAGAAAAAAGAATCAAAAAGACAGCGTAACGGAAACGCTACAGTCAAAAAAACAACTGAAACTCGCAAAGTAGCGAAAGTCGGAAAGCAAGAATACGCCAGCGCCGGTAGATATACTACCTTAAGTTCTGATGGACGGACTATTACTGATGATGTAGCATATCGTAACAAACTCCGATCTTTTCGTGGCTTGGCCGATAGTTTATTGGGAGATGACCCAACCATTCAAACCGGCAAAACCGCAGGAGGTATGTTTGGTGGGGATAGTGGAGTTGGTTATGCCGACATTGCAGACTCAAATAACATCGGGTATTACTCATATGAATTCCCTGTTGATGCGCTTGAGCTTCCCGCGTCTAGAGCTGAAGAACTTCGATTCTATAGATTAGCTTATGATCGTGACCCTATTGTAGGGCGAGCAATTGATTTACACACTGAACTACCTCTCTCCAAAATGGAATTAAGTAAACCCAAATGTTCATCAGAAGAATATGCAGATTTTGTATTTGATGAATTTCAGCGTTTTGTGGGTAAGACAAAACTATTCCAAGTACTTATTGATTTGGTTCGTGAATATTGGACAATTGGTGAAGCATTTTTGTTCATTGAAAAGCTTGGCAATATAGAACCCTGCAAAGAAGCTCAAAAACTAATGGAGAAAGATGATAAAGGGGATGGAACAGAACCTGGAAAAGAATCCGAATTCCACGGTCCTTTGGGCGGTACATCCGATCGTATTTTAGAGTATTTACAACCAGAAAAAACATCTGCCTGGGTGAATAAGAAAAGTCTTATATTAGATGAACTTAAAAATGCAGGTATTAAGTTTGATTTTTGGGAAGATAGTAAAAAAGTTGCCCGTGAAATAGAGTCAAAGAAAGCTGCTCTTAACGCTAAAACCCGCAAAATCGCTAAAGTAGCAGGAGTTCCAGCTGTCACTTTGGCAAAAATGATTATAGCGGCGGACACCCTGCACCAATTAAATAAAAACTCCAAACAATCACTAGAGGCTAATGAAAAACTGGCTAAACTTTTAAGTAGAATTGACGCAGATGAAAGTTTAAACGCCCCCCTTCAAATTACAGCAGAAATGTCCAAGGTTGCAGTACCCCCAGCCCCGGCTGCTCCGGGGGTTCCAGCAGGAGATGCGGGCGCTGGGACGCCCCCAGGGGCTGATACAGGGGTTCCTACAGACCCAGCAGCACCCGGCGCACCCGGAACTCCAGGCACTGACCCGGGCGCTCCTTTGGGAGACCCCGGTTTAGGGGATATCGCTGGGGCAGATGAAGGTATGGGCGGCGGTATGCCTCCCATGGGTGGTGGAGGCGGGGGAGGCGGTATGGGTATTCCCGGTGAAATGGCCGGTGAGGCACAAAACGCTATTGCAGCCGGTGTTTCTATTACCGCGCAACGAGAACTGATGGAAATGAAACATCTTCTTCGTTTACTGGAGAAGAAGAAAGAATTGTTAGAGGATTTAAAAGAAATTCGAGAGAAGAAACGCGAAGAATTAGAGCTTTTCTCCCATGTGACCAACAAGGATTATGATGGTCCAGCTCGTTGTCAGATTCTACCCCCAGAACAAATGGAAATAGTAAACGAGGGGCAGATGGAAGACGGTCCTACGATTTATTACAAACCACCAGAGGCACAAAAACAGTCTTATTTGGAAGATCCCGATGTACCATCGGATGTGAAAGAGAAAATCCAAACTGAAGGTAAGATCCCACTAAATCAAGATCCTATGAAGGGAAGTTATGTAATTCACTTCGCCCGTAAAAAGAGTGGATATGAACTTCACGGGCGATCTATTTTACAACGCTGCATTCGTACGGTTATTTATCGAGAAAAATTAAGACAGGTACAAAGTACTTTAGCTTCTCGTAACATGACGCCTAAAACCATGGTAATTGCTCCTGGTATTCCAATATCGGAAGTAATGGCTTTGCGTGCTCATATTGATGAAGCGAAGGCAGACCCAGATTATAGCGTAGTCTTGAACTATGAAGCCCGCTGGGATGAAATTGGTTCTGAAGGACGTTTGCTTGTGCTTGATGGGGAATATCAACATACAAACTCTGACCTAGCTATTGGTTTGGGGTTATCGCCAGAAATTCTTATCGGTGAGGGTATGTACAGTGGAAATAAAGTACAACTGGAAATCATGAATATCTCTTATCTACAATTCCGTGATTTGCTCACTACGATCATTGAAGATAATATTTTTAAACCAATTGCAATGGAGAAAGGTTTTTATGAAATGGATAAATATGGGCGTCCTCGTTGGATTTATCCTAAAGTTGAATTCTCCCGTATGGCGTTAAGAGATAGCGGCGACCTCTACGATATGCTTTTTAATCTTTATGCAAAAGGAAGTCTGCCTGTAGACATTATTTACGAATTTTTGTCTATCGATCCAGAAGATGCTACTCGTAAATTAGAAGATAATTTGTTTACTGTAAAGGATAGTAAATTCAACGAAATGCTTTCGAATCTATACAGTAGCGTTGGTGAATGGATGATGGCCAATACAGACTTAGGTAAGAAACTTACCAAGGGATTACAACTCAGTGAAGTTGATCACGCTGAGGATGATAGTGAAATAGAAGGATCTGGTGAGGGAGTATGATGGATGAAGGCTTATCAAACGCTCCGAAACAAACCCGAAAAAAGCGCGTGGTTCGGAACGGTCATCCGTCGAATAAGCTTGTCCTGAGTGCCTTTTCAGAGACAAATAACCGAGCCTTCCCAGAGATTCTCCAATTGTACGTGGACGCTAAAAGTGTCGTTGCTGACGTGACCTATGGTAAGGGCGTCTTTTGGAAGAATATTCCGAAGGATAAATACGTCTTGAAGGCGACCGATATTCGGGATGGCATTGATTGCCGGAAGTTGCCTTACAAGGACGGCGAGATAGATTGTGTTGTGTTTGATCCACCCTACATGCATACTCCTGGAGGTACGGCTCACTCGTCCCACACTCCATTTGAGAGTCACTATAGGAATAATGGCACTGGTAACGGTACGGCCAGCAAATACCATGAAGCCGTCCTTGACCTGTATAAAGAGGGCGGCAGAGAAGCGTATCGAGTTTTACGGAAACAGGGAGTCTTGATCGTAAAATGCCAAGATGAGGTATGCGCCAACCGCCAACGGTTTACGCATGTTGAAATCATGCAAATGTACAAAGAACTCGGATTCGTAGCGGAAGATTTGTTTGTAATAGTCCGCAACAATCGCCCGGGAGTTAGCCGCATGGTTCGCCAAGTTCACGCCCGTAAGAACCATTCCTATTTTTTGGTCTTCTGGAAAAACGGATCCGGTACAGGAAGATGGGAACCCCCAAAGTGAGTTCCATTGAACTGCCATAAACCAGTTTTTCATTATTAGGTAGAGGAAATTTCATTTAATGATCACCGCACTTGACACCCAAAACTGGTCATCTGAACTTGTTACAGGGAACGCTGAGTTTATTCAGCTCCCTAATGGTAATATTTGGGATGGATCTCCCACACTTTATATCATAAGCAATGTTCGAACAGATAATTCTTTTGTTGTTTTAAAAGCGAATCCATCTCCTCCAACTCCAGGATACGGTTCTTCTTTTACTTCTGTAGCATCTTATACATTTCCTCAACCAAATATTTCGTTTGATCCGGTTGCAGCTTTCGACAATACTACGGGTTATATTCATATTGTAGGAATGAGGAATACTCCAACTTTAGAGGCTCCGTTTTACAACCCAAATCAAGTAGACTTGATAAAATTTACTTATCATGTGGGGACAGGTACGCTATTAGGACCAATTGTTTTAAACACGGGGTCTAGAATTCGAGGAGCTTACGATGCTGTTGTACTGGCAAATACAGATTATGCAGTAGCTGTTTGCCTGGTCAACGACATAACTTTAGGAGAAAGTTTAGAGGTATTGGAGCTAACATCATCCGATGTCCTGGTCTCTCAAACCACAATAGCTAGTTCACCAACTAGGTCTGGTGATGGGTATGATGCTGTATCTATCGTGACGCCAGGGAGTAATAATTTGGAACTGTACTATGAAACTCACCCAAAAGTTATTACATTTAACGATCAAATATTTTCGATCAACTTCATTAATCGAACCTCCGGTGTTTGGAATTCTTTTTCTACAGTTTTGACTCAATACAGCGGACGTTATGCTGATAATCGATTAACAGTGATAGCAGATAATGCAGGAAATCGATATATGGCACAAATATTTTGGTCTCAACAAAATCACCCCGATGGAATTGTGGGTAATGCTTTTTTAGGTTATAAACCATCTGGTTTATCTTGGGGGTTTAACACTAATCTAGGTAGTACTTTAAATGGTTCTATCATTCAAGGAAGTTTGTTGGTTGATCAAGCCTTAGCAGTAAATTATGTTTATCTTCTTCAACCATTTGATGATATTCATAACCCTCCCGCAATATCGACAGCATGGCCGTTGCATGTTGCTACTGTAGATATCCCTAATTTAGGTTTTACTGAAGTACCGGGTTATTACAACGATAGAAGTTTCACATGGTTAAGAGGTACAAAATCTTTACTTGATAATCAATCTGTTTGGGCAGTTGTTGGGGAACAAGAAACCGCTTTGTCTAACTCCCCTTACTATGTAAGTCTGTTTAATGTTCCTCCGATTGCTCAGTTAACACCAACAGATGCTGTAGTATGGCGTGGAGGGAGTTATTACTCTACGGATTTTAGCGTGGTGACGGGTTTCTCAATTACCAATGATGTATTGACAATCAATGCGATAAATGATTTTTCTTCCGGACAAGAAATAGCGCTTTATGGCTTTACCGGAAGCCCGTACTTGAATGGGAATACGGTAACAGTATTAACCTCTACAAGCACCCAATTTACGGCTAATTTCACACACACTAATACAGTTTCTATATCACCTCCATCTACAGGATTTGCGGCTGCTTTAATACCAGGTCTTTTGACTTTGAATGCCTCCGGTTCTACCGATGCTAGTTTAGACCCCTTGGGTTATACATGGTCTGATAGTTTTTCACCAGCGGCGGATATAGTTATCACACCATCAGGGCCATTCGCTACATTATTTATAGCCGATGCAGTTGGACCAGAATTTTTAAGTTTTCATGTGTATGCATCTGTGACAGATTTGGTATATTCTCATCCACCTTCAGTAGCATCTACCAGAATTTTTACTCCGGCGAATGTGCCTCCTACGATTACATTTTCCAGTCCAACTATCAATGTAGTCCGAAATGCATTAGTTACACTTTCCCCCGTTTATACGGGATTGACAGACCCTGATGATGTCCCAACTTATTTGTGGGTTCAAACATCCGGTACCCCTATAACTGTAGTGAATGGATACAGTAACTCAACTCTAGAGATTGATACAGGCGGAGTTATAATTACGGGGGAGACGCTTACTTTCAGCGTTACCGCTAATGACGGTATTAATCCAGCGGTAACAGCCTCAATTACAGTAAATGTAGAGCCTTATTTATTCAGTCAGGGAGAAGATACTTTACAGTTATCTCGTTCTATTTGGACTGGTACCATCTCGCAACGCAACACCGTGCAGGCTTGGGGTAATTTGGATATAAGTGTTTTCTATACTGATTTACAGAGCATTAAACGCATATCAGTGCTTGATGGTACTGACCGTTATATTCTCATATCACCCTATTCTGTGATGGTGTATGGTCTGTACCCCAACTCCCCAATAGCTGTTTTATTATATGTGTGTTTGACTCCAAATAATACATTGATTCAAGATGCCGTACACACAGAGGAAGATTATACTTTGGTACTCGACAATACGAATACCATTTATCAGTTCAGTGCTTCTCCTGTAATTTACAACGATAACCCCAGTGCTGCAATTGATTTATCAGATATTTCTTCCTTGTCTTTTGTTGATATGAATCAGGACAACAGTGTTCATATATTGTCTACTGTGAGTTTCGGTGGAAATAGAGTTTTAACAATATCTGGAGAACAGGGGGCTCTACTTTTACAAGTAAATACAAATAGTTTAGCTGTGGGGGGATTCTTAGAGCTTACCACCGCAGACCATTTTTTGTATGGTGCGGATAAGGTACAGTTTGTTCGTTGGGTGGGGCTGGAAAACCTGCGGACTGGTACAGTTCTGCTCGGTACTATAGCCAATAATACAGCAGAGATAACTAAAATAGAAATCGCTGAAGGTTCTCCGGCGGATCCTAGCGCTCTTATTGTAACAGCGATTAACACTTTTGTATCAGGAAATGTTGTTGTACTTTCTGGACTTCAGAACGCTAAATTTTTAAACGGGCAGGAATTTGTTATTATCTCCGCTACATCGACACAATTTATTGTTTCCACTAATTTTTCTTCCTATGTTTCTACTCCAGACACCGGACTCGCTGTATCCCAAAATAGCGGTACAACTTATGAGACTTTAATAAATTTGGGACAGGGTAGAATCATAGGAACTTGGGATAAATCCAAATTGATAAACCAATTTGTAAATTCAGGAGAAATTTTATTTGATCCTGATAGTACTTATGCTGGCAGACCCATACCCCCTATTTTGCTTCCCCCAACTTTAACGATTACAAATAATGTAGGTTTGGTAACTATAACATGGGTGCAAGAACGATCAGATTTGTGTACGGGTTACGTAGTGGAATATTCTTTTGACAATTTGACTTATAACATTTTAACTCAAGTCAACTCAGGGTCTATTCAAAGCATTACTATACCTTTAACTTTAGGTTTAAACTACTACTTGAGAGTCCAAGCTTTATCCCCGGATGGTAATTCTGGATTTTCAAATGTAGAGCAAATTTTAGTAGCTATATATTTAAACCCACCTACTATTACTACGATTACTAGTGCGGCATCTGGAATCGCTGTAGTCGATGGGTGGGGTAATAACTTTGGGGTAGATTTTGGGGGCGTAAGCGGATACAATTTGACGGTAAATTGGTCAGCCATAAACCCAAGCCCATCTCAAATCAGTTTTTTTACTCTGCAAATGCAGACAGATGGGGGGGCGTTTGCTACTATTGGGACTATTACACCAAGCACAGTAAGTAGTTTTGTTACTAATGTTTTAGTAAGTGGGCATACATATGGATTTCAAATAGCTGCTTATGTTCCATCTCAGTCCAGAGAAACGGGTTTTTCCCCAGTGGTTTCGGTTACACTATAAATGAGTTATAGGGTTAATAGATAGAGGAAGTTCATGATTGTATTCGGTACAAAAATTCCCAACGCTTTTGTAAGTGCAGCTCAAGGCGATAATTGGTACACCGCTGGCAACCAGTTTTTACGTACTTTTCAAGTGCTTGTTCAAGCTACAGTTATTAACTTAACCACATCTGCACCTCCCGCTCTTCCTAATAACGGAGATACCTACATAGTTGGGTCTTCCCCCACGGGTTTTTGGTCGAACCAAACCAATAATATCGCTTTTTGGAGTTTGAATAACCCTGCCGTACCAGGGGGTGAGTGGGAATTCAATACCCCTAGTATCGGGTGGATTGTAGGAAATCAGGCGGATGGTAACGCTTATATTTTTGGTTCTACGGGGTGGAACGTAGTTGGAGTAAGCACAAACCCAACATTCACTGGCACCGCCAGTTTTCAAAATCTTACTGCCAGTGGGACTTTGGGTGTATTTAACGGAGTAGGAACTAGCGGACAAGTCTTAAGTAGTACCGGATCAGGGCTCAAATGGATTTCATTAGCCGCTAGTAGCGGTGGCACAGTAACAAGTATAGCCACTTCAGGTATCGCTACAGGTGGACCCATTACAAGCGCTGGCACCATAACTGTACTAGGTTCTGGTAACTCGACCACCGCAGCCACAGCATCTACTAATGTAGCCACAGCTCCTCAATATAGCATTATGATGGGCGATGGATCAGGAAATATTACCAGTAGCGGTACACTAGTAACTAATTTAGCACCTAAAGCTTCGCCAACTCTGAGTAACCCAACTTTTACGGGTACTGTAACTATCCCCAACGCTATATATAATATTAGTATTAGCGGCAATGCTGCTACAGCGACTTCAGCCAATGGGGTGAATGGAATAATTGGAATCATCAACGGGGGGACTGGAGCTTCTACTGCTGCAACAGCTCTAACAAATTTAGGAGCCGCGGCTTTATCTGGTGCAATATTCACAGGTACCGTAATAATTCCTGTAGCTCTAGTAACTACCTTTACCGGAACCCCATCATTTACAAATTTGACCATCAGTAATAACATCGGGGGTAATCCTCAATTTACTGGTATTGCAACAATGAGCAGCACAGTAGCCCAGGCGGATAATAGTACTACGCTTGCTACAACTGCTTTTGTTAAAAGTCAAAATTATGCCGTTACAGGTTCTGGTGGACATTTCTTTCAAGCTGGGTCCACTACAACTGGTTCTGTAACTTTTCCTATTTCTTATGCCTCTACGCCTTATATAACTATCGGTAATTTTTCTGGCTCCGCAAATATTCAAAGTGTATCCGCCACAGGAGCTACTTTCGGTCTTAGTAGTGGTGGTCAAACAATAAATTGGATCACTATGGGTGTACAAGCAACTTGGACGATATCGGGAACCATTACCGGGGCTGGGGCAAATTCAGCCACTGTCACTTTGAGCGGCGCTGCTTCAGCAGTTGTTACAACGGCCGCAACCGGTGCAGCTACATATTCATTCACTGGTTTATATAACGGATCCTACACTGTCACCCCAACCAAAACTGGGCATACTTATACCCCTACTTCTGCTAGTATTTTTCTAACTAACGCCAGTGTGACGCAAAACTTTACTTCCGTCTAATTCACAGTATCAATAGGTATGGCTGCTCCCGGTATTGCTGTTCAAAATATGCTGATCTCCAAATCTGATTTAATAAAGCCCCTGAAGATACTCGCCTCCTTTGATTCTAAAGGGGCTCCGTACATAGCGATTCAATTACAAGATGGTCAAAAACCTCTTTTTTTTAGATCCAATTCTGATGGCATCATACAATCAAAAAATTTTGGAGGCGATGGAATTTCCTATGTGTCAATTGAACATTTTACAAATTGTCTGAAGAGTTTACCCGAAGATAGTGTAGAACTAGGAATAAATGAGCGAGGAATTATGAGACTCCATGGACCTAATGTAGATTTTGGAGATGGGAGTATAATTCATGTGCATACAGTTTCTGAGGGGCAGGCCGGTTTAAAACATCATGATGTGGGCGCACACACCATAACCGCAAACCCACAGGCCTTTTTGGGGCTTGACATTAAACATTTTCAACTCGTCAATCCTCCGGTTTTATCTTCAGGCAAATTAATGTTCGCCACGAATCGAAGTGCTATTGTGATGTGGAATGGGGGAGAGGCTTTGAAAAATTTACCCGAGGGTCTTAGCCCCAGAGAATCTTTTTTAAGAATTGTGACTAGCCAACTGGTGGATGAGTTGGTGATCACCGGGAACGGATACTGGGGTGCTATTTTCGGTGATACAGTTACCTACTCCAAGGGACATGTACTAGGAAAGCAGCTGTTTGACACTTATAATGTTTCTGGAGTATCGGTAGCCCAACTACCAGCGGAACGCCTTCTAGCGGGTCTAGGAGCCGCTGTAGGACTATTGAGCGACACTGATAGACTCGACATTGACCCAAAATTAGGGGTGGTTGCTAAGGGCAGTTTTGGTGATAATCGAAATTCTTTAGGAGAAACAGGGAATTGGGCTAAATTTGGACTTCAAGTCCGCACAGCTAAAGTGATAATTGATGCCCTCTCCCAAACTACCGATGACTATGTTATCCTAGAGTCTATGACAGGTGGAACTGCGGCTTTAATGCGTTTACGCCGTGGGGCCATGGAAGTGTCGTTTAGGAGTTATTAAGTTTGGAGCTACGATGAGTGACGGAATTAACGATTCTTGTAAGGGCGATGGGATGATAAGTCTCCATCGGTGTCCGAAGTGCGATGAGATGATCCCCGTTGGAAAGCCGCATCAAACACTCCCACCAAAGGTATGCAACTGCGGAATCGCTTCAATGGTTACCGCTAATCACGATTCCGGTTGCGCTCTGCGGATTTCTCGCGGAAGCAGTGCGCCCGATGACTTCACGCCAGCAGCCATGCCGGAGAAGCCGGGAGAGTTTGAGAAAGAAGACGGCAGCGTGTTTGGTACAGTAGCCACGCCCACAGAGCAGCCAACGACATTCGACAAGAAACGTGAAATAACTTGGAAACTGTGGCGCGATGGTTACGGGGAATATTACGTACGGCCCCAAGATGCTTGGGATGCAGGATGGCGGTACGCAGAAATGGAACTACGCCGGGAGGTCGCGCAACGAGATGAGCGGATTGCAGTATTCGAGAACGCTGGTTGTGAGTGGGTTGCAGAACGCGGCCAACTTGAGAGAAAACTGGAACGCGCCGAGGAGCAGGTCGCGCAACTCAAAAAGTTGAGAAACCAATTGTCTGAAGCGCAGCGACATGGTCACGAGATCAGTGTAAAAGAGTAATAGGGACCAACTACATAAAGGATTTACAAAAAGTATAAGGAAAATATGATAGAAATAACTGATGATGAATTTGAAAAAGAAGTATTGCAATCAACCGTTCCAGTAGTAGTAGATTTTTGGGCTCCTTGGTGTGGTCCATGTCGTGCATCACTTTCTTACATTGAGGCGCTATCTAAAAAAGTAGAGGGCGTTGTCAAAATAGTAAAAATGAATGTGGATGATAACAAAATCGTCTCTGCTAAATATGAAGTTAGAAGTATTCCCACTTTTTTGGTTTTTAACCAAGGTCAAGTCGTAAAAAAACATGTAGGTTTTTCTGATGGCAGCGGTATTCTCAAGGATCTGGAAGAAATAACTACGAAGAAATTCACCGATTAATAGCGCTGAAAGTTGTTATAAAAAATGAAATGGCTAATATTCGGGATCGTGTTGATGTTTTGTCTTCCGGCATTCGCGGGGAAAAATGTGATATGGTTAGAGCATAAATTTCATAAAAAAATGATGAAAAAACACGACCCCAATATTGTTAGTGCGCAATTGGGCTGGGAACATAATCGAGATGTTTTAATAGTGGGTGTACGAGATTGCAACGATAAAAAAACCATGCGGCGTATTCCCGATAATTTTTATCAGTTGCCGATTACTGTTTACTGTGGAGTAAAAGAATGAAATATGTATTGTTAGCGCTTGCGTTGGTTATTACGGCGATGCCCCATGATGTACCAACATCTGGAATTACCGTGATACCTAATGTAAGTTCAGAAGAAAACGCCGCTCGTGAACTGGTTTTGAGTTGTTTCAAAAACAGGTGGCTTGGTGTACAAATATGGCATGGAACACCATTGCCTTGTAGTTTGGTTAGACTATCACTAGAACTAAGAGATTTAAACAGTGTAGCACCAGATTTTGAAAACGATCGGACTGATGAAGATGTAACTATAGGAAAGGGAGAAATCATTGATTCAGTGCGGATAGCTGATCCTTGTGAAAGTGTGGGGATAAACGGAATAATTTATCGTATGGATTCATTCGGCGGGCCTCCTTGTCTAGATGATTTACCTATAGTAACTCGTCATCCTACTATACTATTAGTAGAACAATATGAAGAAAGCGCCCATAGTGAGTAAGCGTCAGCAGTCCTACGAAGATAGCTGCCGTCTCATAGCCAATGATTTGCTGACAGCCGTTCGTAAACTGCCGTTGCCCGATTCGCTTTTGGCGTTTGGCAATGTGAGTGATATGTTTGACTGTATCCGTACCGCTTATAACAACGGGCGTGCGGATGAACGGGATGGCGTAACTTCATGAAAACCCACGAATCACGGATAAGTGGTAAGGGTTGTAAATGCGCTTCGATTCGTGATCATTAAATTACCATAAGTCCAAACTAGAGTATTAACTTACTGAGGATATTTTATGACAAAGTCAGCAGAAGAAGTATTAGCAGTAACTTCAACCCCAGAGGAAAAACCCGTTAAAAAACAGAAAAATGTAAAAGTGAGCACTCCA